>Ga0055584_100000254_pt1 | contig 50397 bp, 50 predicted proteins | sample OSDHelmetaG_FD_58716 | JGI IMG/M metagenome (GOLD analysis project Ga0055584, IMG submission 58716) | Pelagic marine sediment microbial communities from the LTER site Helgoland, North Sea, for post-phytoplankton bloom and carbon turnover... | ecosystem: Environmental > Aquatic > Marine >... | reverse complement strand
GTTTTTTTGTGGTTTGAGGGGACCACGAATCATGCGAATCTGACGAATGGAGATCCGCATGTACGATATTTTGCTTCCTGTTTTCCTGCCTTCCTGATCACGAAAAGGGACACATCGGTCCGCAAACAAATAGTTCGAAGTCGCCGCAAGCCCTTTTGTTGGCTACCTCATCCCCAAAGAGTCTTTCGAGGTCACACGCGATGGACTGTGTTGAGAAAAGAGGACTCACGCAAAGGCGCAGAGACGCAAAGGAAAAGAATTTTGGGTAGCACCGCTTGCTCGTCAAACGGCGCGTTGCAAGCACAAGAGGCCACACTTCGGCCAGTAATATTTTTGGTCAATGCCCCAACGCATTGATTGTTGAGACCTCCTCATCCGGTCTTCGGCCACTTTCTCCTCCAAAGAAGGAGAAGGACGAGATCAACGCTTTCAATAACTCCAAATCGCAAGCTTTGTAGGCTGGGACTGGCCCCAGCTTTTCTCTTGCGCCAGCGACTCAAGAGAGTGTGTTGAACGCGTTTTTTTGAGCCGCTTCCGCAAGTTCCGCGGGGCATTTCTGGCTTCGGTTCACCGTTTTATTCTCCCATATTTGGATTTGATTGCCGGGTTCACAGATGAAGTTCTGTTTCCCAAGGCTCAAAAGGTGGTTGGACTTCGTAATCTTTATCGATGTATCGCCGGATGAATTGAGCGACCCTTTCTGCAGCGACTTCAGAGTTCAAACTATTCCCTTCATCGTCGAGTTGGATGACGTTGCTCCAAATCGCGAATGCCATCTCTAGGTTGCTGCCCCAAGTCAGGAATTCAGAATAGTCAAAGTCACCCAGTATGTCGTTACAGAGAGTTCCGTTTGCCAGGTAGAAGGCGAAGAACCTCAAGTCAGATCGGAAGCTTTCATTAAGTTTTGCCATTACTTACGTCCAAAGTATTGTTGCGGCCTCTTAGGGATCAGGACTTGTTGACGTAACATAAGTTTTCGTGCTCCGCGACGAATCGCTAGACAAAACTCTCGTCCACTAGCTACTCCACTCCTCGAAACGCCCGCCACCAGTCCGTTTCCAACATGCCGTGCCAGTAGATGTCGTCGTCGAGGAGTTCAGTCTCTCGGGTGACGAATTGATCAAAGTTGGGAACTTGTTCTAGGCCTCCCCCACCGATGGGAGTGACCGCCTGATGTCCGCCGATCAGCTTGGGGGCGACAAAGACATGCAGCTCGTCGATCAGTTGATGATCGAAAAAGTCTCCCAGCAAACTGCCACCACCTTCGACGAGAAGATTTGTCATTCCTCGACGACCGAGTTCCTCTAATAATTGATCCAGATTCAAATGACGGAGTCGTTCATCAAGGTAGTCCAACGGGAGCAGTTCGGCTCCCATCGATTCATAAATTTTTCCCCGTTGAGCAATCGCCTCCGGGGTCGTCGCGATGAGGAGCGGAACGTCTGCCGCTGTCTTCATCAATTGGCTGGAAGTGGAAAGAATCAAATCCCGGTCGAGAACAATGCGGGTCGCCGTTCGAGGACCACTCGGTCTTGCCGTGAGCATTGGGTCGTCGAGCTTCGCAGTCATGGAACCGACAAGAATGCCGTCCATCCGCCCGCGCAGTTCGTGAACTTTCTCGCGCGACTTTTCGTTCGAGATCCATTGCGAATGTCGGGCGCGAGAGGCGATTTTTCCGTCCAGGCTCATCGCCCACTTGGCATGAACGTACGGCTTGCCGGTGGTCATCAATTTGAAGAAGGGGGCCGCCAGGAGAGAGGCTTCTTCGGCCAATAGCCCTGTTTCCACCGTGATGCCGGCTGCTTGTAATTCATTCAGACCGCCGCCGTTCACATGCTCGGCGGGATCGGAGACAGCCACGACGACTCGTTTCAATCCGGCAGCAATGACGGCTTTGCTACACGCGGGAGTTTTCCCTTCATGACAACAAGGCTCTAACGTGACGAACATCGTTGCTCCGCGGGCCGCGTCTCCGGCTTGATTGAGAGCATCAACCTCGGCATGCGGCCCACCAAACTGGCGATGCCAACCTTCCCCGATGAGATTCAAATCGTCATCCACGATGACCGCACCGACGGGAGGATTCGGTTCAACGGAGCCAATCCCTTGACGAGCTAAGTCAATGGCTCGTTGCATGACTGCGGTTTCGTCAGAGAATTGGGTCATGGTTTTAGAAATTAGAAATTAGGGACTAGGGAAAATTATGCATCGAGCGCAAGGTCCCAAGGGATTTCAACCCTGCCGTCTGACAACGGCGGCTCGTTAACGGCTTGAGTTTCACCCGACAGACTCATCGGCTTTCCACTTTCTCGTTTCCGCTTTAGTTTATTCCTGTCCGGGAAGCCACAACTTTTTCTCACCACTGGATTCGGCCGGTTCCTCTCCGGTCAATAATCCACCCGACTCACCGGTCATTTGATCGGGTGTCACGATACCGACTTTCTCTTTGACCGGCAGATCATACGCTTCGGCGAGCATCGAGAGATGGTGCCTGAGTTCGGGAAGCTTCTTGCCGTACTTGTCCCAGAGTTCGTCAAACAAGGGAATCAATTCGGGGTCGTCGGGATCTTCGACCCGCAGTGTGAGGGCTCGCATCTTCCACTGAAGTTCGAGCTCGAAGGCGTTTTGTTGACCCTTCGACCACGTGAGCCCTTTTTCGAGCCAACTGAAAGCCAATTCTCGGTCGTATTTCTGGACAGCCAGATCGACGAGTGCGAGATAAACCTGGCTAAGATCAACACGTTTGCCGCATTCGGGACGTTCCAGAATTTCCTGCAACACTTCGTATAAAAATGCTCCGTGGTGCAGCATCATCGCCCGGTTTGTGACGTAGATCAATTGATCGTCGGCCAACGACTTCACATCGATTCGCTTAAGCTGCAAAGAGGTGAAGTGCGCAATCGGAGTCTCTTCATCGACACTGATTTTCTCAGGGACATCGAGTTTGAGAGATTCGCACAGACTCGCAAAGTCCAGTACAAACTGGTTACGGCTGCAATAGGCATCGAAGACATACGCGGCCGCTAACAAAGGAACCTGTTGATCGCCGGCTTTGGCCACTTCTTGAGGAGTCTTGTTGCCAAGACCAATTTGCTTGGTGTTTGGCCAGACTTCGTTGACCAGGTTCTCCCACTGGCGCTGTTCGAGTTTCCGACGAACGATGACCGGGGTATCGGGAGGATTATGCCAACGCCAGAACAGAGCAAATTCTTCTGTCGCGACCGATTCTTCAAAACCGGATTCGGTATCGGAATCTTCTGAGACTAATGTGTCACCCAGCAAGCCCCGTAATACATCGAAAGATTCCTTCAATTCTGTGCTCGGGAATCCCGTGACATAAGCCCGGCTGGGGAGTTCTTCGACATCGGAACGATCGTAAAACGCAATGTGTCCTACAATTCGGGGAACTTCGCTGAGGTCCGATTCGGCTGTCAGCACGACACTTTCGGGAGATCGGTCGAGAATCTGGAAAAACTCGGACGGTGCTCCCTGCGATTGTTTGTCCTCATCACTGAGTGGAACTTTCACAAACAAAGGCTGATCGGTGAGGTGACCCAATGCTTGCGAGACGGACGTCAGTTCGAGCTTGGTCGAGCCGACTTCCACACGATCTTCAGTTTGTTGCAGGTCGAGCAGTTGGGCCAGTGTTTCACACTCAACCGCTGTAAACGAATCGTCGGCCAATTGAGCCGCTTGATGCAGAGCTTCGGCTGCTCCTGTGTGATCGCCGTCCCAAGCCAGACAAAGACCGAGATTCTGGAACAAACCAGCATCTTCAGAATGAGCTTCGGTGAGTTCGCGATACTTTTTCGCTGCGGGACCGTAACAGCCAATCTCAATCAGACGTTTGGCTTTGTCGAGTGTCTTTTGATTGTCTTCGGCAACTTCCACTTCCACCAGTTCATGAACACTGCGAAGCTGATAAGGAATTTGATTGTCGCTGTCGAGTTCGTGCAGTTTGACGAAGACTTCTTGACGTTTCGCTTCGGTCACCGCTTTTAATGCGAAAACCAAATGCTGACGAGCGGCCATCAATTTCTGCATCGCGGCCATCTCCAGCGCGATACTGACGGCAAGATAGCCGACCATATCGGGGACAATGTTGATGCATTTTTGAAAGCAACGATGAATGGCCGAACGCGATTTTTCAAATCCATCGGTATTGTATGCGGCCATGGCATACAACATCAGTCCCTGGGGATGATCGGGATTGTTTTTGAGTAGCTCGCGAAGTTCGTCTTTTGCCTGAGACGGTTCGTTGAGGCCAATCAGGACCGAGGCGCGCGAAGTCGCCACCCACAAATTGTCGGGGTGCTTTTCATACAGTTCCGCCAGCTTTTTGCTGCACGCATTGATTTGTCCCGATTGCTGTAATCGAGAAACCTGATCCATCTCGTCTACGAGATTGGAACAACAGAATTTTAATTTTTTACCACTGCCGCAAGGACAGGGATCGTACGGATCCAGCGCCATGATCAACCTGATTCTTCAAAGTGTCGTCTGAGGGTTATTTCACCCGTGATTTATGAGAAATGATTGTAACTGGTTCCGCCCTTCAATCGAACGCCGCGAGCCAAAAAACCGCGAAACCATCGGAACATAGGCTCTGGATCTCCCCATCCCTTCCCCTCAGACAGGATTCTGCCACAATAGATTCCTCAGCGACCGTCATTCGGGCAGGAGACCCAAAAGTTCGCTTTCCCAAGGATAGACAGAGTGAATTCCCAGCCGCAACATACTTCCCCCGCATCGTTGGCTCCCGCCGATCTTGCCGCGGCTTACGATCCCATGATTCGCGGAACCATGCTGGGGCTGATATCGGCACTGGCTTATACCGGAGCGAACATTGCCCTTCGGGATCTCTCCGGCACGGATGGACTTGTCTGGGCGAGTTGGGTGTCGGCGGTGAAAGCGATCCCCTGCTTTTTGGTCTCTGTCCTTCTGGTATCGATGCGCTGGATGTCCGGCAAACAAGCATTTCCTCCGCGACATAAATTGTTGCCACTTCTCGCAGCGGCGACCATGATGCAATATGGTGGTAACGCCTGTTTCACCTGGGCGTTGAATAAAGTTGGTTTGATCCTCACCGTTCCCATCGTATTTTCGACACTCATCTCGGTCAGTGCCATTTTAGGACGAGTCTTCCTGAAAGAACCGATCAACAAACGGACGCTCGCTTCGATGGGATTATTACTGCTCTCGATCGTCTCACTCTCGATGGCGGCAGACAGTTCTTTCCCCAATGCCAGTTCGTTTACGATCATCACCGGAATGATTCTCGCCGGAGTTTCGGGAATGTCTTACGGCGCGAACAGCATTGTGATCCGTCAGTTTCTGGGTGGTCAATTCTCGGTCTCGTCAATCTTGTTGATCATGAGTACCAGTGGAATTGTGATGCTGGGAATCCCCGCCTTTTTCATGATGGGGCCAGAACGGATCGCCGAGATCTCCCCGACGCAATGGAGATCCATGGCTTTGGCGGGAGTCAGTAATGCGATCGCGTTTTATGCCGTCTCTTCGGCACTGAAATATATACCCGCTGTTCGGGCGAATCTTTTAAATGCGTCTCAAACGGCCATGTGTGCGATGGCGGGAATTCTTCTCTTTGATGAAAAATTGACGCTACTCTCCACGCTTGGAATCGGCCTGACCATTGCGGGATTGACACTCTTGGGGATTCGTCGCAAAAAGAAGATTTCTGGTGCGAACGCCGTTGTGACAGAAATCTCGGCAGAACAAGCGACCTCAATTCGCGAGTAACACCGAAAGAAGATCGCGTAACTTCTCGTCCCCTTCGCGCGTCTCGGTCAAACGGATCAGACCTTGATTGTCTTCCGAAACCAGCATCTGAAAGACCCGACGATAATAGTCTCTTTCATCACGACGATCCCCACGTGAATAGGATAATGCCGCCTCTCGAAGCAATAACTGATACGGTTCGAGTTTTTCATTTTCTCCGCCGTAAAATTGACGAATCTCGACACGGGCAGACGATTTGTCGGCAGAACCTGAACCCGATCCGCCGGGAGACATAAACAGCATCAGCAAGGATGACAACAGACTGAAACCGATCGCGATTCCGACGAGCAACGGATTCCCTTCGGACTTTTGCTGTTGTTCTTTTCCGGTCTTTTTCTTTTGCTGTCCTCCATCAATTTCTTGGAGATGCAATTCGGGAAGGTGCCCGTCTTCGCCAAGCTGAACCAGTGGATCTCCTACTTGATCGGTGATAAACCGGGCGACGTTTCGTTGACGGCCTTTCTGTTGACCCGATTTGCGGTCCTCTTGAGTTCCGTTCTTTTGGTTGCGAATTTTTGCCGGGGCCGGTACCCCCTTCATCTGAACATTCTTGTCTTTTTTGGGTTCTGCCACTTTCCCCACAGGACGTCCGCTGTCGGCAGCCTCCATCTGAACCTGAAACTCGAACTCTGTTTTTTCACCGATCTGAACCACCGCCTCTTCAGGTAGCCAGACCCATTTCTCGGCAGGTAAATAATTCCCCTCAACACTCACCATATCGCCTCGGGCTGCATATATTGCATAGCGATCATTTCGCAGCACAATGCTGAGTTCGTAATCCTGCAGATCTTTGGCGCGTAAGCGAATATTGGATTCCTCACCCCGACCGATGTGCACAAGCTCATCGCGGATTTCGATCGTCTTCCCTTTTTCAGGGCCTTTGAGAAATCGCAGCTTGGCTAGTTGAGGGGTCGTTTTTGCTTCCGACACAGCAAACTCCGTAAATTGAATAACATCTTCTTTGACAACCTGTTACAGCGTCATTGTTCCCAACATAAAGTTTAACACGAATGGACCGAGAATGATGAGGACCGTGGCCATCATCACCAGAACCGCAGGCAACAACATCTTCACACCCGCTTCGTTCGCCAGAGTCTCGGCTCGTTGAGATCGTTTTAATCGTAAGACATCGGCTTGAGACCGGAACAGTTTGGCTAAGGGGGTCCCCAGTTCTTCCCCTTGAATAATCGATCCCAAAAGACTGGTAATTTCGTCATCCTGCAAGCGTTCTCGCATCGCTTCAAAGGCGGCTGTGCGATTCTTTCCCATGCGCATTTCCGTCATCACTCGTGAAAATTCGACTCCGACGGGATGTCCTGAAAATTCACGCACCGCCTGTTCGAGAGACTGCATAAACGCCGAACCGGCTTCCATCAATAAAGTAATGAGGTCGAGAAAGTACGGCAATCGCCTTTTGATTAACAGCAATCGATAGATAGCTTTCATCGTCAATTGCCGTCGCAAAACAACCCCCGTCAACAACATCATGACAAATGTGAGAAAGACTCCCGGTGAACCCATCATGGAAGTATTGAGATAATAATAGACCGGAAACATCAGCACGCTGATGACCGCATTGCGAGCCAGATATTCTTCGGCAGTCCAGAAACGACTCATCCCCGAGCATTGGATTTCTCGATGAATTTCTGGCAATCCGTCTCGGAAAAGATTTCGACACGGGGTGGCAAGAAGTTGGATGATCGGTTGAAAAACGCGATACATGATGCTCGCTTTTCGCAACTCATTGATCCGCGAGACATCATATCGCCAGTCATCATCCTGTTCGAGATCATCACTCGCCATGGAGACCAGCAAAGTTCGTGCAGCAAGAAGTACTCCCAACCCCATTAGCAGACACCCCATCAACAACCAGAGTTGATCGACGGGAGTCGCCGCCAGAAGAGAAGAATTGGAAAGGATGAAGGACATCAGGTTGTCACTTTATTAAAGTTAAATATCCGGGTTGAGGATTCTTCGGGCCCACAAGTAGGCCGCCACATCGAGGACCAATGCCATACTCAAAATTAACTGCCCCATGAAGGTCGTAAATAATCTCGCCGTGCTCACAGGATCGACAAAGAAGTAATACATCGCCAAGATCGCAAAAGGGGCCAGCGCCATATAAACTGCCGAAGAGCGGGCTTGCGCGGTTTCTGCTTCCACTTTCCGTTCGAGACGTTGCATCTCGCGAATGGAGACGGCAATCCGTTCGATCACATCGTTCAAGCGTCCGCCACTCGCTCGGCTTGCCTGCATTGCGGCTGAGAAGAGTGCAAAGTTCTCGCTGGCCAGTCGTTCTTTGGTTTCTTCGAGCACTTCGTCGAGTGTTTTACCGAGTTGGTACTCGGTCATCATTTGCTGGAACTCTTGAGAAATCGGATGCGGAGATTGCTCTGCCAAAATCTCAAGTGATTGTGCTAAAGAAAGCCCTGCCTGAATCGCACTGGCCATCGAAACCATAGCGTCGGCGAGTTGATCTTCAATTTTTACTTTGCGGCGGCGAGCCATTCGACGGACCAGGTACCACGGCAGACAAAAGACAATCACTGCTGCCACGAAGCCCAAAACAGGCAGGTTGAGAAACACCCACATTGTGGCAAAGAAGACGCCGACCATCGCCAACCAGGAGAGAATAATAGTTCGCAAGCGTTTGACGCGAACACGCAAGCGGCGAAATTTTTCTTTGAAATCTCGCTCCAGGTAATCGAGTCCCGAATCCCAGAGATCAGAACCCGCCCACGCCAGAACACCCAGTCCCACGCCGATGAATCCCGAACCCATTAACATTTCCAGAGGAAACATCATTCGGCTCCCACTTCAGAGGGGGACGAATTCGGAGCGGGCTTGTCCTTCTCGTTCTCGCCTTCATCGTTGCCATACAGGAACTCGAGCTTGAGAAGTTCCTTGTCCATCAATTCATCGATATAGCTCGGCAAGTATCCTGTGGCTCTGAGACTGATACCATCCCGGAAGTTGAAAATATCAATCACGTTCAGCTCTTTGCGGTCGGCATCGTAGCCGAGAACTTCAGAGATTTGAGTGACAGTCCGTTTTCCACCCGGCAGTCGCGTGATCTGAACAACCAAGTCGATGGCCGAGGCGATCTGACGCTGGATCGATGAGACCGGCAAATCGACAGCCATCAAGACCAAAATCTCCAGTCGTTTTAATACGTCATCGGTATTGTTGGCGTGAATGGTTGTCATGGAACCATCGTGGCCCGTATTCATCGCCTGCAACATATCGAGCGCTTCGCCGCCTCGACACTCTCCGACGATCACGCGGTCGGGCCGCATGCGGAGTGCATTTTTGACGAGATCGCGAATTGTGTATTCACCCGTCCCTTCGACGTTGGCGGGTTTTGTTTCCAACGTGACCACATGCTCCTGATGGAGTTGCAGTTCGGTCGTGTCTTCAATCGTAATGATACGGTCGCGATGCGGGATGAAACTGGACAACACATTGAGCATTGTTGTTTTCCCGGTCCCCGTTCCTCCGCTAACCAACAGGTTACGGCGGTTGATCACACAGGCTCTTAAAAACATGGCCGCGGGAGAAGTGATACTGCCGATTTCGATCAGGTCGTCCATTGAAAATCGATGAACGGGAAACTTGCGGATGGTCAAACACGGGCCGCGAACGGCCAAAGGAGGAATGATAGCGTTGACACGGGAACCGTCGGCCAGTCGTGCATCGACCAACGGTTGAGATTTATCGATACGTCGTCCCACTTGGGCCACGATTCGTTCGATAATCGATTCGGTCACTTTGTCAGAAATGAATCGTCGTCCCGAGAGTTCAATGACTCCCGCACGCTCGACATAAATCTGATCGCTCTGCACCACCATGATTTCAGAAATCGTGGGAGCACGCAAAAGATCTTGCAGCGGGCCGTAACCGAACACGGTGTCTTTGAGATCTTTTTTCAATGTTCTCAAAACGATGTAGCGTTTCAGCTCTGCATGCAAGTGGGGCCGCAAGAGCGGAAAGATCTGAATGAATTTTGCTTCGACCCGATTGATTTGAGCGGAAAGGTCTGGCTGAGCGTCCAGTTCCATCCGTTCGCTGGCGAACATCAACAAATTGGCAAGTTCGGTTTCCCGCTCGGGAACCAACGTCGCGGGAACATCAAATTCGTTATAAGTTAAGCCGGCAATGGAACTCCGCTCTTCTCGATCACTCTCCAGAATCATCTGATTGATGACCAAATCGCGCAGGACCAGACCGATGACTTCTTCGAGCAACGCTTGATTCTCTGGCTCGAAAAGTTTCATCTCGCGACAAACATCTTCGATATTGCGCTCCAGCATGAGAATACTTTCATCGTCTCCCATGCGACTGGCATCGAGTTCGTAGACATCGAACCGTTCGAGCAATTTGCGATGGACGCGCAGTTCCAAATCAGCCATCACCGTGCGCAAATGTGCTTCCATTTCGGTCCGGCTGATGGGAGCTGCCTGCTCCATCTCGAACGTCAATGTGTAAGGCCAGATGCGTAATGTTTCGCCAGCAGGGACCTCTGTCTGCTCGCCTCCCATCAATTCTCGCTCGCCCACCATGCAGCTGTTCAAGCCGACATTTTCAATGGTGAGCTTACCTTCTTCAAACCGGACGATGGCTTGTCGTTTGGCGACCAGCGGGCTTTTCAGGACGAGCAAATTGGCCGCATCGCGACCGATATGAACCACCTCTTCTTCGGTCTCCAGAAGTGCGCGGCGACTTTCGTGGATTTTGTTGTACCAGATTTTCATCGGAGAGGTTGATCCTCCAGTTGAGCGGAGTGCAAGATCACTGATGGAGGCGCGGCATTATTGCCGAGAATCTGGAACAGTTTTTCTGCTTCGGGGTCCAACGCTCCTTCGGTCACCTTGAAACTGATCCCGATCAAAGTTTCCTTCCCAGAAGACGACCGGGTGTAGGCCTGTCGTTGATTGCGATCTCCCGTACGAGCCCCCAGCGAAAGAATCCGAAAGGGGCCAATGATTGTGGACCCTGCAGTTTGCAGAGTCGGATTATTGGAATTTCCGGGTGTCGGAGAGCCCACCGCTTGGTTAAAGAGGAATGAGATCAAATTTCCGGGACTGACACGTTCGGGAATAAATGAACTCCCATCAACGGGTACCCACCGTGCGACTTCATTCTCTGCAAGTAACTCGCTGAAGTCTCGGTCACTGGGGGTTTGCAGATCCTGCCATAGCAAGATTTCGTTTCCCCGATATGCTTTCGTCGCGGCCAACCCAATGACGGACGCTTTGTCGCGCCACAGGATGCCAACCTCTTGCAGGTTGCCAAGATTGTTACTGGGAAGTTGAACCTGCATGAAATGATCGTCTGCAAAACGATCTCCCAGATTGAGTTGAGCGTCTCCATTCAAAGCCACAAAGGCGACTTTTTCCATCTGCGCCGCTTGTCGTGACAGATAGTACCAATTGCAGATGGCTCCCACGATGCCGAGCCCCACGGCAATTAACAGTCCCGGTAATCCTCTCATGGAGTCTCCTTGCGCGGTCGGGTCACGTACATAAACCCCCGTAATCGTCCGCGTGTTTCGTCTTGTATGTGTAGTGTGAGTTTTTGTTGTCGGGAGGTGTCGATCAATTCAAACTCTGCCGAAGTGCGAGCTTGTTGATCGGCCCACTGGCCCACCTGCCGAAATTTTTTGGATTCGAGCAATTGCCCAAACTCCAGTTTCCATTGATCGAGAGATCCGCTTCCCGAGAACGCCAACATCAGTTGCCCCTCTCCCGAATGCAGACCCAAGTTACAAATTGCTCCGTCGGGAAGAACTGATCGCCAATCGGAATCGACAGGCGCCCCTTCTCCCGGACGAGGAGCAAACAACCAAACAGTCCATCGGGACTCTCCCGATGGAACAACGAATCCCCAGCTTACCACACGCCTGCCTGAAAACGGACCCGTTTTTTGGGGTTCTGAAGAATTCTTTCGGACCGCCACATAGGCGCCTAGCGGAGCATCTTGATGATAAATGGCGGCCCCGGAATCATTCGACCAGACAGGCTCCTCCTTCTCCAGAATTCGCAACATACTCAACTCCTCTTCACCGGCGGGGTCAGTCGGCAAAGCGACAGCCGTTGCGTAATCGGAGAGTTTCTTGATCATCTGCGTATGGACCTCCTGGGAAGACCCGGTTTCTTCGCTGCGCTCCATGCGCACATTCAAATCACCGGCATCAATCAGAACGGGAGCTCCCGAGAGAAAATCAGCTGGAATAATATCGTCGGCGAGAGTGCGAGAGTCGGGAGTGTGAGCCTCATCTGGTGAAGTATTCCACCAGTCGATGACCACTCCTCCCATGCTGATCCCGGCAAACAAGATGATACTGATGGCAATCAGGTCATTGATGCGAGAAAACAAACGCTGACCCAAAGATTTCTCGGGCGCGCTGACAGTTGGTTTTGCAGGTGGCGGTTCACTCATCATTTATGATACCGGAAGAATCACCAGTAGCCTTTGGTGCGCAAACCCTGCTCAAACACGTCGAGTTGACCCAGCTTGTCTTGCAACTGCTGATCTGATAATGGCCCCATTGGAGCATAATTGGGAATGGTTTGGCGATTGCGGAGTTCCAGACCATAAACGCTCTGCCACGATCGACACATTCGCCCTGGGACACGACGAATATTACTTAAGTACGATGGATAGGCATTCGAGGCGAGATAGTCTTCGAGATCGATTTCACACCCGGAGGGATGCGGATGAAAGTTGGGTGGCCAACCGGGACGGTACCACGTCCACTCGACATCGGCATCAAGGGCATCAAGATCGTCGGCATTGGGAATGGTGGTGTCGCGTTTGTTCGTCAGGTTGCGCAGCTGATTGAATGCGTTCATAAAGTCGGACCAATAGCCGGACAATTGCGGCAGCTCGGTCGGATGAATGTGATACAAATCATTCGCACGCCACTCTTCCGTGCGGACGATGCCATTGTTGGTGGGAGAATTGCGTTGCAAACCGACATTTCCGTAATTCCAGTCTCCCTCCAGATACTCCAAATCATGATCGATACTGTATTGACCATTGTTGGGGAGCATCCCTTGTAACATGGGAAATGTACGATCGATGGTCACCCGTCCTTCACGCATTCCCTGATCGAGTTGAAAATCCCGATCAACCATAAAACTGTTGCCGACGTTTTGACGTTGTTCGTAATGGTTGGTGAGTGTTGTGATCCGACCTGATCCCGAGTTTCCCTGGAGAGCATCCGAACCCGGATAGCCGGGTAGGTTCCAGAAGTTGTCCACATTTTGTAAGGCCTGAGTCCCATTGCCGCCGATGGTTCCCGGAATCGGCCAGTTGTTCGGCTGTGGATTGAGTTGTTGGTTCCCGAGAGCAAAACTGGAGAGACGAAAGGACTCCGTTTGTGTGGCCGCATAATGAACGTTGGTTTGCGCACGAATTTTGAATAGCGAGGCATCAGCAAAACAGATCATCAATGCCGCCATCATCGCCAGTAACGGCGAAAGCATCACCAATTCGACGGGAGCAAGTCCGCTCCGACGATGGTGATTGTTCAGGCGAATTGATTGTGTTGTGGTTTTATTCATCTGAATACAAACTCTCAATGATGCTGATCAGTGAGAATTAATCCTTCGAATCTCATGAACTGAAATTCCCGACAAATCTGGTGGATCAAGGCTTCCCGAGTATTCGGGGATCCGTGTCTGCAAAATTTCGGGCAGATAATATGCAGAGACCGGCACCATTTTGGTTCGCCAGTTCTGATTCATCATCGACCAATCGCGTTGCCCCGAAGGCCAACCGTTTGTGTTTACATATGTCCAATCGACTCCATATCGATCTTGGCCAGATCTCTCCCAAGGATAGTTCAACAATCGGTACGGCAAGAAAAACTTCGCCTCCGCAAATGTAATCGGGTAATGCCCGATGAGTGGATGATCATAAAACTGCGGTGCAAAATGTTCGATAGGCGTCCAGGCAACAACACCAATTAAATGATATTCGTCATGCAATGCCAAGCTATGAGGATCGCTGTTATCTCGCGGATCGTACCAGACATTGTTGTAGAAATTGCTAATCGATCCACTCGAATTGACTGCGGCAGGATCGAACCGCCAACCATCCTGATTTTGGCGATTTTCGCTGCGAATCAAAAACGGCAGGTTCGAGCGAGGAAACTCTTCGTGCAGAAGTTTGTTGAGTTGGGCGCAGGTGAAGATTCGCCAGAAATTGGCGAGTTGCGACAAGCTCGCTCGATCGCGACCAAACAACCCCGTTGTGCCGTTCGAGCGGCGTTCGGTGAAATAGATGTCCATCCAGTTGAAGATCAGTTGCTGAAGGTATTGTTGTGAGAGTGCGGTTCGCGTGTCGTAAGAGAGTTTGAAATACCGTTCATCGAAGGAGAGGTTAGCGAGCCTGTAAGGCATCTGAGGGTTGAACCCGACATCGATGCCACGGACATCTCCCCCCACTGCTGTGGGGTCAATGACCGGCAAAGTTCGAGTTGCCCGGTCGGTCTCGAATGACTCATCGAGCCTCACACCATCAGAACGATACATGACGGCGACCGGGTAATGCCCGGCGTGCAGTTGATCGTGACCGGTCGCATGTCGTTCGACCACTTCCTCGACAACCCATTGTGCGAGTTGAGGCGTATTGAGGACAACGCTCCGTTGGAACTCGGTAATCAATCCACCCGTGAGAGCGTCCTGCGGATAGGCGTCATTCTCGACGGGTACAGAATAAGCGACATCGGGACCGCGTAGAATATACTCGAAGACCGAAAGTGTCAGGTTGGAATGTTCTCTCGCCAACGGCTCGAAACTGCGGACAACTTGTCGCTCTAATGGTACTTTAGCAAGAATGGCGTGCCCCAACGCTTCAAACTTTTCGAGCCCGGCAGCGCCACCTTCGGCGATAAAAGCTTCTTGAGCGATTTCTTCCCAGACATCGAGCACATCTTCGGGGACGAGCGTCGAGTCGGGGAGTTGTGTGGAGTTTGGTTCCAGCCGCGCTTCCCGCATGTATGCCGTCAGGGCAAAGATTTCGCACAACAGATGATTGGAATACGCAATCGCATTCATGCCACGGGTGACAGTACGAGTTCCGCTGTACGTCACCGCGTCGGCGGCGTTTTGCATGCGAAGCTTGTCGTCAATCTGCTTTCCCATGTTGAAGATCATGCCGAGCAAGACAGTCAACATGAAAATCGTGAAGACCCCCATGACACTCAGCGCACCACGTTCATCACGATGTATCCGCATGATGAAAGATCGCGGACTGCATCGCGACAGGAAGGGACGATCAATATTCATCGATCACCTCCCCATAAATGGGGATCAACCCATCGTTGTTCATCGTGGCGGACGCATGAATGACGAACACGCCCGGCAATCGGCGATTGTCATCACTCCCCTGATCCATAAACGCATCCCAAGTACCGCCAGAAATCAAGTTTCCCTGGTTATGACGATCATCGTGCGACCAGGAACGTTGAACTTTTCGCAGCAGCGCCCCAAGCCCCGGCATTAAGCCGAAACGGTGGTAGACATGCACGGTGATCGGATCCTGCCAACCGACTTCGTTTTGCTCAAACAAGATCTCATTTCGATATTCGGGGCGTGTGTAGTCCCACGGATTATAAGTTGGGCCTTGCCGTGTATGATGGCGTTGTCCTCCCGACTGTTGGGCGTCGCGCCACTCCAGGAATACAAGCGTGTTGTCTTTGGCCCATTTAATTTTATCACTGACTCTCTTTTGGAGAGTGGCCTGATTGACATTATCAATGTGATTCATCCAATAGGCTTGCGTGATCAGTGAGATGTCGCCCATCAAATCATTGGCATCCTGCGTCAACCACGCCGAAGAAACCGTTTGAGCACCTGTTTCCGCTTCAGTCATCAACGATGGGCAGAACGGTGCGACTCCCAACACGCAGGCCGACCAAACTTTTTGATACTTCGTGCTGTGCGGCAGCGCACTCGGGCCGACTACCCCGTAAATCTGATTCGTGCTCGAATCGTACTGATATGACATATAGCCAAACAAATTGTCGGACAAAACATGGTTGGGAGTTTCTTCAGTTGCAAAGCTCCCATCATCATCGGCAGCGATGGTATGAGCGGGAACCCAAACCGATGCGGAGCGAGCACCCGCGTACGCCGCATAATGCACTCCCATCATGCCAATCATCAACTGGCTGAGTTGCACAATCATACAGATAATGCCCATGAAGAACGGCAATGTCAGCACCATTGCCAAAGACTGGACTCCTCCCGATTGATCGCGGTGCAGTTTTTTGAATCGCCGCCAATCCCACGATGCGCGACTCAACTTGATGGTCAAATTCAACAACCCGCACGCAACGATCAAGATGATCGCAATCGGCATGCAGGCTTCGAGAATTTGACGATGCATAACAGGTGACTCTTATTCCTGACTCACTCGCTGACTAATAGAGTATTCCTTGTTCCGCTAACCACTCCTTCGACAACACAATCAAAACCGCCGCCAGTGCGGCAGGTGCCAAAAATAACCAACGCTGTAAAGGCTCACGTTCTTCATCGGTGGGTTTGATCCAGCCCTTCGCTCGAAAAACCAACCTTAAATGTTCCACGCTTTTCTTGATTAAATGGGCGATTCCAAACTTCCAGATCAAAATGGCGATCCCCATGATGCTGCCGAGAATGAAAGTCCACAGCATCGCTTCGATGCCATCTTGCACTCCCAGAAATGCGCCCATCATGGCAATCAGTTTGACGTCTCCACCTCCCACATCAAACAACAGGAAACAGGCCACCATCACAAATCCACAAACCAAAAAACCGGCTAATGAATATTGTAACCCCAACCAGCCATCCAGTACCGTGGAGAGGCCGATGCCCAACAACATTCCGGGGTAGGTTGTCTGGTTGTAAATCTTTTGGTCTTTGAGATCGGTATAAGTCGCGATGACCAACAGTCCCAGCAAACAGACCGCATGCGGGGACAAATCCATATTTCGAAAACCCACTCAAGCAGATTAACTTTTGAAATCGTCTAGGGTGACTGGATGTTCTTAAGATCGGTTGAATTCATATCCAGCTCCTCGAGATTGCTATCAAACTTTTTCCTAATTTCCGGCATCACGTAATTGACAATGAAAATCAAAATAGGAATCGCGACAGCGCCGACGATCAAGACCGTTTCGAGAGTGACGGCTCCTCGTTCGTCGTTATGAATGCGCTTGAATAAATTTCGCAATGGTCGCAGTCCTGACATGGCAGTTTACTCCTCTGGGTGCGATGAAGTCGCAGGATATTTATTGTCTGGGATTTTATAAATAGAGACTGACGTGAATTACAGGAACGGCCACGCGACCCAACCGGCAATCAACTCATAAGCCGCTTGCATCAGGTCCATGCTAGCTGCCATCACGACACCTCCACCGACGCACATTATCGAGACAACAAGAACATACTCCGCTGAAGCCACGCCTCGACGATGGCAAGTTTGTCGAGGAGATGTTGATTCAGCCAATAAGTTGCTGTGATGATTGCGCATGATGACACTGATTCCTGTGAGCCCGCAGTCCTTACTATAAACAATTTATCGGCGTTTGAGGTAAAGAAATCCGCTTTGAGGACGCATTTTTCAAGGAGATGCAGCCAAGCCAATCCCACATAAACCTCATAACCACAATCACTTACAACAGACTGAGCCGATTCCGGTCATTCCCACGACAATATCCAGGAATGAAACAAACTTGCTAGGACCACAATTCTCGGGACGTTTTGACCAAATGTCCGAGTCCATGACCCTCCACTTCCTTGGCGAAGGAAGGCGTCTTGCCGGTCATTTCCAGACTCATTTTCAGGTTGCCGTCGGCATCTCTTCCCGTCATCCGGTTTTCAAAGAGATCATGAAATGTGTACTGCTCGTCGGAATCAAGCCCGGTCACTTCGGTAATCCTCGTGATACGCCGCGAGCCATCTTCGGAGAATCGGGTAATCTGAATGACCAGATGAATGGCCGAGGCGACTTGAGCCCGCGCCACATAGACGGGCAACTGCACATCCGACATCAACGATAATGTCTCCAGGCGGATGAGCGCGTCGTGAGCCGAGTTGGCATGCACCGTCGTCATACTTCCCGCGTGGCCACTGATCATCGACTGGACCATATCGAGCGCTTCGCCACTGCGAACTTCACCGACGATGATCCGGTCGGGACGCATCCTCAAAGAGGCTTTGAACAATTGCCGTATCGTCAACTCCCCGCGTCCGGTGGCGTCCCGTTGTTGAGACTCCAGATAAAGAGAATGTGGTTGAGCGAGTTTAAGCTCTGAGCTGTCTTCGATGACAACCAATCGCTCTTCGGCAGGAATACAGGATGAGACAGCATTGAGGAGTGTTGTCTTGCCGGTCCCCGTTCCGCCAGAGATCAACATATTTTTCTTCAACTTGGTGCAAATGTTGATAAATTCGGCAGCCGCTTCGGAAAGACTTCCAAACCGCAGGTAATCTTCCAGACCGAGAATGTCTCGTTTGAACTTGCGAATCGTGAGATAAGTGCCGTTGCGAGCTGACGGCGGAATGACCGCATGCACGCGCGAACCATCGGGAAGACGCGCATCGAGAATCGGGCGTTCGCGATCAATCTCTCGGCCGACAAACTGGGCGATATTATGGACGGCAGTCTGTAACGCATCTTCACTGAGAAACGCAGCATCGGTTTCGTACAGCTTCCCTTTCTTCTCGACATAAATTTCCTGATGACCGTTCACCATAATTTCGGTGACGTTGTCGTCTTGCAGGAACTCTCCGATGGGAGCCAGAAAGTAATCGAGACTCGCTTCAAAAATCGACTGTCGCGCCATGAGAGATCATTCTGTGTAACTAACGGAGTTAGAATTCATACTTTCCAACTCATCAATTGAGCCGCCAGCGCTAGCTGGCAGGGGACGTTGATCAAAGTTTGGCATCCCCTGCGTGCTCGCGCACGCGGCTCATTTTCACCAACCAGCAGTATGTCACGCCCGGACGCCCAACTCAATGAGAAATCGGGAACGGCGAATCTCAAAAAAGTAGAAGATTCCGAGAATCAAAACGGCTATTATCAATTTTCCTCGATCAGTCCCACCAACATTCTTGCTGGAGAACTCCAAACCATGAAGTTGACTCATTTTTGTTCCATTGCTGTTTGCATTGTCACAAGCGTCGCCTTTACGACCTCTGCCAACGGTGCAGAACCACTCAATGTTCCCCCCAAAGGATTCACGGCTCTCTTCAACGGCAAGGATCTCGCCAACTGGAAAGGACTGGTCGGCAATCCGAAAACTCGGGCAGAGATGTCCGCCGCAGACCTGAAAGAAAAACAGGCCACCGCGGACGAAGAAATGCGAGCACACTGGTCCGTCAAAGACGGCCTTTTGATTTATGACGGCAAAGGGAAAAGCCTTTGCACCGCCAAAGATTATCGGAACTTTGAAATGTATGTGGACTGGAAGATTCTCGAAAAAGGGGACAGTGGAATTTACGTTCGCGGTACGCCGCAAATCCAAATCTGGGATCCCAATCATTGGAAGATCGGATCGGGCGGACTCTACAACAACAAGATTCATCCCAGCCAACCGTCAAAGATCGCCGACAATCCGATTGGTGAATGGAACACGTTCCAGATCAAAATGATCGATGAAAAAGTGTGGGTCTGGCTCAATAAAGAACTGGTCGTCGATGGTGTCGTCCTGGAAAACTTCTGGGAACGGGACAAACCGATTTATAAGACGGGCCAAATCGAACTCCAACATCACGGCAACACCCTTTACTTCCGCAATGTCTTTCTGCGCGAGCTTGATGAAGAGGGCAAACCCAAACAGTAAACATAACAGCACATAACAAAGGTGAAGTACTGAGGGTCGTGTGCTTTTCGAATGAGTAAGCTCTAACGCCTTGGTGACCATTATCTCGGCATTTTTGAAAAGAAATCTTGGATCAATGCGTGATTATATATAAATTGTATTAAGTCTTCGTGACCTTCAATTCTTGTTGGTCATTACAGTTTCCAATCTTGAGTTTTCATTATTTTCTCACATTTCGAAGAAGGATTCCTCATCATGCGCACCCAAATCCTCATCATGCGCACCCAAAGAAGAGGCTTCACGCTCATCGAACTGTTGGTGGTCATCGCCATCATTGCGGTTCTGGTGGCATTGTTACTCCCTGCCGTTCAACAGGCTCGCGAAGCGGCCCGTCGAAGTAGTTGCAAAAACAATCTGAAGCAGATTGGCTTGGCGATTCATAATTATCACGATACGTTCCAAGTGTTCCCAACTAACTATGGATTTGGAGCGCCGTATGGGGAACCGCATACTCAATCGAGAAGCTGGATTACTTTTATTCTGCCTTATATTGATCAAGCTCCCCTTTACAACCAAATTGATATGAACGTAGGGCTGGGTGACGACCCCAGAGCGCCCCTCCCTTATACCAACACACCTGCTTCTCCAAGTAACCTCGCCATCGCACAAACTGTGCTGACAACTTTTCGTTGCCCCTCGAGTGGCGGTGACGCGAAGCAACAAAATCGTGCCAACATCAATGGAGGTATTTTTCTCGCCGTCAACAACTACAAAGCGTGTGCCGGAGCCAACTGGGCTTGGGGGCCTTTCGCGACGAGTAATGCCTCCGGGTGGAACAGTACTCGTTGGGGTGTTTCCAACAACGGGCTTGATCGGGGCAACGGAATGATCATGAGAGGCTCAGGGTTTGGCTATTCGACCTCGATGGCACAAGTCAAAGACGGGACGAGCAACAGTTTTGCTGTCGGTGAAGCGGTCCCACGCTGGAGCAATCACACATGGTGGTGGCATTTTAATGGTGTCGTTGCAACAACCGCAGTTCCCTTGAATCAACCTGCTTTGTGTGGAGCAGGAGCGGGACTCGGTAAAGCCCAAGCGCTGGCAGCCTGCCATACGGACTGGCCCAACAACTACTCATTCATGAGTGAGCATGTTGGTGGAGGTCAATTCTTAATGGCCGATGGAGCCGTGCGATTTGTAAGCGAAAATATCGACTTGGACACCTACCGCGGTTTGGGAACAATTGATGGTGGCGAGACCATCGGTGCTTTCTGACCACTTTCTATCGCGTAAACGAGAACTTCGGAAGCTAATCATCGATCCGCTTCCGAAGTTTCCTCTCTTTCAAAACAGACATTACAAGGTGACGATCATGCTGCGCTTGCGACTTCTTTTACCGCTCTGTTTATTCTCTGTCGTCTTGATGGGGTGTGGTGGCACTGATGGCCCCGCTTTAGATCTGGCACCGGCAGAGGGTACGCTCACAATAGGGGGGGCTCCACTTCCCAATGCCTTGGTCACATTCCATCCCGAATCAGGACGACCCGCAACGGGGAGAACTGATGATGCTGGCCACTTCACGCTCATGACAAAAGAGCCCGGAGATGGTGCAGCCGTTGGGAATCACAAGGTCACAGTGATGGCAGACAGTTCAGTCTCTGCAGAAATCAACTCAGAAGATGCTTATACAACGCCAGATCCGAATTCCGATTCCGGGATTCCCGGGAAATATGTGAATCCTAACACTAGCGGTCTCACTGCCGAAGTGACTGCGGACGGGGAAAACAAGTTTACGTTTAATCTCGAAAAGTAAACGAGTTATTTCCTTCGCCAGCAGTTCACCTCATGGCTTGATCAAAGTTCTCAACTTGAACAATCGAGAAAGAGGCGATCATGAGCAGGATTGGATAACGTGGCACGGTTGAAGCCTCTTCCATGCAGAGAAACTGCGGACACAATGTACCTAGGAAGCCGACCTGACAATTGAACTTTTTGCCAAAGCTAGGGCTCGCGGTTCTCTTTGAGAGATTTTAGACGGTCGAATAGTGGAGGCGACCCTTCACGAGGGCGATCGGGCTTCCGACCTTCTGGCGGTTTGGGCCTCTCGTCTCCTTCACCTCCGGGTCCGCCAAATCCTCCCGGACCGCGACGCCCACCCGGACCGCGTTCATCATCTCGGCCCGGCCCGCGGACGCGACTGACATCCCGGTATTCTTGAACTTGTTTTCGAAGACCTGAAATCGCCTGCGAAAGTGCCGTGGGATTCAATTCTCGATACGCTTTGACGAGTTCAAAATACATCTGTCCCGGCTCCTGCTGCATCAACTTCTTTTTCTCTTCAGGATCGCGGGTCTCCAGAAATTCTTGCAAGTCGGAGGTATCAGGTACATCCAGCATATATTCGGAAAGTAACGCCCGTTCGGACATCATGATGAGCGCAAAGATCTGAAACTCTTTCTTCGGAATCTTCTGAAGCTTCGACCGCAGTTGTTCATTCTCGATGGCACCCACCATTTCCTCGACGATTTCTTCGGGGAAAGGTTGACGATTGACGCCGGTGGGCTTTGGTCCCCAAGTCTTCAAAGCCGCTGTGAGCACCGAGGCGTATCGAGTCGGTCCCAGTAATTTATCGAGGCCCGCTTTCAGCTGTAAATCTGTGGGCAGATTGGCTTCAATCACAGTTCCAATCGCATCCATATCCGCAGCACTTAACTTTTCATTGGCTCCCGAACGATTCATTTCCCGTTGAAAAAATGATCGGCGTTCGTCGAATTGAGCGAGACCGAGATCGAGCTGCTGCTGACGTTCTTCACGCTCTTTCTGGATGCGTTTGATGGTACTCACACGTTGATTCAAGTCAGACTTTTGTTCGATTTCCGCGCGTTCGACTGGATTCAAAGAGACGAGGAAATCTTTGTAATCGGCGAGCGTTGTTTTCAACGCCAGTTGCTCTCCATTTAATTGTTGGTGCAAGTCGCGATAACGCTGCTGATCGGCGGGCGAGAGTTCCTGGAACTTTTCGAATTGATGCTCAATCCGCAGACGTTCGCTTTTCGTCATCAACTGCAATTCGCGTAAGCGTTCGGCCTTCACTCCTGACTGGCTCATGGCGGCATGAAGTATGGGCACCAGCAAGACACACAACATCGCCGAACCGAACATCATCCACGCCGGAGTGAGGAATCGAGACTTTTTTCGAGTGGCACTATTCATCGAGTGCTCCAGTTCGTTCGAGTTCTTTCAGAAGATCGACGCCGGTGGCTCCTTCGATATTCAGGGACTCGTACAATTCAAGATTTTGAATGACGGGAAGATCTTCCACGAGCTGGTCTGTCGGGTTTTCGACCCAACTATTGGCGATGGTGAAGCCCAGCCATGAAGCCAGCGAAACAGACACTAACCAGACCAACGCCATCAGAAAGAATCGAATTTGAGGCAAGTATTGATCGAGATTAACGGTCGGTTCTGTTTTCTCTTCCAGACTGATCGTATGCATGGTCGTCTGAGTGAATGTTTCAGGAGCCTTCTCTTGAGGCAGCAAGTCGAGCATTTCCCAGGTACGAGTCAGCATTTCGACTTCATGTCGTGCGACCGGGCTATTCACCAATGCTTGATCAATGGCGCGCGATTGGTCTCCCTCCAACTCGCCATCGAGATAGGCAACGAGATCTTCGCGTTGTTCAGATTTGAGTCTTGTAATCTTGTCCATAAATCTCCCCAACCTGAGATTGGGAGTCACCTATTTCACGTACGATTCTAACTTCTCGCGGAGCGTTTCTCGCGCCCGAGACAATAACGATTTTACCGCTGCCGGTGTCATTTCCATCGTCTCGGCAATGTCGGCATAACTCATGCCCTCAAACTTATTGAGCAGCACCGCCATTTGCTGTCGCTCATTGAGTTCCGAAAGCGCTTCCTGCACGATCATCTGCAACTCTGACTTGGCCGCTTGCCGAGTGGGCATCAACGCGGACTTCTCTTTTAAGATTTGCTCTTCCGGTCGATTACCAAGTGGCCCCGATTCGGAAGGGTTTAACTTGACCTCTTTTCGGCGTCCTTTGTCTCGTCGTTTATTACTGGACAGATTGTGAGCAATATGAAACAACCAGGTCGAAAACTTCGCACGAGGCTCGTATCCATTCCTGGCTCGATAGATTCGTAAAAATGTTTCCTGTGCCAAATCTTCAGCCGCTGACCGGTCCCTCATCAAATGATAGAACAAACCAATCAGGCGATCCTGATAGCCGGTCACCAACTTACTGAACGCCTCATCGTCCCCAGCTTTAACGCGCAGCATCAGCGCGACATCCGGGTCTCGGAGGTAGGCTGGCTGATTGGCCTTGAGTTCGCTGGTTGCCACAGGTGATTAACTATCTGAGGTTTGTCGTATTGAAGGGATGAAACCCCGTACTTCACAAAAAGTTTCGAGGAATTCACGACGTCGCGGACTGACTGCTGGTGCGATAGTCTCGAACGCTCTAAACTGAATAAGAACATCGTCTTACTCTTCTAGCAGAATAAATACTCCCCACCTCGAACACAATGATTGATTGACGCTTAGCAGCCCGTTGAAAAACTTGATCTTGCTACGATTGGATTTTTGAGTCGTGGAACATCGTCAGAAATTCTCGGTGAATCATATGATTCACCTGCGCATTTCTTCCTTGTTCTCACCTCAAAACTCTCATTCTCGCGTACAAATCCGTTTCTCAACAGACTGCTAGCGTCGACCACGGAGCATTCATGACTTTCAGCACTCTACCGCTCAGTTATTGCACGAACGTCCATCCGGGCCTCTCCGTCGAAGAAGTCTGCCAGGGATTGGTCGAATATGCCGGTCCTATTCAGCGAAAACTTCAAAAACCTCTTGCCGCCGGTCTCTGGCTGGCTCAACCGGTGATCGAAGAATTACAGGCCGACACAACCAAACTTGGACAACTCAAACAAACTCTCGCCGAGCAAAACTTGATCTGTTACACGCTGAACGCTTTCCCTTACGGCAATTTTCATTCGGATCGCGTGAAGGAACAGGTTTACGTTCCCGATTGGAGCGAGGAGCCACGCCTGACATACACGTTTCAGTGTGCGAAGGTGTTGGCCGAGTTGATGGAAGAGATTGACGAGGGGAGCATCTCGACCGTTCCGCTCGGATTCAAACAGCTTGCCAGCGGTGCCGACTTCCGCACGAAGTGCATCGATCAACTTCTACAACTTGCCAGTCTGCTGGAACAACTGTACCAAGACACCGGCAAACGCATCCGTCTTGCCATCGAGCCCGAGCCTCTTTGCATTCTGGAAACCACACCCGAAACGATTGAATTCTTTCAGGAATTGAAAGCCGTTGCCATCGAACGCGATCTGGCGAAACTCGCCCGCGAATATCTCGGCGTCTGTTACGATGTCTGTCATCAAGCGGTCGAGTTCGAGGATGTGGCCGAGTCGTTGAAATCCCTCGATGCTGCCGGCATTCGGATCAACAAAGTTCACATCACATGTGCCATCGATCTCGGCAATCCCGCAGACAACGAAGCGGGACGAAAGATGCTCGCAGGGTTTGTCGAACAACGATACCTGCATCAGACATTTGCGTTGTTCGCAGACGGCAACATCCGCACGATCACCGATCTTTCCGAAGACTTGTGCCTCAATCCGCCTCCGCATATGGCTGAGGCTATCAAATGGCGTATCCATTTTCATGTTCCCGTAAACGCGGAAAATCTCGGCCCTTTGGGAACAACACGAGAGGAACTGAAGATTGCACTACAAACCGTGGCCGGCCTTGAACAAACTCCTCACCTGGAAGTCGAAACCTACACTTGGAGCGTGATGCCGGGCGAAGAGCAACCGTCACTTGTGGACGGCTTCACTGCGGAACTGCAAGCGACTCTGGAGCTCTTAAATCAATAAATCGACCGTCTGTTGGAAAGTCAATATGCTGAGAATCCTCATTGTTTTGCTGATCTTCCTCCCCACATTTGCCAGCGCCCAAACTACCGGCGATTCTCCCATTGTCCGAGAGAACAAACTTGCCGGCTCGACCGATTGGCAACTGACGCGCGTGCGTGTCGATGGTGATGGCTTTCGATCACCGTGGATTGAAGGTTACTGCTCCCGACAAAGTGTTTCAGCGGGCGAGACATTGGACATCATGGTTTCGTGTGCCCCTGCCCGCGACTTCCAGTTGGAAATTTTCCGCATGGGATATTACGGCGGGCGTGGTGCGAGACTGATGAAAACATATAGTCGCATCACGGGGAAAACTCAGCCGACTCCAACACCGGGAGAAAAGAATCTTCATGAATGTGTGTGGCAACCAAGCGTCTCACTGACGATTCCTGAAGACTGGATCAGTGGCGTCTATCTCGGTCGCATGACAACCATCCCGGCAGAGAACGAAGCGTATTGGCAAAGCTATGTCGTCTTTATTGTGACCGATGATCGCCCTGCCGACATTCTGTTTCAATGTTCCGACAACACCTGGCAAGCCTACAATACCTGGCCCAACATTTACTCAATTTACACCCACCCGAAAGGGAATCAGGGACCGTGGGCCGATGTCTCGTTTGATCGACCTTACGGACGCGAAGCACAACACAAGGGAGTGGTCAATGACCCCCTCACCGTTGGCTCGGGAGAGTTCTTGCCGTTCGAATTCCCGATGGCGTACTGGCTGGAGCAACATGGCTATGATGTCACATACTGTTCAAACAGCGACATGCTCACTCCTAATCGTGGACTGAAATGTAAAGTCTTTGTCAGCATCGGGCACGATGAATACTGGGACATCCGGCAATTTAACAGCGTGACCAAAATGCGCGATGCGGGTGTCGATCTTTTTTTCCTCTCCGGCAACAGCGTCTGTTGGGTCACGCCGTTCCGACAAAGTTCAACAGGAGTCGCCAACCGCATCATCTTTCGCGGCGGGCCTTATGGAGCCGATAACGAGTACGCCGTCAATCGCGAGAAGGATCATGGCCCTTTTCCACATCGTGGCCCCGATGAAGGTCTGTTGATGGGAGCCCGGAATGTCGAACCTGTCAATGGCGGCGGAGACTGGATCATTACCAAACCCGATCATTGGATGTTCGCGGGTACCGGCGTCAAGAAGGGGGACAAAATCCCGGGCCTCATCGGCTGGGAATACCACGGCCAACCGGCAGAGATCGAAGGGCTGGAAGTTGTTGCTGGAGGAACGGCCTGGCAAGGGGGTGTGAACCCTCAACAATGGACGGCGACGATCTATCCTGGCCCCAAAGGAAACTTTGTTTTCAATGCGGCCACCATCTTCTGGGCTCAAGGGCTCAGTTCCCCGCCTGGGCATGTCCTGCCGTGGTCTCATTGGAGCCGACCTCACGGCCCGGATGCTCGGGTGCAGAAGATCACAAAGAATCTATTGAGCAAAGCGTTGCGAAATTAAATCATAGCATTGCATATTTGCACCCCCACTCTTAAAAGGATTAAAAAAAGGTACCTGCCGTGACAACCTCACCCTTCAGGATGAGTGATATCACTTTAATTCTGAAAAACCATCGATGATTGTGATGCCAAAATATGACGGACAAATATGATGCGAATATCAGATTGTTGAAGATTGCCCTCTCATCTCGAGTCTGGTTCATTATTCATAACCTGAAAAAGAATCGATCGATGAAAACATTTCTGTCCCTCGCATTTTGTCTCCTGACATCTCCTGTCAGCGCAGCTGTCATTACTGACGCCAATTTCCCCGTGACCTCCGATATAGATAACTCTCATTCGAGCGATTTTTCCAAGTCGTTCGTCAATCAGCAGGCAAGCAGTTTTACGTTGAGTAGTTCAGAGTCCGTGAACGCGATCAGGTGGTGGGGAGTCTACGGTAATGGTAATACGGTCGTGTCTACTCCCGACGACTTCACGATCCGTTTCTTCGAGGAAGATGGTTCTTCCGGTAATCCTCAAACGACACCCGTTCAGGAATACACAGGGATCTCATCGACTCGAGCAGAGTCTGGGTTTGTTCACACAGGCCTCAGCCCTGATGGAATCGTTTATGAGTACGCCTTCAATCTTCCCAGTCAGCTGGATCTGAACGCTCAAGACTACTGGATTTCAATCGTCAACAACACACCTGCGGTTGCCTACAACTGGTCATGGTCATCCATCAACGATATCGCACCTCGCTGGAATCGTGGTACAGGTAGCACGAGTGATAATTTATCGTGGGGAACGGGTCCATTAATCACCGGTCAACTGGCGTATCAGTTGAATGATGCGGTGTTCGTCCCGGAACCATCAACAATTATTCTGTTTGGGGTGCCTTTGCTGATGGGAGTCTCTCGCCGTAACCGCAAGCGTTTCTCAGCCAAGACTGACTGAGCGACTGATGAGCAGCGAAGAGAGTTGCCGAGAGTCGCAAGCTCTTCCCTGTATAGCTCATCAAAGAGATTTCGCTCTAAAGAAGATCGGTCAATTATTCAACAAATAGAGGACGGTCTCGCTGCATCGAAACCTCTTCCGTAAAAGGAGGTCGCTCTCTTTGTGGTTGATTTTCCACAAACGGTGGCCGATCCATGAGGCTGACAATCTCCTTCGCTGTCTGCGGTCGTACCGCTTCTTGAGAACTGAGAGGTTCCCAGCCGCTTTGAAGTGCGTCAAGTCGCCCCTGCAAACGAATCTCTTCTGCAGTGGCCACTGTTGTTTCTTCTGACTCCTGATGGACCTGCGGATTGTTTGCGGAAGCGCTGGCCAATTCGACGACTTCGGCTTCATCTGAAGAAGCAGCCATCACGACTGCGTCATTTTCTTCTTCAGGACTTTGTGCTCGCACCACTTCCGGTTGAGACGCCTTGGAATCATTGGAAGCCAGCATGTCACCCTTGGGCAACTTGAGTCGCGGCGAACCGGCCATCACCCAGTTATCCCATTTGCCTTCGAGCTGTTCGATGTTTTTGAGTTCGTAGTGTTGACGGAGTGCATTATCCCAGCCGTGATGATGGGCGGCTTCCAAAAACTCCAGAAAGTTTTTACGCCCTTTCTTCTGGATGAGATAATCGGACAAGGAATACCCCTGAGCATACAACGTCAACACACGCTGCATGTCTTGGGGGTATTCTTTAATCGCCAAGAGCTGGCGAAGCGAATAGCGGGTCCCTGATTGGGTCACCTGCTTGAGAGTCTGCATTTGACGCATGCGTTCGGATTCATGCTCGATAATTGTAGCAGCACCTTCATCAGCCCAGCGTGGCAATGGTCGCCTGAAATAGCTGGCAAAAATCGTATGACTCACTTCGTGCGGGATGACCGAGTCGAGAATCCGTTGCTCGGTCCCCTGCACATTCATCTTCCACCCAAACACTTCTCCGCGGTCAAACTGAAATGATGTCGCCCCACCTGCTCCAATCTGTCCCACCCGAACAGATATTGGACAGGGGCGATACCATTTTGGCAGTTTCTTTCCTAACCACGCGACAGCCAGTTCTTCTCGATAGAACTCGGCCGCCTTTCCTACCTCTTCTGCGAACTCCTTCGTCGGCGCGTTCACCACGAAATTTGGTGTTCTGTACACGGCAGCTTCGACATTGCCGAAAGTGCCAATCATCATCACCGCTACCCAAGCGGCGAATCGAGTCTTGCGAGCATCCATGCTCTGTCTTTCCTCGAGTTGTGGGAGAGTCTCCGATTCCTTCGGAGGTTAAGCATCTGCTGTGCCAATCGACGCAACAGACACGTTCGTTCCCGATCCTGTTTGATAACAATGCTTTGCAGCATCTAGTAATGAAACCCCGATGCTGGTAAGAATTACAAAAGGTAGAACTGGTGTGTAATTCTTGCAAGATCAATCACTCGCAAGAGAATTCCCGATTCCCCCAACGCTGAAATTTCGCAGTAAAGAAAAGACCCTTGTGATCTCACATTGACCTAACCGCCGATCTCTCACGATAATAGGCCCGACTGCGTCAATCACAGTAATGAAGCAGAAGAAGATCCCCAAACAGACCAGAAAGCTCACTGATGGCTGAAGAATTTGATAATGACTCCGATGATTTTCAGGATGGAGATCAGAACATCCCCTCAACGATGCGAGGGAGAGACTGGCCTTGCCTGCGTCAATTCGGTGTCTTTTTTGAAAATCGTGTGGGCCAACTTCACGAATTATTACGCTCGCTGGAAAAAGACGATCTCCGGATTGTCGGCATGAGCGTTGCCGACTCCATCGACTATGCAGTCACTCGTCTCATTCTGGATGACTATGAACGTGCTGTCGAGATCATGGAGCAATCGCCGTTCAAAACATTTGAGACGGACATTATTGGTGTTGAACTCCCGGACAGCGATCAACCCTTTCTGGAAATCTGCACGGCACTACTTCGAGGGGAAGTGAATCTGCAATACGCATACCCCTTGCTTTACAACAAAGGTGGACGCAAAGCGATTGCCGTTTATGTGGATGATATTGATGCAGGCATCCAGATCCTTCAAGACCGGGACATCACCCTGCTAACTGAAGGTGACTTGGATGGAGATGGGGAATTCTATTAGGACTTCTCTATCCTGAAATCCAGACATGAGGTGTTTACACCTAGTCCGAACCCTCATATAAGGACTCTTCACCTACGCTTAAGTCGAGATATTGTAAAGATTTGCTCATTTTCGAATTCCCAAGTTGCTGCATCGGGTTTTCCACCATATATTCGCATACCCCTCTCAAAGGCACCCCGCCTTACCTACGGTCCTCTACTATAACAGCATACCCGCCTTTAATGACCGTTTGATCTTTACCAAGATCAATGTAGAGAGATTATACGACGATGCGATCAACGTCCATTTTTGGATCAATAACAATCTCACTGGCTCTGATGCTCGCTTGGAACCCTCCTGCAGCCGATGCAGCGCTCGTTGATTTCACGAATGGAACCTGGAATCACGGTTCAGGAAATGTCACAGGCTGGCAACAGCCAACCCTGGACACATCTCCCTATACTGGAACAACGACACTCTCGAACGGAATTCAAGCCACATTTACGATCAGGGACATTGGGGATGTCTTTCACACCAATCCCAATACATCCCAACACATGACAAATCGTTCCTACACCAACGGAGGAACGGGATTGTATTTAACACAAAGTTCGGGATCAGCTTTCAACGGTCGCAGGTCTTCTCTCAGCGATTACCTGAGAATTGATGTCGCTCTGTCGGTGGCATCATACGTCGAGTTTTTCGTTCATGACATCGATATTTCTGACGAGAATTGGGACGATGCGGTGTATGTCGAAAGTTTCAGTTCCGGTTTTGGCGCAGTCGGTTCCGGAACTCGCGCTAATTACGCAAGTCTGGGCACCGATTTGACAACCGAAACTCTACATTCACAGGGACTTCTCTCGATCAGACCCGATGATAATTCCGGCAATCCCCCATCGAGCCTCATTCTGGCCGCCGATCTGTTAACCTCCAACTCAGCCCAGATCAACTTTGCTACGGATGTTCGATATTTTAGTTTCTACTACTGGAATCGAGATTTCGAGGCCAGCGATGGTGACAACCAACTGATTCATCTCTCAGGAATCAGCGCTTTCAACGCAAGCGAAGTCCCCGAACCCTCGACCTGGGCATTTCTCAGCATCACCGGCTTTGCAGCGTTTTGCAGAAAACGACGACAAGCCAAACGCGATTCATCGACTGTTCTCTAGGGCGAGAAAAGTGTGCTGAGTGTTTTTTGATTCCCAGGGAAACGGATTCTATCCTTCCCGTCGGTGGGTGACTTCAGAAACACTTTGAGATAAACCCAAACCTTATCTCGTCCCGACATCTTTTCTTATCGAACGCAACGCCGTGCTGAAGTGAGTTTCCAAGTCGTAGGCCATGACACAACAGGGTTCGGTAATTGAAAATGACGGGAGCGGAGCAACAAGAACCTTCAAGTCCAAGACATTACACTCTTGAGCAAAGATAACTTCGAAAAAGGAGAGGGAATCGCATGAGGACTTCCCTGTGCCGAAATCCTGAAATGAAGGGTTTTTGCTTAAGGCTTAGCCCTTGAGGTGGTCTCTTCCCCCTACACTTAAGTCACGAAATCGCAGAGATTTACTATTTTTTGAATTCCCAAGTTGCCGGATCGGGGTTTCCACCATACAGTCCTTTAACCCCTCTCAAAGGCACCCCGCCTTACCTACGGTCCCCTACCATAACAGCATACCCGCCTATAATGACCGTTTGGTCTTTACCAAGATCAATGCAGAGAAATGAACTGAAGAAGATGCCCATAGCCTCATTTTCGCGAGTAGTCGCGATCACAACCACGCTGATTTTCTGCGGGATCATTTCAGGTCCCATCGATGCCGCACTGACGCTGGAAATCCTGAATTTGACAGGTGCCGGCCCTGGTGCGGCTGACAGTTTCGAACGCACAGCTGCTGTCGGAGGAGACTTCATTACCGAGTTCTTTGATCCAGCAGGATCATCAGGGACCGGAACCTATGCACCCTTTCTGCGCGTGCAAAGTAACGGCCCTAACGGCTCACTCGAACAAGGGTACAACACCGACCTGAATACCAATTATGACATCAAACCTTCGTTTACAACCCCTGCTCCGATCAACTCTGTTCCCATCGTCACAATAGGTGGGACGCGCTACCTGGAATTTTCCCTGGACGTCAATCAGAGTGGTAATACCAACATTTCCCTGAATCAGGTCCAGCTTTTCATCACTGCCGGAGATGTGCAGACTTTTAGCCTGGCATCTGCTGCCGCAGCCAATAATCCCTCACTCTTAGCATCTACTAGCATCTACAGATGTGAGCAAGGCGATCGAGATTTTTCGACTCAATACGCCGATCTCGACTCTTTCTCCAGGCGCAGACACAACGAACTATGAAATCCAGATGGATTACTCCCGGAATTCGGGAAGCGGCACGGCAGATATGCTGTTTTATGTCAAAGAGACACCATTTCTGAAGGCTTTTGAAACTCTGGATCCTAATCAATACACAAATATCGTCATGTTTTCACAATTTGGAAGTCCACCGGGAACTTACGGTGCGAATAGTGGTTTCGAAGAATGGGAATTTCGGCCCTCAAAAGTTTACTTTAATCCTCGAATTCCCGAACCATCCACCTGGGCATTTCTTTCGATCACAGCATTGGCCGGTTTTCTCAAAAAACGACGACAAGCCAAACGTGATTCTGATGGTGTCGTCTAAGTGTGCGACGGCGACATCCTCTTGACGCAATCCTCTGTCTGTTATAGGTTTCCGCTGTATTAACAGTGGTCCCCTTTACGCAGGCAAAGGAATGCCAACGTGAATTTCGCCTCTCTGGCATTCTTTATCTTTCTTCCCCTGGTCTGGGTGACGTACTGGCTTCTCGCCAAACGATCATGGCAGAACGTGTTGCTCCTGTGCGCAAGCTATTTTTTCTATGGCTGGTGGGACTATCGCTTTTGCCTGCTGATGCTCGCCTCCACTCTCGTTGATTATTTTCTCTCCCTCGGAATTCATCGGTCGGAGAGTCCACTTCGTCGCAAGCGATTACTCATCGCAAGCCTCGTCTGTAATCTCGGATTACTGGGTGTCTTCAAATATTACAATTTCTTCATGGAGAACCTCATCACTCTGGGTGAATCTCTGGGTTGGAATCTCGACACCGGAACACTGGGGCTCATTCTGCCGGTGGGTATCAGCTTCTACACCTTTCAAACTCTCAGCTACACAATCGATGTTTACTACCGACGCATGGAACCAACTCGGAACCTCATCGATTACATGACGTTCGTGTCGTTCTTTCCCCAACTGGTTGCCGGCCCCATCGAGAGAGCGAAAAACCTGTTGCCACAGTTTCAGCAAAGACGATTCTTTCACTGGAAGTCGATGCAACTTGGCATGCTGCGAATCATGTGGGGGCTCTTCAAGAAAGTGGTGATCGCCGATACGGTCGCCGGATTTGTGAATTCCTCGTACAACGATGTTGCCGGCGCCTCAGGAGCAGAACTAACATTAGCGACGTTTCTGTTCGCGTTTCAGATCTACTGTGACTTTTCAGGGTATTCTGACATCGCGATTGGTACCGCCCAGATTTTCGGCATCAAGCTGATGAAAAACTTTGCGTATCCGTATTTTTCTCAAAATCTGCGTGAGTTCTGGTCGCGCTGGCATATTTCCCTCTCCACGTGGTTTCGAGATTACGTTTACATCCCCTTAGGGGGTAATCGAGTATCTGCGTGGCGACAAAAGCTGAATCTCCTGATCACATTTCTGATTAGCGGCTTCTGGCATGGAGCCGCTTGGCCTTTCATTGTGTGGGGCGGCTTACACGGTTCTGCGGTTGCGTTGGGAAATCAGGAAAATCGATCCCGTAATCGAGGCGGATTAAAAACGGTGGCCGGAGATCGGTTGATCCCTTCTCCCCTGATCGCCCTGCGTATCGTGTTGACATTTCTATTCGTCTGCTTCTGCTGGATCTTTTTTCGTGGAAATTCGATGTCCGATTGTCTCGCCATCATTGGGAAAATCAGTAGTTCGCTACTGACCGCAGATTACTATTTGCAGATGAAGGAGCTACTGAGTCTTTCCGAATTACGACAATCATTGGCGTTGATCGGCTTACTTGTGGGAATTGAATGGGTTCAAAGAGAACGAGATTACCCTCTGGAATACTCGAATTTGCCACAACCGCTGCAATGGTCGGCCGTCACTCTCGTGGCATGGTTCGTCATGGAATTTGCCTCTCGCGTCACCGACAACCCGTTTATCTATTTTCAGTTTTGAACTCCTCTATCAAAAATTCCCCATCAGATGAGGCGAGACCATTCTATGAGGACCGTACCTCTCCTTCCAAAATCGAGACTGCTCAAGCTGACCATGAAATGGTCGATAAACGTATTTGCGATTTTGCTCACTCTGGAAATATGCTGTCGATATTTTACGAATCAAGACGATACTATTGTGGTTCAGAATGAAGCCTGCAAGACACTCATTCCAAACTTGGACATGAAAAAGTCCAACGCCGAGAGCGGACGTCTGGTCCGCATTCAAACTAATTCACTCGGTTTTCGAGATCGTGATCCAGTGAATCCTAAACCAAATGGAATCTCCAGAATTGCAGTGATTGGAGATTCGTTCGTAGAGGCTATACAGGTCGAATCTCAAGAGCGTTTCTCCAATCTTCTTGAGAATCGTTTACAACGCGAACATTCTTCAATGAATTGGGAGGTACTTAATTTTGGAGTGATGAGTACTGGTCCCGTCGATCAACATCTTCGATATCTTCAACATGTAAGACAATGCGAACCCGACATCGTCATTCTATGTTTTGGAATGGAACAAGACTTTGCAGGAAGCGATTTGAACCCCCATCGCTCGCTTGCAGATACTCAAAGAGAGACTGTTCCAACCGACAATCGATCTGCCGAGTTCTCGGTACAGAACATGGATTTCGTGGCTTTCAAGAGTTTTCTGGATTCAAATTTGTAGTTTTATGAATGGCAAAAAGCGAGAATGGATTTTTTGAAATACCGATTGGCACCCACTGTCAATTACCATCCTGCCTCAAGAACAATCCACAAGTTCGAGAAATATTATTTCGCTCCCTTAACTGTACAACAGCAAGAATCTGTTCAATACCTAACCGAATTACTGCCCGAATTTCGGGATGATGTGGAATCCGATGGGGCCAAATTCTTAATGGTCGGATTGCCCACGGGAATCTCGGTCTACGAGGAGACTTGGCAAAATCTGGTCCATCGCGCACGAGAACAGGGATTTACTCGAACACCATCACGCGATCAACCCATTAATCTCCTCAGTTCGATCTGCAACAAGACAGGGATACCGTTACTGCCCCTGGAACAAAAATTCCGTAGAGGTTATGAATCGGGAGAGTTGGAGACTCATCGAAACCTCAACTACAATCGCAAAGGGCACCTCACCCCCTACGGTCATGAGGTTGTAGCAAATTTCCTTTATGAGTTCCTTCAATCACAACCAAGTTGGAGGGAGCCGGCTAAGAACACTTCTGAACAACCTCAACAAATTGCTGAAGAATTCCCAACTAAAAAGTTTTGAACCGTTTTTTTAATTGCCACCAAAACAGTTTAATAGTCACAATTACTGACCTTAAATCTCTTAATAACATGACATTCTTCAAGTTCGGAACGATACGACTTCGACGCATCGGCTTGGTATTCCTGAATATCATCGCCGTCATGGGTACTTTGGAATTCTGTTGCCGAAATCTGATCGAAACACCATTTGAGTTGATTGTTCGGGGGGAATATTGCCGTCATCTTACTCCCAATATTGATCGCAAAGTGTGGAACAAAGAAACGCAAAAATTTATCCAATTGAAAACCAACTCTCTTGGATTTCGAGATCATGAACCGGAAATACCCAAACCATCCGGCGTCAAACGGATTGCTGTATTGGGAGATTCATTTGTTGCTGCAGAACAAGTACCACACGAGCAGGTATTCACAGAACAGTTAGAGACTCGTCTGAATCAAAACGGTGATGGGACACGCTGGGAAGTATTGAACTTTGGAGTTCCCGGCACGGGCACTGCCGATCAGCATGTTCGATATCTGCATCATGTACGACAGTGTCACCCGGATATCGTCATTCTGTGTTTCGGGATGTCGACCGATTTGGTCGATTTGAATCCGCGATTATCGACAAACCCACTGGCAAATTATGACTTTAATGAACAAGGCCAACTCGAACTCGTCCCACAAAGTGCTTCGACTCAACAAGCCAATAATCTGCTTAACGACCATTCACGATTCTATATTTGGCAAAAACAGCGATTAAATCGTTTGCGAAAAACTTGGAAATCAAAAACTGGTCAAATCAACGTTCGGCACAAAATCTACTTCGACCCTCCATTAGCAAAGTTTGATCACTCATGGAAACTGCTGAAAGCGATCTTACGCATTTTTCGAGATGACGTTGAATCTGATGGGGCACAATTTGTCGTGATGACGATGCCCAACGCTAACACAATCTATCCGGATGTGTTCGCAGAGTTTGTGGCGGAGATACGTCAGGAAAACCCCGCTCAACAGATCTCCCGAGACCTTCCACTCGAACGCCTGGAAGAGATCGTGGATTCCGCACAGATTCAATTTCTCTCGCTGGAGAGAAGCTTTCGAGCCGGGTTGAAATCTGGAACAATTTCCAATAACCAGGATTTGTTTCCCGGTCGATCGGGACATTTAAGTGCATTTGGACATCAGGAAACGGCCAAATCACTGCAAGAGTATCTCTCTCGCCAACTTCGGTTGTATGACGTCACAGAACCTCCCAAACAGCTCGCGACGGAACCGGACAGAACAGTTTTTTGAGACCTTTTCAGTCAGAATCAATTTGGCGCGTCGAGATCACCTGATTTTCTGAGATCGTTGTGGTTATTTTTTCTTACCCGAAAAATAGTTGACCAGCCACAAGAAGAGAATCGCACCGGCGACGGCCACAACCAGTTCTCCCAGCAAGCCTTGTGCTGCCAGGCCAATCAAAGAAGCAGTGAAACTCCCCAACACACTGCCGACAACACCCACGATGAGATTACCGAGTAATCCAAAGCTGCCCCCTTCCAGATTTGTCCCGCGATCCAGCCTGCCAGAATTCCCAGTAGTATCGCCCAAAGTAATCCCATCTCGATGTCTCCCCCAGAGTCATGTCAGAGTGACTGTCAAAAGATCAGTCACCGATCAAATGTGGATGCAAGAGCTCTCCATCCGATTCAATATCGGTTTGTGTTCCAGAGCCGATACGGCAACCGGTAATCATATTCCCGGCACCGGCTCCTTTCCAACGAACGGAAGCCAGCGATTGCTTTGGTGAGCGTTGGTCGAGAATCGTGCATCCAGACAGAATAGTATCCTCGCAGTCTTCGAGATACAAACAGTACGGCTCTCCTTCGAGTATTTGTACGCCGCTTAAAGTGATTCCTCGGCATTTGATCAATTCGACGAGTCCTTCCCTCTGGATGGGAACCGCATCGGGAACGGTATGCATTCCCGCTTGAGAGTCTTGAATCAATGTCCCTTGCAAAATGCAGTTGGTCGAGTTCTCGAACCGGACACCAGTGGCGAGTTCGTTTTTGCGATAGTCGGGATTATGCCCAATCACATTACTACCGACGACAATATTTCGAGAATCCTGCACCCATAGATTCCGATGATGGCCCGAATAGATGTAGTTGCCCGTCAATGTCACGCCACGAACAGATTCCAAATGGACATTGGTTTCCTGACTGCCAATCAAATTTCCCGTGATGGCCATCATGCCGACTTTATGATCGATTCCTCCACCTGTTCCGATGAGATGAATGTTGGCTCCATTCGGTGAATATGTGGCTTGAATTGTGTTGCTGGCGATGGTGACTTCGCGAACAGACTCTTCCCCGACATGAATATAGATCTCGGCCGTTGGAATACTGTCTGCATCGGGGACTTTATGAGCACGATTATTGTTGTATTCGATGTCGTTTCCGGTGATCTGCAAATTCCGAATTTCGCTATTCTCGATTCTGATTCCACCCAGTCGATTATAGCTGATGTGGCTGCCGGTAATATTGCACTGGTGCATGTTCAAATTGTCCATATGAACGCCGACACCGGTATTGTTATAGAAGTGGCAGTGATCGATGATCACATTTCGGTTTCGACTGGTAAGATGCACGGCTGTCCGAACCTGATGAATCAAGACACCGCGCAAAGTCGGTTGCATGACTCCCTCGATTCGAATGCCGTCCGCTTCGGGATGATCGCCGGTAATCTCGATACCGCTCACCATCGGCATCCGTTCGTGCTCCCATTCTTCAGGCCGAAAGCCCCCCGGATCAGCGGTCTTGGCATGCGTCCCCTGAAAGAAAAATGCGGGGCCCGATCCTGCCATGATGATCTTCGCGACGCCGTCGGAACCCAGAATTGAAGTCCGGCTGTGTTTGGCCAAATCGATTTGGATGGTACGGGAAATCCGATAATTTCCACGACCAAACTGGACGACTCCTTCTCCCGATTCGATGGCATGTTGAATGGCGTCAGCATCATCGACGATTCCATCACCCACCGCACCAAAATCCTTAACGTAAGCCATTTTGCAATCCTGATCTGGAGAAGACGATTGTTCCTCGATTCATTGTGAAGGAGTGATGGAATGGAAGCAAAAGCGATCTACGGAGATTCTCAATTCCACGGGAATCCGAAAAAACAGGGAATCCACCTCGTCGAAAGCCAAGAGTTGATTTACACTTGTTACAGACAATCCACACAGATTGCCCACACACACACTCATGGACGACATACTCATGCTTCAAAAGCAGGATAATTATCCTAAAATTTCACTTTCCGAAACCGATAAACAACTCCCCAAATACTTCTCTAACGGCTTCACGCGTTACGCCAACTTCAAGCCGATGGCCAAAGGTGGAAAGGCCGAGTTGTATAGTTGTCTGGACAAGAATCTCGGACGCCAGGTCGCGTTCAAAACATTACATCGTTCGATTTCCGAGGATGAATATGAACGTCGGCGATTTGTGCGTGAAGCACGTGTGACAGCGCAACTTCAGCACCCCAACACCGTACCGGTCTACGATATCGGCGTGGATGTTGAGGGGAAGCTGTACTTCACCATGAAAAAGGTGGAAGGAGAAACGCTGCGTGAAGTGATCAACCTGTTGCAAAAAAATGACCCGGATGCTCAAGCCACTTATACTCTCGAACGTATTCTGGGTGTTTTGATTCAAGTCAGTAATGCGTTGGCGTATGCGCACGCCCATGGTGTGGTCCACCGTGATATTAAACCCGCAAATATTCTGGTCGGTTTTTTTGGTGAAGTCGTGTTACTGGATTGGGGAGTTGCCAAAGTTTGGGATATCCCTAAAGCAGAAGACGAACGGATCACACAGGAACAAAATATCCCCAGCAGCGATTCCGAACACGAACTCGATCGTTTAACGGGAACAGGGAAACGCCCCGGGACGCCGTTATATATGTCGCCCGAACAGGTGGAAGGGGCTGAGATCGACGAACGGACGGATGTTTACAGTATGGGCGTCGTTCTCTACGAATTGTTGTCGCTACAAGATGCCTCGCGAGGAAAGACGGTGAAGGACACATTCCACAATATCGTCAATGTCGTGCCTCCCAATTTGCGTGATGCCGCCCCCGACAGGGACATTCCTCGGCGACTCTCCAAAATCTGCATGAAAGCATTAGAGAAGGATAAAGAAGATCGTTATCAATCGATGCTGGAATTAATTGATGCCATTCGTGGATTTCGCCGCAAAGCGCTTGAATCTGCATTTATCGAATAGCATTCAAATCTTCGTTTTCTGCAATCACTCCCTGCAACTGCTCAAAAACAAGGGGTGAAAGTAAACCGCTTTTCGAGACTCTGGCGATTGTCTCGCGCACGCGCTCCCAGTCTCCAAACAACAGCCAAGGTTCGTGTTCCGCGTCTCCGTACAAAACAGCCAGCTGCTCAAATTCTCGACACAATGAGCGAGCCTGCTGCGGTGAGATATTCAAGACAAAACAACTCTCTTCGGAGGGCCATTCGCGTGCGGGATCTCGTCCCGCCGCCTCCCACCACTTTAAATCGACTGCGTTGATATCAGCTTTCAAGATCGCTTGCGCCAGATCGTTTTCCTCAGCCGATCGTCGTTCGGAATGAGGATTCCATGCCGTCACAACACACCAGCTAAAGACGCCAGCCTGCATTAACGACAAGTTTTGTTCAGAGCACAATTCACCCACATGAAACATGAGCGGACTCACAGGCGACGCAACGTGGTAGTCGGTTCGACAATAGGCCTCCAGCAAATTCGCCCACCGTTCATCCGACCATTCTTCGATCGCTTCCCCGCTTGACCTCATGGGTTGGCCGTTTCTGACTCTTTCGGCTCGGCGGTTTCGACTTCTGCGGGAGGCTCGAGTTCCAGCAGGATCGTTCGACGTGTCGCGTCATACTCGACTGATTTCGCGAATTGAATCGCATCCGCGAACTTCTGCGGATTCAGGACTGGGGTCATTTCGATGGTGACACTTGCGCCTGAACGTCGCGGCAGGGAGATCGTCTTTTCGGGGACCTCCGTCAATCCCTCGAGCTGCTCAATCAACTTGCCCAGTTCTGCCTCGGAGATTTCTGATTTCAGTTCGATCGTGACAGGACTGACCTGCACTGCACCGGCTCCCAACATCGCACTGAGCCCCGGCATCCCCAACGAATTGGCAATAAGTTGCGGTGCTTCAGAATTCATGGCCGCGTAAGCGGTGTTAAATTCCTCTTGTGTTTTTGCCTTCTGTACGGCGGCAACTAAAGGCTCGACCTCTTCTAATGCGGGAAGAATCCGGTCTTTTAGCATATTGACCTGCTGAGCCATCATGGGGATTTGAGCTTTCGCCATCCCCATCGACAAAGAAAACATTCCCGCCATGCTCTGTGGAATCCATTTCCCTTCCACTTTGACCATGTTGATTTCTGTGGAATTGTCCATGGCTTTAATGACAACCACGGCAGAGTCTTCCTCGATATTTGTAGCTGTCACATAAATGCCATCGAAGAACTTACCGATATCTGCCTGTTGCAAAAACATTTGAGCTTGAGGGTTGGACTTCAACTCTTCCACTTGTGCAGCTTCTGCAACCAACAGCTCAACGAAGAGTCGTAGATTTTCAGCAATTGGACTGACAGTTTTCGCAAAAAAAGCTCGCCCATCAAACGATTTTAATTTAGCAGTACTGCTGATTTCAGAATTGATCAGCACAATCGAAAGTTTGTTCATCGGCTCAGACAGCTTGCGAAATTTTTCAACCGTCAACCAATCCACAGAACCCGCTCCCGCCATTGTGGCCATCGATTTCATTGAAGATAACTGTTCCTGCATTTCGGGAGTCTGATAAACCATCTCCTCTTTAGTGAGCATTGTCCTGACATAACGATTCATCATATTGAATGATTTGTCCCAAAGTTCCGCATCCACTTGCGCTCCGAACTCCTGAAACAGTTCGTTGATCTGATTCTGATAACTTCTGGGCAATAGATCCCAAATTCGTTCGTACTGATTGTTTTCCACGGCTGACAGAAATTGTTTGACAACGGCATCGGGAGTCTCAGCATTTGAAGTCGTACCACCCGATGAGGATGTTGGAGTTGAGAACGAGGGAGCGCCCGAAAATGAAGGTGTCGCGGGAGCGGCGCCCGGAGCTGTGGGTGCCGAGGGAGTTGTTGCTGGAGCTGTTCCCGTAGCGGCAACCGGTGCAGGATCATCTCCTCCACACCCGATGAACGAAACAGAGATCAAAACGGACAGTGCTGGAACAGCAATCAATCGAACAGACATATCGAGGCCCTTGTAAATAGTGTCTGTCATCATACTAACAGCGTTTTCTCTCTGATTCAGCGTCCAACTCTGTAAATTTCTTTATCGGGCTTCAACTCTTATCATCTCACGAAAAAACCCGGTCGAGTTAAACTCAACCGGGTATAGGCTACGAATGAAAGAGGATGTGAAATCACATAGGAAACATCATTTTTCCGAGGCTGTAGAGATAGATGATCGCGAAGACGGAAATGAACGTCACGCGGGTTTTTTGTTTTTGCATCGGACATTGAGCCGTCCCCATCGTCATCAGCAACAAACCAAACCCCTGCACGGTTGCCAGTGCGTAGACACCAACCCCAAACAGAATCAGGGCGTAGTGCCGAATATTATCGAGAAATTTGATTCCGAACGGCAAGAAACAGACCGCGATCAAACCCTCAAAACCGACAGTAAACCAAGTAAGTGCGAGAGCAAAATTCCGAACTCCAGACGGCACAGAATCCATCAATACCACCGATTTCTCGGTCCCGGAAAGGTTTTCCAATTCACCCAGTTGTTCGTGAATGCCTCGCAAGTCATCCTCGGTGACGCCGCAGACATACATCGTGGCCGGATAAAATCGTGGGTCTTCGAGCAACGTCAGTGTGAAGAACGAATTATCGACATAGTTGGGAACGGTCAATTTCCAGAGCGTGGCGAACAGAAAACACAATCCGATCAACCAACGAGCATTAAAGGAAATCGACTTGGCCTTCAATTTGTCCGGCAGCAACGTGCTGCAGAACATGGCGATGCACCAATAAATCATCAGATACTTGTGATTGTCAATTTCGTACCAATGCGGAACGTGGCCGTATAACATGGTGCCACTGATTCCAAACCAAAGCCAGGGTTGACGATAGACGGCAGGCATCACAAAACCGATGACGCACAATCCAATCATCACATACTCGACCATATCATCGAGCCCTGAACTTGCGATGAGCATCAGGAATGTGAGCCGACTGACGGCACCGAGGCCATCCAGTTCGAAGGCTTCCTGCTTTTGCAGATCGGCAAAGACTCGTTTGATGCGGCCAACCGGTCCCGATTTCTGGATCGCTGGCTGAGTTGGCGGTGTGAGGGTTTCAGTACTACTCATGGTTGGCAATCCACGCAAATGTCCAGATTATCGCCGGCAGCTGATGCCAAGACGTTTTTATAAAGACGGAAAGTGTAAGTGGCCGTTTTCCCGGCAAACTCACCCTTCCATAATTCCACTCGTATTTCCGTAAAGCTCAGACGGTTTTCCTCGTTGTGTTGTCCCTGAAATTCGGTCAAGTTTTCTTCCTCTGCCTTCCCTTCATCTTTGGCTTTCTGGATGTCGGCGACAATACTCTCGTACATTCCAGGACCAAAACCACGTACGGGTTCCACGCGAATCCCTTCGGATTCCTCGTCCGTCGAGTCGGCAGGTTTGTCCGCAACCAAAGGTGCGTCCACATCGATTGCGTCGGATTCTTCAGAGTTTCCCTCTTCCGACTCCTCCTCGACACCGTTCAGAATATCTTCGATGTCCCGCAGTTGAGACATCGATAAAACCACTCGTTCATCCTTTTTGAGGCCATTCAATTCTCGCGCTGCCTCAATCATTTGAGGCAGCAAAGTCTCGGCATCATTCAAGTACCAGGAAAACTTGGAGAGTTGATTGGCTATCTGTTGAAGGTTCGCGTCTGTGGGAACAGTCCGAGCCAAACTCACATCGTCCATGACTCCCCCTTCATCTATGATGAAGTTGTAGTGAACGGGGATTTCGATTTCGTAGTCACTCGTGACCAAATACGCACGAAGTTCACGGTTTCCATGAGAATCGACCGAGGCAAACATTCCGAAGCCTCCTCCCTTCCAGGGAGATTGATCGATGGTGTAGGCTCGGACGATCTGTGTCAGTGCGACGATCACCAGCAAAAGTGGTGTCAACAGAACCAGCAATTTGCGGCCCGGACTGAAATCAGACATCCAGGCGAGACGAAAATTATCAGGTGTATTCGATTGGGAACTCATGAGGGGAGAACTCCTGCGGAACTTGTAAAGGCAATCAAGACGACTCACCGATTAGGGACGAAAACATCAAAGTGCAGCCAGCACCTTCTTCTGTTCTTCTTCGGGCAATCGTCCGTTCCAGACTTCCAGAACTTTGCCATCGCGATCGACCAGCAACATCGTCGGAACGCCTTGGACGTTCATCTTGTCCATGTCGAGTTGAACAATTTTGTCCACTTTGACGTTGTTTTTGTCGAGGATCTTCTGCTCTTCCTCAACGGGTGTCTGCTCGTGAAGAGCCACGATGACAGATTTGCTGATGCCTTCGGCATTACGCTTCTCGATAATTTGTCGAAAGAAGGGCATGCTCTTGGTGCAATGCGGGCAGTTTGGTGAAATGGCGAGAACGATTGTCTGATCCTTGTCAGAGACCAGATGCTCTTGCAGAACGTCTAACTGATCACCTTTGGCCAGTGGTTCCGGCGGACGCATTGACCACTTCACACCTAACGTCGCGAGTGAAATGAGAATGACGGCGACGTAACCGATGACTTCGAGTTTTCGTCCTTGTTGAGCAAGCTGAGCTTGTTCCGCGTCAACTCCCTCTGGGAGTTCTGCTTCCGAGGCATCAACCGAATTTTCGGGAGCCGCAGAGTTTTCAGGAGTCGGATCTTCAGAATGTGGAATCTCTGGCATTTCAACAAGCCTTAGCCGAGGGGGTGAACTATGGCAATCAGGAAACGATCAATTCGTCGCTCCTGAAACTTACAAATTCATTCTGGGGGCACCCCCAAAGGAGTGTCAACCCCCGAATTGAGAAGTTCTCTGAATTCGTTCAGCGATCAAGACAACCGGGATAAGAAACCGGTTATACAGATTCTATCGAGCCCCTATTTCCCCACGCTTGCGACTTTGGCCACTCAAGTAGCGGGGCGATATTCCGTCATGACCCACGGAAACTCGCACTGAAAAGAGCCCTGCGGATCGCTATCGAGGCCCTTTGTCTGAAAGGTTTGCGATGGATATTTCTTGGTGAATTTCTCATCGACCAAGATGTTCGTCTCAACGGGCTGAATCGAATCGGCGGAGACTTCATAGTCGAACTGTCGAATCGAGATCGAACATCCCGTCCTCTTTTTCGCTCGCCCCGCGAACACCACTGGCACTGCCAATACATCTCGAATCAAATTCACAGACTCTGAAGAAACACTCCCCGATTTCGGCGTGATCTTGGCATCAAAAATTTGTTGACCATGACGATTGAACGCCCGAAATTGTTCCGGCTCTGATTCAAAACGACCATGATGCTTTGAAAAGCCGTACATACATCGACCGAGTACCGAAGAACAAATGCTATTCAGGAAGATTCGTGCATAGAGACTCACACAGGGAATGGCTGGCAACTCTGCCGATTCGGGGAGTTGTAAGTTGGGAATGATCATTAACACTTCGTCGTATTCGATGCCGAAGCCATATTGAAACTCCCATCTTCCCCAAACATTTCTCACGTAGCGTTGTTTCCCGAACAAGTACATCACGGGGAGTGTTGTTTTACCATCAGAATCGAGCGGCGTAATTCCACTGCCAGTTGGTATCAATTGCTCAATCGCGTCGATGGGAACTTCGCACGGCGAGACAAAACCGGCAAAGGTTCCCCGTAACGAACGGGGGCTCTCGGAGGAGGTTTTGGGAACGCGACGGATGGAAACGGGAAGTGGCATATCAACGACGCCCTATGATGAGAATAGAGACGTTGAGGTGTATCAAAATATCGACGAGAGGTAAAGATCTGAGCCGCGAGAGTCCGACCCGCACGAAGTCTACAAAGTACACCTTACTCGTACCGTCGTCCGTCATGTTTGAGCCAGCCGCCGGGATGATTTCCGTCTGAAGCTCGATGAGTCCAATGCAACACGCCTCCTTGAGAATTCCATTCATACTCGCCATAAAAATCGACTCGATCACCGACGGATAATTCCTCGATCTTCGCAGCAACATCGATATTGTGTGCGACCACCAACGTCTGTCCAGAATCGAGTTTGAGAATGAAACGCTGATGACGACTCCCTTCGTTATCGTCCGGTAAGACCCGGTCCACCGTGCCGTGCCCCATCACTTGAATATCACTTTGATGGTTCTTGAATGCCTCCGCTAAGACAAGGTCAGCGTCTCGGAGTGAAACGATGTTGGGTTCGTTCTGTTGTTTCTGTGGCCTGGCGTCGGATGTCGCAACTTGTTTCGATTCGTAGAGAGACCACAAATAGAACACCGCGAAGATGACTAAGGGAAGAATTTTCTTGAGATTTTTGGGGGGCGACATGGGTCGTTTTCACTTCCGGTCTATTCGGCTATCCGCCTGATGTTCCAAGACACGATTTTTAGAATCGCAGTTTACTCATTTCTTCTTTGAGAAAAAATAGCTTACATTTTCACCCTCGATGGAAAGATGACCATTTTTTTCGAGTGCCTGAATAAGACTTTTGAGTTCAGGTTGTTTGAGCGATTTAGAAAACTGCGAATTGATTGAATTGGAGAGAGTTTTTACTTTTCGAGGTCTGCTGGTTCCTCTTGCCTTAAGGTTTTTGACGATAGCCGTAATTTTTTCGTTGCTCGATTGTGCGTTCGAATTATTGTTCAATGGAATGTCTGCGATACTCTTCGATCGCTTAATCCTGATTCCTTTGCCCTTGGCATGCCGGATTAACGGATCGAACCCCGTGTCTTTGGAGATCATGTGGAAGACTGAACCCGGATCAGATTTCGAGAGTTCACCGATCGTGAAAGCGATGTGAAAGTCCAACGCATTGGGACCGTTTCCTGAAATCTGAATGTACTCAGCTTTGTTTCCCAGAGTTTGAATAGCTTTGACAAATTCCACAGGAACTTTGGTTTGATTCGCTCCCAGAAAAACCAACACTTTTAACTCAATACCATCAAGCAACGACAACTCTGTGGGCTGAACATTCTCGTAGTCAATCAACAGATAATTCGTTTTCACAGCCATATGATCTGCTGTCCGCGTCAGAAATTAAGAATACTGAGTCCTAAGTTATCAGTGTCGCAGGAGGCGTGTACGAACAACAATCATTTTCTGTGAGTTCTCTGAGAAACACGCGACTCACCTACTTGACGACCCGCGTATTCGTGCCGCGAAGTTCGGCGACATCTCCCCCGCTCTGGATGAGCGTGATGGTCCAATCCTCGGTGTCATCATTCCGAAAGGTTGATTTCACTGTGACCTCCGACTCTCCGGAATGCCCCGTGTAGGTGAATGTCTTGGTCGCTTCGTTCCAGTCACCCGTCAGCATAAAATGGATACCACGCGAGTCGTGAAGAGACAGGAAGTATTTCTTCGACTGCTTGTCATAACCTCGCAAGATCAAACTTTCCGAACCATCGCGGAACACCTGCTTCTGCTGAAGGACCTGACCATTCAATTTCCACTCGTTAGAAATATCAAAGGACATCTTTTGATCTTGATCGACGCCGTCCCATTCCCCGACAAAACGACCGAGAACCTTCTGCTCGGGAGTAAGATCGGCTGATTCAGAAATCATCGGAAAGAACCAGGAGACAAAAACAATTGCTGCCAGACTTCTTATTATCATCACAATTCCCCTTGTTGAGCGTATTGATTTTGAGCGTATCGAAAATGAGTCAGAGTGGCTCGTCTTCGAGAACCTTACACAAGCCGATCACCGACCAACAGGTGCCCCAATAAATGGATGTTTCGACCGGTTTTCCCTTGGCATTTTTTTTGGTACCGGGTGTGGTGTCCCAACTGCCATTGTCGGCTTGATGGGACAATAGAAAATCGACACCCTTTTGCAGGGCCGGATCGCTCTGTGGAAGTCCGGCGAAACGAAACGCATACAACGCCATTCCGGTCGCCATCGGATCACTGCCGGTCTCCCCTACCCAGTTCCAACTCCCATCTTCTCTCTGTCTCAATTTCAGTTCGGCAACCCACTGCGAAACTTGCTGATCGTCTTGGGATTGAATCGCGAGAAGCGTGCGCAACATCAACTCCTCGGCACTCGATCCGGTCGGTGCCTTTGCAATTGGGACCATCGCCTTTTTCCGAGCAACCTGCGCTTCGGCATCAGGCGATGTTCCCAGCGCCAACGCATTCCACATGGAAGAGACAAGAGCCGTTTCGTCCGCAGGACGGCGTTGTAGCGGCAATTGGCCGTTCGCTTTCCAAAGACCATTCTCCTGCTGACCATCAATCAGATATTTGAGGAACACTTCTCGCGTTGCGTGGTCTTTCCTCGGGGTAAACAGTTTCCGTTCGGCCCAGAGAATATGACTCGCGCATTCAAGGTTTCTCGTGGCTGCCGGTTTCTGATCTTCTTCATTCAGCTTGTTGAGATCTGTACGCGACCAGAGACGTAACTCTTCTAATGCTGCCTGATCGACATCGATACCAACATCGGCGGCCGCGGAGAGTGACCATGTCATGAACGAAGTTCGATGACAACTGGTGCAATCTTTCGACTCAATCCAGGAGTTCCCTTCACTCACGATGAACGGTACTGCCTTCTCAACAGACTTGCGAATCGAATTTTTGTCTTCTGCTGAGGTGCAGTCCCCTTGGATGAGGATGAGCAAACAGCAGACAATGACTAGCTGCGTCAAACGATACATGAGGTTCTCCAAAACGAAGTCGAGCGACTCACTGTATTGTAACAAAAAAAAAACATGGGGAAGCAAGAAATCAATGTTTGCCTTTCAGACATTTTCTCGACTACGATCAAGTCAGCCCGCCTTGATGTCCTTCCTTAAATCAAGTGAGACAACCATGATTGCCTGCCGTCAAATAGTTTTAATGTTACTGGTCAGCAGCCTTTTGGGATTCGCCACGAATTCAATATTCGCTCAGGAACAAAGCGGAAAAGTCTTCAAAGCAGGAGCAGCCACCAGCAACATCACTCCACCGTTAGGCGAACGGGTGATCGGCGGATTTGCTCCCTTTCCGTCCACAAATATCCATGACGAACTTCACGCACGCTGCCTCGTTCTCGAAAATGGCCAGACAAAAATAGCGATTGTGATCTGCGACAACCTCGGCATCCGCAAAGATGTTTATGCAGAAGTACGCGAACTCGTCACTAAGGAAACTGATCTGTCGCCTGCAAACATCTTAATGGCGGCGACTCACACGCACTCGGCGACCCCCAGCAGCAGTGAAACTTATCGGCCTTTACTTGTCAGACGCATTGCCGACTGCATCCGCAGGGCGAACGAAAATCTGGAGCCTGCGAAAATCGGCTGGTCGAGCGTGGATGAACCTTCGGAAGTCTTCAATCGCCGCTGGTATGTGACCGATCCCGAATTGTGTCGGAATCCCTTTGGTGGCATTGATGAAGTTCGCATGAATCCTCCTCGCGGCAACAAAGCTCTGGTCAAGCCGGCTGGCCCCATTGATCCCGAAGTCTCCTTCATCAGCGTGCAAACGATAGAGGGACGTCCGCTCGCTCTCATCGGAAATTATTCCTTACACTACGTCGGCGGTGTCAATAGGGGTGAAGTCTCGTCGGATTATTTCGGCATCTTCTCTGAACGAATTGGAGAGTTGATTGGTGCTGAAGACCATTACAGTCACCCGCCGTTTGTCGGCATGATGTCGAACGGCACGAGTGGAGATATCAACAACATCAATTTTCCAAATCCTGGGACGAAGCGGTATGCTCAATATGAGAAGATGACCGAAGTCGCGGAGAAGGTTGCTCAGAAAGTAAAAACTGCCTATGAAAAAGTCGAATACCACGACTGGGTTCCGTTGGGTGTCGCTAATCGGGATTTGACTCTCGAAGTTCGCAAGCCTGACGAGTCGATGCAGGCTTACTTCAAAAAAGTGCTCGCTCAACCGGCAGAGGCAGAAAAGTTTCATCGCTACGAAACGAATTACGCAGAGCGCGTTCAAAACTTACTCGATGGACCTGATGAAATCACTATCCCGTTGCAAGCGGTCCGCATCGGTGATTTAGGCATTGCCGCCATTCCCTTTGAAACATTCGTCGAGATCGGTTTGGACATCAAAGAGAAATCGCCTTTCGCGGATGCGTTTACCATCGAACTTGCCAACGACTACAACGGCTATCTGCCGACGCCCGAACAACACAAACTTGGCGGCTACGAAACCTGGATGGGAACGAACAAAGTGGAATTCAACGCCTCGGTGAAGATTACCGACACCATTCTGGAATTGATGCAGGAGTTGAAAGAGAAAAACGAATAACTCAATACGATTGAGTGGTCAGATTTCCAAACGCTCAACACTCGTTTTAAGGTGTCAAGATTTCCAAATATTGGGACACACTTGGCGATACTCTTGAGGAATCTTGCCCGATACTGTTGGATACCCTTGGCTGATACTCTTCGATACTCTTGAGCAAGTTGATTGTTGACAGCGAGTTGCGTCGATTGCTGCTCTTTCGCGATATGACGTTTTTTGTCGGTGC
>Ga0055584_100000253_pt1 | contig 50458 bp, 48 predicted proteins | sample OSDHelmetaG_FD_58716 | JGI IMG/M metagenome (GOLD analysis project Ga0055584, IMG submission 58716) | Pelagic marine sediment microbial communities from the LTER site Helgoland, North Sea, for post-phytoplankton bloom and carbon turnover... | ecosystem: Environmental > Aquatic > Marine >... | reverse complement strand
CTAGGCCGCCGGTCTGAGGAAGTCGTTGATGTCCACCTCATCTATCTGATCACCTTCCAAGAATTTATCCGCATATTTGAGGTAAAGGCCTTCGCGCAAAAATAGATCAAAAAGATCGGGATCTATATGATTGTCCTCGGTCATCGCCCGCATGATACCCAACGATTCACTCAAGGTTTTGGCCTTCTTATACGGACGGTCCGAGGCTGTCAGAGCTTCGAATATATCGGCAATCGCCATGATACGCGCAGGCACCGACATTTCGTCCTTCGTCAATCCACGGGGATAACCGCCACCATCCATCTTCTCATGATGTGCGCCCGCATATTCCGGCACGCGTTTCATACGTTCGGGAAAAGGTAATTGTTCCAACATCAAAATCGTCTGAATAATGTGGTGATTGACCTGATAGCGTTCTTCTTCTGTCAGGGTACCGCGCTCGACTTTCAGATTATGTAACTCCCCATAATCGAATTTATTGCGCGGCGCCTTGGTCGTGAATTTACCTTGAACGCCATGCGCACTATCGGGATTGCTTTCCCACTCGACCAAATGCTCCGCCCGGTCAACCAAAAGCGGCTCCTCCACGGGCAAACTCACCCGGGCAACATTCTCCAACTTTCGCTGTTGATCCAGGGAAATACCAAGCCGGTCGTCCAGCGTCCGCGTCCACCGGCGTTCGGCAATCTTCTCGAGCCGGGCTATATCGGATGGATCTGTCTGCTCGCCGCCGATATTGCAGGTGGCGACAAACGTGAATTCCTCTTCCAAGGCCGAGAGCGTTTCGGTAAGTTTCTTTTCGGCAGTCTCGCGCTTGGCACCGTCTGCCACGGCTTTGTAGAAATCAATCTCCGCATCGCGCCGCAAAACTTCAAACCGCATGCGGATCTCATGTATGCGGTTATAGACCATCTCAAGTTTGACGGACTTATCTACCACATATTCCGGCGTCGTCACTTTGCCACAATCATGTAGCCAAGCAGCAACGTGAAACTCGTACCATTCATCTTCGCTGAATTGAAAATCCGCAAATGGCCCCGTCGCCCGATCGCAGGCTGCTCCCGCCAGCATTGCGGCTAGTTCCGGCACTCTCTGACAATGCCCACCCGTATACGGCGACTTGGCGTCGATAGCGCCAGCGACAAGCTCAATAAAGGAGTCCAAAAGCGTCTTTTGTTCGTCAATAAGCGCCCGGTTATCGATAGAGATCGACGCTTGGGAGGCAAAGGACTCAATAAAGGGAATTACCTCGTCACCGAATGAAATGATTTCTTTGGATCCGCTGTCCTGAGCATTGATTAACTGCAACACGCCGACCACTTTTTCGAGACGGTTGATCAACGGCACGCTCAGGAACGATTTGGACCGATAGCCGGTTTTCTCATCGAACACCTTCGACCCGGTAAAATCGAAGCGCGTATCGATATACACATCTTCGATTTTTACGGTCTCGCCGGTTAGTGCGACATAGGTCGCCAAGTTGTGGGTATTTGCCTCTCCGGTCTCAGCGCTATAGAGAGGCAATGGCGGAAATTCGTACGGCATGCCGGACCGACCGCGATAAGCAATATCCAGCGTGTCGTTATGAACCACGGCAAATTCCAAACAATCATCGCGGAGTAAATAGAGTGTACCACCATCGGCATTGCTCAAACGTTTAGCCTCCAACAGGATCATTTCCACCAAATTATCAAAATCGCGTTCCGCGGACAGTGCGATACCCACATCCAATAATTTTTCGATACGCTCTTTGGCCTCGGTCATTTCATTGGTGCGGTCGTGCACCATTTTTTCAAGTTCATCGGACCGTTGTTGACGGACCACCATATCGCGGCCCAGCTGCGCCACCATCGGACGGAAAATGCCAAAACCTGCAAACCCCAACAAAACAAACGTCAACACTAGTCCAACATTTTGGATGTAGCGCAAATTTCGGATTTTATCGGTACCGCGAGCGACATATGCGCTGACCACCCGGTCCAAATCTTGGGAAACCAGCGAAGGCCCCACACGCACGATATAGTTCAGATTCGGATCTTGTCGTCCGATCTCTGGATCGAAGCTCATCGCGAGAGAATTTGCATGATCCAAGAAATCGCGCATGTTGCGGTCCGCTTCACCGAGCGGACCAAAGAACAACCGTCGCACTAAATCCGGAGGCTCTGAGGATAGATTATACGATGAGTCGCCATAGGCCAGCGCAAGATGCTGCGACTCAATTTCGGCAAGCGTGTCCAATAATCTTTCGCGCTGCTTTTCGCGTTCGCGCGCATACTTAGAATCAGCAAATCTTTGCGCTCGGCTAATAGCCTTGGCGAGCATCGTCCGTTGCTTACCGCCTACTTCCAATACCGCCGCACTCATGGCTTGTTCGTTGAGAACCGCGCGCGAAATCAAGTAGATGCCCGTTGCCAAAACCGCCAGTGCCAGCAGAACAGACAAATACCGTATGGTCAGGCCTTTGGTATGTAGTGAATTGGTCGCCATGAGCCGTAAATTAGTCCGAACACCCTTTTTCAAGCTCACATCATAGCGGAAAATTGCCGTCCAGAACGCCTGTTTTATGCCGAGCTTTGTAATATAGTTAAAGCGTCCTGCATGGTAATTGTGTGTTTTTCCGCAAATGCCGCTAATCCAAATTATTCCGGGAGTACCGAAGGGTGTCTGACAATTCGCCAAGCCGTTTTACCGACAAGTTTGATGAAGAATTCGATGTAGTGGTCGTAGGCTATGGTTTCGCCGGCGGCGCTGCCGCCATCGCGGCTGCAGATGCTGGTTGCTCTGTTCTTTTGGCAGAAAAAATGCTCGATCCCGGAGGCATCTCGATCACCGCGGGCGGCGGCATTAGATTGGCAAAAGATGCCGATAAAGCGTTCGAATATTTGAACGCCTCCGGCGATGGGCGTACAGACCCTGATGTTCTACGGGTCTTTTGCGACGAGCTAATGAACCTGGAAGAGTACATTCGAAATTTGGCCTCCGTGAACGACGCTGTGTGCGAGAAGCGCGACCATCCTGGCAATTATCCGTTCGCTGGTTTCGAGACCTTCCAAGCAATTGAAATTTCTGACGTCCCTGGTTTCGACCCCGTCGTAGGGTACCCTCATGTGCGTGGTCGAAATCGTGGCCCACTACTCTTCAAAGTCGTTGAAGACAATGTGGCAAAGCGCAATATCGAAGTGCGCTGCGGTGCTCCGGCCCGCCGCCTCATTTCCGGCGATAGAGGCGAAGTGCGCGGTGTCACGTTAGAAATCGACGGAAAATTGACTACGGTCAAAGCCCGCAAAGGCGTCATCCTTGCTTGTGGAGGCTTTGAAGCCAACGAACAAATGCAGCAGCAATTTTGGGAGCTACAACCGGTCCTGCCCGCCGCGAGCCGCGGCAATACCGGCGACGGTATCGCCATGGCCCAGGAATTGGGCGCCGACCTGTGGCATATGTGGAATTACCATGGCTCTTATGGTTTGAAGCATCCGGACCCGGCATATTTTAATGCGATCCGCATGAAGCGTTTGCCCGATTGGCGACCAGAAGGCGAAAAAGATGGCACGCCGGTTCCCGCAGGCCACGAAAAAACCGTGCCCATGTCCTGGATATGTCTTGATCAGGACGGTAAGAGGTTCATGAATGAGAACCCGCCCTATGCGCAAGACACCGGGCACCGTCACTTGGAGTTCTTTGATTTTACACGCATGAAGTTTCCCCGTATCCCCGCTTATGTGATTGTGGATGAAGATGGGCGGCAAATGTATCCGATGGCGCAGACCGTATTTAACGACCGCGATGCGGCCTATTACGCCTGGAGCGACGACAATCTAAAAGAGGTCCAATCGGGCATTCTCAAACAAGCGAACTCGGTCGGCGAACTCGCAGAGATCATCGGCGTCGAGGAATCTGTGGTTCAGGATTCACTGGATAAGTGGAACGAAGCCGTTGATGGCGGCGTTGACGAGGATTTCCGTCGCCCCCTGGAAACCATGACCAAAGTTCAAAAGCCGCCCTTTCTAGTTGGCGAAATTTGGCCAGTGGTTTCCAACACTCAAGGCGGGCCAAAGCACGATACAAAGCAGAGAATCGTCAACACCTTCAACGAGCCTATTCCACGCCTTTATGAGGCTGGCGAGCTGGGCAGTATCTGGGGATTTCTTTATCTCGGTGGCGGTAATTTATCGGAATGTTTCATTACCGGACAAATTGCAGGCAATGATGTCGCCAAATTGGAAAACTGGGATTAGGCCGCGCCGGCTACTTTTCCGACGCCGCCAGGTATCGAGGATTCGCAGTAGCAATGCGCTCCCGCGTATTGGCTAACAGAATATCATAGACGTTTTCGTCATCATCGAAACAACCGCTCCTGATGTCACCGGCAAACCGTTTGCAAAGTTCGGATAAAGCCGCTGTCTCCATCTCCGGATAGAGCGCGCGCAACGATTGCGCCGCCCCCTCTTCCATATCCGGCACTGTCTCTAACTCACGCGCTGCAATCGCCATTGCGTTCGCAATCATCAATCCATTGAGCTTTTGAGACGCCGGTAGATGGGCCAGTAGTTCTTCGCGCAGCAAAGACCGCGCCGTTTCCAGTAGATCAGCTGCCGCCGGTTTATCCCGTTCCATGATGACCTCCCGGCGCCGTCATTCGAATCAACTCCCATTCCAACTCTGCGCACACTCTTCCGGTCAGTGCCAAATGCAACGAACGCTCTTCGCCTGATGAATGCCGCACTCCTTGTTGGATCGCAATGACTGCCCAGCGCATATGAGCATAGACTTCCCAAAAATAAATTTGTTCCGGGTCAATCCGCCGCCCACTCATCTCCTGGTAGCCGTCATAAAATGCCAAACGGTTTCCGATACCGCCTGCTTCTTTCTCAAAATTTCCAAATCGCCAACACCGTGCGCAAAACCAAGCCAAATCCTCGTGGTAGTCGCTCCACTCGGCAAACTCCCAATCCAGAATGCCGGTTAAGATGCCGCTGTCCATCATCAAATTGCCAATGCGGAAATCGTGATGGATCAGGACAAGGTCAACGTCCTTCGGCGCATGTTTCTCCAGCCACCGAAGTCCCCACTCAATGGTCGGATAATCTCCAGGCAACGCATCTACAAATCCCCGAAAGCGGGTAATCCCCCCCATGGCGGGCGTGGGCTCAGGTATTGTCAGAAAATCGAATGTTTGGTTTTTCGGCGTAATGCTGTGGATTTTGGCAAGCTGTGCACCCAGATGAGCGACTAGACTGTCACCGTTATCGATGACCGCTTGATCCTTCACAAGGCGGTGTCCCTCCGCAGTGCCACTCACACGCCGCATCACATAAAATGGTCGTTCATAAACATCAGTGTCCGCGCACGCCCACAAGGCTTCAGGAACGCAAACACCCTTTGCGTAAGCACATTGCAGCAATTGAATCTCTTCCGCCCGGGCATGGCTCACCTCGACGCCGGACGGTGCATCCGTTCGCAGAACAAACGCTTGCGTCCCCTCAAACGCACCGCCTTCAAAGGCAACGTCGAGCGCGTAGTTTTCCTGAATGGCACCGCCACTCAGTTTGTCGAACCTTTCTATAGTGGCGGATTTCGCACCTGCTTGTTCGGCAAGAAACGCGGCGAGCGGTGCAAAAGAACCGGTATCGCCGTCCTCTAACCCCATCGCCAAAAGTCCGGGCCGTCCGCATATAGATTTTTGGCTAACACCATTTTATGAACTTCCGAAGCACCATCGACCAAGCGAGCCTGGCGTGCATAGCGGTATATCCATTCCAAAACCGTGTCTTTGGAATAGCCCCGCGCACCATTCAATTGAATGGCTGTATCGACGGCTTTCTGAAGCGTGTCGGCCACTTGAATCTTGGCCATTGAAACTTCTTTACGGGCGAAGTCGCCCTGATCCAATTTCCACGCAGCATGCATCACAAGCAAACGGCCAATCTGAATGTCCATCGCCGCTTCGCCCAAAAGCCATTGAACACTTTCACGATCCGCAAGTTTAACACCGAACCCTTCTCGTTCGCTGACATAGGCGGTCGCAATTTCCATGGAGCGTTTAGCGAGCCCAAGCCATCGCATACAGTGGGTGAGACGTGCTGGGCCGAGCCGAATTTGCGTGAGCTTCAAACCATCGCCCACTTCCATCAACCGATCTTCGTCAGGAATTTCCATTCCTTCGAAAAACAACTCGCAATGACCACCATGTTCTTCCGGCCCCATGATCGGAATGCGCCGTTCGATCCGCCAACCCGGCGTGTCGCGATGGAACAGAAAAGCCGATAACCCCTTACGGGCATCGTCCGACGTGCGCGCAATTAAAATGAAATGCTCTGCGACACCTGCGCCGGTGATGAACCATTTATGGCCATTGACGATCCACTTATTGCCTTTGCGCTCGGCCTTCGTCTGCATCATGGTCGGGTCTGAGCCGGAACCTGGATGCGGTTCGGTCATGATGAAAGATGATCGGATCGAGCCGTCGGAAATAGGTGTCAGCCATTTCTTTTGTTGATCCGGTCGGGCAACTTGCGACAAGACCCGCATGTTCCCATCATCAGGCGCAGAGGCGTTGAAACAAACCGGACCAAAAATTGACCGGTTCATTTCTTCGTAACAAGCCGCAATCTCGACCATAGAGAAGCCACGACCGCCCCACTCTTTCGGCAAAGACAGCGACCAAAGATTCTGTGCTTTGGCCTCTGCCTTCAATGCCTCAAGCGGCTCTTTGGCGATATTCTCATGCTCGTCAAAATTCGCCTTGTCCGCTTCCAGAGGAATGATCTTCTCATCTACGAAAGCCGTAATCTGAGCCTTCGTCTCCTCCACTTCTTTCGATAACGTAAATTCCATTATCTAGGCTTCGGCGACCAAGGTGCCGGGATTAAAATTTGGTTTTCTTGTTTCACGATCAATTGCGCCTCGCGAATTTTCGACAGGTACGTTTGCCAAGCCTTGGCTTTGCCCAACCGCTCACGCCGTTTCGCGCGATCTGCTAAATCCTTATAGCCCCACATATGAATGATTTGATTGAGCTCGCCGATTTCCGGATAGTACCAGCCCACCATTTTGCCCAAAATCTTTTTCTGTGTAGCGACGCCGAATTCCTCATAAATCGCCATATATTGCGGCACGCCACCAGGACGCAGCGTATAAGTTCTTTTTTCAACAATCATAATTCTCTCCCCTTCTATTGATTAAAATTAAGCAAGCATCAACGTGTGCCCACCATCGACCGGTATTAAGACGCCGGTAATATAGGACGATGCGTCGCCCGCTAACAGAAGGACAACACCCTCCAAATCTTCGGGCTCTCCGAAACGCCTTTGCGGTATCGCCTTTACCATCGTCTGGCCCATACCTGATTGCAAAAATTCCCGGTTGATATCGGTCTCGATATAGCCCGGTGCGATGGCGTTCACCCGAATGCCGTAACGCGCCCATTCCGCTGCGAGCATTCTGGTCATCTGCACCAATCCTGCTTTTGAAACACCATAGGGCATCGTCCCCTTTTGAACCTTAAAGGCCAAAACCGAACCAGTATTAATAATGCTGCCACCACGGTCACGCGCGATCATCCGCTTCGCCACAGCACGGCCCACAAGCCAAGCGCCTTTCAGATTGGTGTCGACGATGCGATCCCATTCGGGTTCATCTGTATCAATTGCCGTCTGAGTTCCCGCAACGCCCGAATTGTTCAACAAAATCGAGATACCGCCCAGCTGTTGATCCGCCTCGCCTACCGCAGCATTGACGCTATCGCCGTCCGTCACATCCATTTCGACCGCACTCGCCGTCCCGCCATCCTTTTTAATGCTGGCCACCAAACCTTCCAGCCGTTCCAAACGTCGTGCAGCAACCACGACCTCGGCCCCTTCGCGTGCAAGCACTTTGGCCAGATGTGCCCCCAGGCCGCTGGAGGCGCCCGCAATCAACGCTGTTTTCCCTTCCAGAGCGCCCATGCTCATACCCCCTTTGCGCGTTCGCGAAGCACGAACTTCTGAATTTTACCGGTAGAGGTCTTCGGCAGCTCCCCAAAAACTATCCGGCCCGGCGCTTTGAAACGCGCCATGTTCTCGCGGCAAAAGTCGATAACCTCCGCCTCCGAAAGACCCTCACCACCAGCGGCTTTCGTCACAAAGGCACACGGCGTTTCGCCCCATTTCTCATCCGGCTTGGCGACCACCGCCGCTTCCATAATTTTCGGGTGACGATAGAGAACTTCTTCCACTTCCAAGCTCGAAATATTCTCCCCGCCGGAAATGATAATATCTTTTGCACGATCTTTGATCTCTACATATCCATCCGGATGCATGACAGCCAAATCACCTGTGTGAAACCAGCCGCCTTTAAATGCCGCCTCCGTCGCATTCGCATTGCGAAGATAGCCTTTCATAATTGTGTTACTGCGCAGCACGATTTCTCCGATAGTTTGTGCATCCTCGGGCACGTCCTCCATAGTCTCCGGATCGACCACACGTTGATCTTCGAGGGTGATACTGCGCACTCCTTGACGGGCAACTTTTTTGACTTGATCTTCGAATGAAAGGTCATCCCAATCCGCCTGCCAAACACAATCCGTAGAGGGTCCATATGATTCGGTCAGGCCGTAAAGATGGCGGACATTGAATCCCATTGCTTGCATGCCGGATAAAACTGCGCTCGGCGGCGCCGCACCACCAGTTGCGATTTCGATAGGACCATGTGCGAAGTCCCGCTTGTCCCCGTCAGGGGCATGGATCAACATATTGAGCACAATCGGGGCACCGGATAAGTGGGTGACCTGATGTTCCTCGATCAATTGAAAAACGCGGGCCGGCTCCACCTGTCGCAAACAGACATGGGTTCCGCCTACCGCAGTAATGCTCCAGGTGTTCGTCCAGCCATTGCAATGAAACATTGGCAAGGTCCAGAGATAGACCGTGTCCGGATGAAAACCGAAAGCGATCGCTGATCCCATCGCGTTCAGATAAGCGCCGCGATGGTGGTAGACGACACCTTTTGGATTGCCGGTCGTACCGGACGTGTAGTTTAGCGCAATGGAATTCCATTCATCGTCAGGCCCCACCCACGGGAACGCAGGGTCGCCGCTCGCCAGAAGATCTTCGTATTCGCACTTCCCGAGAAACTGGCCGCCCTGAATTTCCGGGTGATCGATATCGACAACCACAATTTTCCGATCTACTTGACTGAGAGCTGATTTAATCGTCGCTGAGAAGGCTCGGTCTGTTAAAAGAACGCGCGTTTCAGCATGCTCCAGAATGAACGCAATCGTATCCGCATCGAGGCGAATGTTTAGGGCGTTCACAACGGCCCCAATCATCGGCACTCCGTAATGCGCTTCTAATAGCGCAGGCACGTTTGCCGCCATCACTGAAACTGTATCGCCCTTGGTCACGCCTAGGTTTGACAATGCAGATGAGAGGCGGCGGCATCGCTCATAAAATTCGGAATAGGTAAATCGCCGCTCACCATCGATGACGGCAACTTTTTCAGGATAGGCCGTCGCTGAGCGTGCAACAAAACCTACCGGGCTCATGGACTGATAATTCGCCGCACACTTTTCCAGATCGAAATCGTATTTGGACAATTGTTTCGCCATGGATAATTACTGTAGTTCGTTCGGTTTGAACTTACCGCCTTCGAATATCCCCGTCATAGAATATCCGTCACGTCGCGTGAAAGTGCCATGTCCGTGAAAGACATTACTGGAAAATCCACCCACATATCGGTCACCATTCCGAAAGTGAAAAGCGCCCTTACCATGAAAAGTTCCGTTGCTGAAATCGCCCGCGTAGCGGTTGCCATTCTTGTAAACAAACTCACCATGACCATTGGGTAGGTCATTCTTATAGAGCCCCGTATGGCGATTGCCGTTTTGAAAATAGAACGTGCCTTGGCCCTCCCTCACGCCCTTGGCGTAGTGGCCTTGATAGAATCCATTCTGCCGTCCCTTTAAGGTCCAATAGAGCTTGCCAACCCCATGCGCCTTGCCGTCACGGCACTCACCGAGCCAACGGACGGTTTCCTTTTCCAGCGGAAATAGATTCCAAACCCGACATCCCGACCTCGGGTCTTGAATCCAATCCCCAGCGCGCGCAGGCATGGCGGCTAACAAGAATAGCAAAGTCGCAACGACGGACAAAATTTTATACCGTGCAGTGTCGTTCAAAGATGGAAGACCCACCAAACTCAGCCCTAACTTGGAAATAACTAGCCCTACCTGGAATTATGTGATCTCAGTATTCTTCAACTGGTTGCCACAATTTAGCAAAAAAGTCGCTTATGCTGATTACGATTGATGTTTATTCGGACCCGGTTTGCCCATGGTGTTTTGTCGGCAAACGCCGACTTAACCGCGCGCTCAAATCTCGACCCGATATCAGTGCAACCATTCGCTGGCGTGCCTTCCAACTTAACCCCGCCATGCCTGAACAGGGTATGGAGCGGGATGCATATTTAGTATCCAAGTTCGGTAGCACGGATGAAGCCAAACGTCTTTATGAACATATCGGCGCTGTCGGTGCCCGGGAAGAAATTGATTTCAGATTTAGCGATATTGAAAAAACACCAAACACCGTCGCAGCCCACAGCCTTATCCGTTTCGCAGCAGAATTCGAGCAATCGGATTTAATAGTCGAAGCCCTTTTTAGGGCCTTTTTCCTTTACGGACGCGATATCGGCGATGCAACAGAACTCCATGAGATAGCCACTGGCTGTGGATTGGACGGAGAAGCGTTTGTAAACTTTTCTCAAAGTGATACGGCAATCTCGGACGTTCAAAGCGAAGACATGCTCGGTCGCCGTATCGGTATTGACGGTGTACCCTTCTTTATTGTCGATGAAAAATACGCCCTTTCCGGCGCCCAAGAACCAGAGGCATTTCATAATATTTTTGATATGGTCGTAGAGAGTAAACGAAACGAAGAAACGGTCGAGATCGCGGCCGCCAGCCAATAGGGAGACATCTAGAATGCCAATGAAACGAGTCGTGCTGGAAATCGGCATGGGAACAGACATCAGAGGTGCCGAGCCGACCAAAGCCGCCGTTCGCGCGTTGAAGGATGCACTTTGGCACAATTCGTTAAGCGTCGCCAAAGCACTCGGCAGAGATACGGATTCTATGGTTACAGAGGTGACCATCGGCGTGCCGAACCCTGAACTGGTCAATAAAGCAGAAGTCGCGGCGGTTTTGCCGCACGGCACCGGGACTGTGAATGTGGTCGAAGGTGGCCTCAAAATTCCGAATGACGAAGGTACGGATTACACGCTGATCGCCCACGCGGCGGCAGTTGTGCGTCTGGACCTTCCGTAAGGGAGAGAGACATGACATTACGACGAGTCATACTAGAAATGGGTGCAGGTAACGATTTACACGGTGGTGATTACACAAAAGCCGCCAAACGTGCAGTACAAGACGCTCTGCATCATAGCTCTCTCACCATGATCAGAGCCCTCGGGGTTGAGCACGCTGACGTTCAGGTTGAGGTCACAATCGGTGTCCAAAAGCCCGAAGCCGTCGATACGGAGGCAGTGAAAGCAACCCTGCCGGTTGGCACGGTCACCGTAAAAGCGGTCAAAGGCGGGTTGGACGTTCTCGACGACGAACGCGACGATACCGCCGTGATAGCGAGTGCGGCCATCGCAGTACGCTTGGACCTGGACTAGATTTAGGGATTAGATTTAGGCTGCTTGGTCTTGGGTCGCTATATCCGCAAGTTCTCCGACAAGCCTGGTGACGCCTTCAATCCTATGATCGGGCATCGGCCACTCTGCCCGAAACACGATGCTTTGGTCGGGGCGCAATTTGACGTTTAGAGGATTGCGCTGGATATATCCCACTAGGCCCAGTGGATTCGAGAATCGGCTATCGCGCAGAACCACAGAAGCGCCACCCGTGCCCGCATCGACTTTCTCGATGCCCGCCAACCGACAGAGATTCTTGATCTCCATAACTTTCAACAAATTCTCCACGGGCTTGGGCAATGTCCCGAACCGATCGATCAGCTCCGCGGCGAAGGCGTCAATCTCAGGTTTGGTTTCGATATGAGAAAGGCGCCGGTAGAGACCCATTCGCAATCCAAGGTCAGCCACAAAATCGTCGGGTATGAGAACGGCTACCCCCAAAGAAATTTGCGGCGACCAGCTCTCTGCTTGTGCGTCGGCATCTCCGCGCTCCTCGCGCATAGCCGAAATCGCCTCCTCCAGCATGTGCTGATAGAGCTCGACACCCACCTCTTTGATATTACCAGACTGCTCCTGGCCAAGCAGGTTGCCCGCACCGCGAATATCGAGATCGTGACTGGCCAATGAAAAACCCGCACCAAGCGTGTCCAAAGTTTGCATCACCGCCAAACGTTTCTCCGCAGCGGTTCCCAAAATTTGTCCGGGTGGCAAAGTCAAATAGGCATAGGCGCGTATCTTGGATCGGCCAATTCGGCCACGCAATTGATAGAGTTGGGCCAACCCAAACCGATCCGCCCGATGAACCAGCATCGTATTGGCGTTCGGAATATCGATCCCGGCCTCGATAATATTCGTTGATACCAAAATATCCGCTTTGCCTTGATTGAAGTCGTCTACCACCGCCTCAAGCGCTTGCGGGGCCATTTGCCCGTGCGCGACAACAAATTTCGCATTCGGCACCAATTCAGAAAGGCGTTTGGTAACACGGCTCAGGTCGCTAATCCGCGGGCATACGTAAAAGATTTGACCACCTCTGAACAGCTCGCGGTGGATTGCCTCGCGAATGACCACAGGATCGAAAGGCAAAACAAATGACCGGATCGCTAACCGGTCCACAGGCGGCGTAGCAATAATGCTCATATCGCGCGCCCCGGCCAGTGCAAGCTGCAAAGTTCGCGGAATCGGCGTTGCTGTGAGCGTCAAAATATGGAGATCACTCTTTAATTCTTTAAGCCGTTCTTTTTGCCCAACACCGAAATGTTGTTCCTCATCGACCACCAGCAAGCCGAGATTTTCAAATTCGATACTCTTTGCCAACAATCCGTGGGTACCGATAACGATATCGACGGAACCATCTGCAAGCCCGTCTTTCACTTGTTGGCTATCTTTCGGGGATACCAATCGCGACAAATGTCCCACTTTGACCGGTAAACCGGCAAAGCGCTCCTTAAAAGTTTGATGATGCTGGAAAGCCAGCAGAGTGGTCGGCACCACAACGGCGACCTGAAAACCGTTAGAGGCGGCCACGAACGCCGCCCGCATGGCAACTTCCGTTTTACCAAAACCAACATCGCCACAGATAAGCCGATCCATGGCCTGACCCGATACCAAATCCGCCACAGTATCCTCAATGGCGCGTAGTTGATCGTCGGTTTCCGTCCACGGAAAACGCGCGCAAAACTCCTCATAGGCTCCGGGCGGCGGTGGCATCACCTGACCTTTAGTCAACGACCGCTCTGCTGCAACTTTCAACAATTGCTCGGCCATTTCCTGAATGCGTTCCTTTACCCGCGCGCGCCGCGCCTGCCAGGAAATTGCTCCCAGCTTGTCGAGCAATGCATTCGACTGCTCCGCACCATACCGTGACAAGGTGTCGATATTTTCGACGGGGATGAACAACCGGTCATCACCGGCATAGAGAATCCGCACACAATCATGGGGCGCATGGTCGACCGTGACGGTTTCAAGGCCGTCATAACGGCCTATACCGTTTTCGATATGCACCACCAAATCGCCCAGGTCGAGCGCAGATGCCTCGGAAATAAAGTTCTCTGCCTTTCGTGCCCGGCGACCGGGGCGAGCCAAACGTTGCCCTAAAATATCTTCTTCACTTAACACCAGAAGTTCGGGCGCATTGAACCCCTTTTCGGTTTCCCAGACCGCCATGTAGGGAACATCCTGCAGCGGGCCCTCAATCTCAGCCCAGCCAGCAATTTCTTTGGGGGGCGTTTCATCCTTTGCGGAAATCAGCTTAATCAGACGGTCCCGTGACCCAGAACTGGCAGACGCAATGACAACCGGTTTTGATTTGGACGCATCGGTGATTGTTTGGCGCACCGCATCAAACAAATTTAGATCTTCCCTTTGACGCGCCTCCGCAAATGTTGGCGCCGGCCGACCGTCAGCGTTCGTTGTCGCCCCGGTCTCAGCACCATCGTCGAAGGGCGAAAACTGTATGCTTTCCCGCTTTTCGAGGACCGCCTCCCATTCTTCCTCACTCACAAAGAACTCATCAGGGCTTATGGGATGATAAACCGGCTCGTCCTGAGAAACCGCAGCACGCAAATTGGACGGCAGGAACTCGGTTCGAGCCTGAAAATGATCACGGATAGTTTCGCGTCTTGCCTGAAAAGCATTTTCCCACTGATGGTCAAAGCAAATGGCAGCCCCTGGCATGTAATCGAACAAGGTCTCCATCCCATCGTGGAAAAACGGCAACCAGTGCTCATACCCAGCTTGGCGTTGTCCCACGCTCACCGCCGCGTAGACAAAATCATTGTCCGATGGCACGCCGAACGCTTGCCGGTAGCGCCCACGGAAGCGCGCGATACTCTCTTCATCGAGAGGCGCTTCACTAACCGGCCTAATATCAACGCGCTTCTTTTTGCCTTTCGAACGCTGGGACATTGCATCGAAAGCGCGAATTGTCTCCAGTTCCTCGCCGAAAAAATCCAACCTAATGGGGTTTTCCTCTCCCGGCGCAAACATATCGACGATACTTCCACGCACTGCGAACTCACCGGGCTCGCGCACGGTTTCCGCTCGCCGATAGCCATTGCTCGCAAAAAATGCGAGCAACCCATCACGATCCACAGCTTCACCTTCGGAGACGATCAAAGTGGCGCCCTCAAAAAAGGCACGTGCCGGTACCTTTTGTAGGATAGCGCTGACGGTTGTCAGCGTTATGCGCGTGCCATTCGCATCCTCCGCGAGGCGGGCTAGCGAGGTTAACCTGGCCGCGACAATATCGGAGGCCGGCGACACGCGATCGTAAGGCAAACAATCCCAGGCGGGGAAATCCAACACCTCAATATCGGGCGCAAAGAAACTCAGTCCTTTTTTCAGCCGGTCAAGGCGTGCGTCATCCCGACAAATATGCAGAAAACTACCCTTTTGCTCGCGACACATGCCCGCCAACAAGAACGCGTCATAACCTTCAGGTACGCCAGTAATGCGATGAATTTGACCGGCATCTAAACCGCTCACCGATGTCTTCCTTCTGCACAGAACGTACTCAAAGCCGCCGTGATTTCATTTTCAATATTCGCCGGCCATGGAAATTTGCCCGTAATCCAGTTGTAAAGATCGATATCGTTTTGTTCGAGCAACTGCTCCAACTGGTTTAGCTTTGAATCGTTCATAGACGCCACATACGCATCGGCAAACCCGCCCAGCAAAATATCTGCTTCCCTCGTCCCCCGATGCCAGCATCTGAAGAGTAGCCGTTTACGGCGCTTATCCATTTTTGTATCTGTGCTCATGTGAGAGGATATAGAGTGCTTTTTGCTCGGGGTAAATTCTCATCGGGTTTCGTGGTGAAGCGGCGGGTGTTGGTTTAAAATCAAACTCAATTATTAATTTCATCGGAAACGTCCGTGCGTCCACAAATACTCTTCTCGCTCTTTGCTCCCGTCACCAGCCTTTCCGGCGTCGGACCGCGCATTGCCAAGTTGATTGAGAATTTGGCAGGCCCGAAAGTCGTCGACCTTTTATGGCATTTGCCGCGCGAAATCGTCGACCGAAGGTATAGGCCCACAATCAGCCAAGCCTTGAACGGACAGCTGTGCACGATCACTGTAGAAGTTGAAAAGCACGAGAAAGGCTATGCGCGCAGGCCCTACCGTGTTCGATGCAGGGACGATAGCGGATTTCTAACTATCGTCTTCTTCCATGCCAAAGAAGATTATCTTCTGCGCCTCCTTCCCCTCGGCGAAACGCGTATCGTCAGCGGAATCGTCGAGGAATTCAGCGGCGAGAAGCAGATTACCCATCCCGATTATGTCCTAAAACCTGACGAAGCCGACACAATGCCTTCCGTTGAGCCGGTCTATCCGTTGACGGCAGGCCTAACACTCAAGACCATCGGCAAAGCCATTCGAGCCAGCCTGACCAAGGCTCCCGAATTCGACGAATGGTTAGACAAGCCGTTAAAGAAGCAACACGACTGGCCCGATTGGCACGAAGCGTTGCACCGATGCCATGCACCGGAGGGTTTGGATGATCTGGAGCCCCTCACCCGCAGCCGGATGCGCCTTGCTTATGACGAGTTGCTGGCCAATCAATTGGCATTGGCGCTCATCCGCCGCGCACTCCGCAAACTGCCAGGCCGCGAAATTGCAGGAAAAGGCCAGCTCCGAAAAACTGTCCTCACCAATCTGCCCTTTCAACTCACCGCAGCTCAGGAAACCGCAATTGCCGAGATCACCGGTGATATGGCCACCAGTGGCAGAATGCTCAGGCTCCTCCAAGGGGATGTAGGCAGTGGTAAGACTGTGGTCGCCTTATTTGCTGCGCTCAATGCAATCGAGACCGGCGGGCAAGCGGCGATTATGGCGCCAACCGAAATATTGGCACGCCAGCATTATGAAACCTTGAGCGAACTTCTGAAGGATACCGGCGTCACTCTCGGCATTCTGACCGGACGCGACCGCGGTGCTGGTCGTAACGAGACCATGAGCGCACTTGAGGACGGAACGCTAAACCTCATCGTCGGCACACATGCTCTGTTCCAAAAGGATGTTGTTTTTAATAATCTTCTCCTGGCCGTAATCGATGAGCAGCACCGGTTCGGCGTGCATCAGCGGCTGACGCTCGCCGAGAAAGGCCGCGGTGTGGATACACTGGTGATGACCGCAACGCCAATTCCGCGCACCTTGTTGCTGACCGCCTATGGTGACTTGGACTGTTCGAGGCTTTTGGGGAAACCGCCCGGGCGGGAACCTGTAGACACGCGCACTATCCCTAATGATCGGCTAGGAGAAATAATTGCCAGCATCGGGCGCGCGATCCAAACCGGCGCCAAAGTCTATTGGGTGTGCCCACTCGTAGAAGAATCCGAAACGATCGATCTCGCAAATGCTGAAGCGCGCTACGCAACACTCAAAGAACAGTTCGGCGACGAGGTGGAACTCATACATGGCCGTATGAAAGGCCCTGAGAAGGACGCCGCCATGAGCCGCTTCAGTGACGGTCCGGCGAATATTCTGGTTGCGACAACGGTTATTGAGGTGGGCGTCGACGTACCCGAAGCGACTATTATGGTGATCGAACATGCAGAACGGTTCGGCTTGGCCCAGCTACACCAATTGCGCGGCCGCGTTGGACGTGGTGACCGTCGCTCTACGTGTTTGCTGGTTTATGCTCCACCGCTCACTGAAACCGCGCGGGCACGATTGAAAATGATGCGCGAAACCGATGACGGGTTTCTTATCGCAGAAGAAGATTTACGCCTACGTGGCGGGGGGGAAATCTTAGGTACGCGGCAAAGCGGTATGCCCGCCTTTCGGCTCGCAGACCTTGCTGTCCATGCAGACCTGCTTGCTATTGCCCAGGACGACGCGAAAATAATTTTAGAAATGGACCCGGATTTAAAGAGTGAACGCGGCGAAGCACTCAGAACATTGCTCTACCTTTTTGAACGAGACGAAGCGGTCGCCTATTTACGTTCAGGCTAAGGGTTTTGGAGATTTACCCTCTACCAGCCGGGTACCGCCGTCTTTCTCCCGTGCAATATCCAATTCTTCATAGGTCCGCGCGGACACAACCGATTTAGCCTTTTGTGCATCTGGTCGACGATCCGGCGGCGTGACAATGCCACCTGAAATCACCATTTTGACGGCCTCTTCTACGGTCATATCCAAGACCACTAAATCTTCTCGTGGCAAAAACAACAAAAAACCGGATGTGGGATTAGGGGTTGTCGGCAAGAAGACATTCAGCACTTCTTCCTGGGTAAGGCTCTGAACCTCCCCTTCGGTCTCGCCGGTAATGAATCCAATCGCCCAAACGCCGCGGCGCGGATATTCTACAAGCACCGCCTGGCGAAAGGCCTGAGATTGCTGTTGAAGAACGGTTTCCAGAATCTGTTTTATGGCGCTGTAAACACTTCGAATAACCGGCATCCGCGCCAAAACATTTTCACCGGTCTTGATAACAAACCGTCCAACAAATCCAGCCGTCAGCGCCCCGATTACTGTGATGGCCATGATAAGCACCACGACACCAAGACCCGGCAGGCCAATCTCAAACCCCACATGGTCCTTGATGTAGGTGTCCGGATTCCAGGCCTCCGGGATCATCGGTACAATTTGACTGTCGACGAACAAAATAAACCAACGTGCGACCGCAAAGGTGATTGCCAGCGGCATGGTCACCAGCACACCCGCCAAGAAATAGCCTCGGATACGCCGTGTCATGCGCGCGCGTCGAACGCCTTTTCGACGTCGTGGTTTACTCGATTTCGATTCTGAGGGTTCGTCAGTCACAATCTTTTAGCCTAACTCTATCCAATCGGCTGGGCACACTACCATGTGATCGCCCTTAGCCTATGTTTCATATACGGTATGTCAGCAAAATTCCCAGGGCTCCGAGGTAATCTATTGAATCATCCTAAAATCCGTGCACTTGCAACTGCCGTTCCTCAACATGTCATGACCCAATCGGATGCTTTACATCTGGGACAATCAATGTTTGCGGAGCATTTTCAAAATTTTGGACGTTTCGCCGAAGCCTATAGCAACGCCGGGATCGAAAAGCGACATATTTGCGTCCCATTGGAATGGCTCTTCGAGGATCACCGTTGGAAGGAACGGAGCGATCTGTATTTGGAAGCAGCAGTAAATTTGGCCGAAGAAGCAACCCGGAACTGCTTGGCGAAATCCGGCCTGACCCTTGATCAAATCGACGGCATCGTTACCGTATCTAGCACCGGATTTGCAACGCCTAGCCTAGATGCCCATTTATGCGAACGGCTGGACCTGCGCCGCGACATAAAACGATTGCCAGTTTTTGGGCTTGGATGTGCCGGCGGTGTGACCGGCCTCGCACGCGCGGCGGAATTAGCAAAATCCACCCCCGGTTCTAACTGGCTCCTTGTCGTCGTCGAGCTCTGCAGCCTAACCTTTCGTGCTCACGACAAAAAGAAAGCCAACATTATCGCCACCGCCCTATTTGGGGATGGCGCAGCTGCCGCTATCGTCGGAACTGACGGCCCCGGACCAGCGATTGTCGCGTCCGGTGAGCATATTTGGCCCGCCTCCTTACGTGTCATGGGCTGGGACATCGAAGACGACGGTTTCGGCGTCCTTTTTAGCCGGGATATCCCAACCATTGTGCGCAACGAGTTAATGGATCCACTGAATTCCTTCCTGGCTCAGCACAATAAAACCATCACTGATTTAGACAATTTTCTTTTTCACCCAGGGGGCGCAAAAGTATTGGATGCGCTTGATGAGAAAATTCACCCCCCAGCACCGGGCTTCACCCATGCGCGTAACGTCATGAAAAACTTCGGCAATATGTCCGCACCGACAGCTCTTTTCGTATTTGACGAAGCAATCTCACACGGCCCCTTGAGCAACGCCCTTATGGGCGCACTTGGGCCCGGATTCAGCGCCAGCTTCGTTTTGCTGGAGGATTTTTCATGAGCCTAACCCTTTAGATACTTCTCGCTGTCGCATTGCAGCGGCTGGGCGAACTTGTTTATTCAAATAACAATACCAAACGATTGCTCGCCGAAGGCGGTGTAGAAATCGGACAATCCCATTATCCGGTTATGATAGCCATCCATACAGGGTGGCTTGTTACGATGGCCGTATTGGTAATCGGAGCGGACTCCGTGCCCACAGATAATCCAATAATATGGCCCCTTATGGGCCTGTACGGACTTGTCCAAGTCGGGCGATTCTGGGTTCTGTACTCGCTCGGGCGCTATTGGAGTACTAAGGTCATCGATATTCCTGACGCGCCACTGATCCGCAAAGGTCCTTACAGGTGGATAAAGCATCCAAATTACGTGGTCGTTGTTCTGGAGGTCGCATTGCTGCCGATGGCGCTGCAATTGTGGGGAACGGCTCTCATTTTTTCCATTCTGAACGCCGGAATTCTAGCGTGGCGTATTCAAGTAGAAAATCAAGCGTTACGTAAACGCGATTAAAAATAACCCTCGCATTTCAATTATTTGGACGCTAGACTTTATAGAAAGCAGGTATAGGGACGGACAAAATATGGGGGACGGCGGCACACAGTCTCTATCCGGCATCGAACTTCTCGATAGTATGACCGAGAACGATTTGAAAAAGTTGGAACAGCGCTGCACCTGGCGCTTGGTCAGTAAACAAGAAGTCATTGTTGACCGCCAAAGCGAAAGCTCCGACATTTATTTCGTCGTTTCAGGCAAAGTTCGCGTGGTCAATTTTTCACTCTCCGGGCGCGAGATTACATTCGATGAAATGATACCGGGGCGTTATTTCGGTCAGCTAGCCGCACTCGACAATCAACCGAGGTCAGCAAACGTCATTGCGGTCGAAGATTCCGTTTTGGCATCGCTGAGCCAAGAGCCGTTTAAGGATTTACTGCTCATTTATCCTGAAATCGCGTTGAAGTTATTGGTGGAAATGGCGCAGATCATTCGCACCTCCACCGACCGGATCATGGATCTAAGTACTATCGGCGCGAACAATAGGGTTCATGCGGAAATACTCCGCCTGGCTCAAGAGGATATGCTCGACGACAACACCGCGAAGATAGAACCCGTTCCAATTCATAGCGATGTTGCAAGCCGTGTTTCAACAACACGCGAAACCGTTGCACGCGTATTCAGTGATCTGGCAAAACGCGAGTTGATCGAACGCAAAGGTAATGCGCTGATCATTCACGATCTGGAATTGCTTCAGGACATGGTCGAAGAATTTCGAGGAATCTAACTATCCTTATAAATCAATGATTTAAATTTGTTTTCTCTGTGACCGGTGTCACTGATTTTCTTTTCTCGTTTTCGTACTCTTAAGCCAACACAGAGGACAGCCTCTGGACGAAACAAATGAAAGGAGCCGGAAAATGACAGCATTAAAATCAATCTTGATCGCAGTACCGCTCTTCCTCGTTTCGTTGGCCTTCACAGTACCCAGCGGAACAGGGTTGCTCGGGCTTTATTAGTCCCCAATCCCCAATTTCTAAACCGGTCGCAAACGGCGGCCGGTTTTTTTATGGCGACAAAATTTCGCGCTCTCCGTTTCTTCGATTGACCCCTCGTGTACGCTTCCGTAAGTTCCCCCACGCAATGTGTGGGGTCGGTAGCTCAGTTGGTAGAGCAACGGACTTTTAATCCGTAGGTCCAGGGTTCGAATCCCTGCCGACCCACCATTTCTCGCCAAATTGTCCCTCATATGGACGGATATGATGTCGACCGACATTCCCTTACGGCGCCCATGAAATCTCTGCTGAACTTTTGGTGGCTAACCGCCATTCCGATTTTTATTGGCGCATTAGGGCCGTCAACAGTGGCAGGGCCGAGTTATGCGATTGCGTGCTTCGGCGTCATCACCGTGTCGTTCTTATCGGCGCCTTTCCTCTATGACCGAGACTGCGGAGCGGTGTTACGCGGCAGCATCGACGCTTGGAAAAGCCCAACAGCGCTAGCGCTCGCCGTATTCTTCGCAGTGGCGCTACTGGGGCTAGCCGTATCCAGCGATCCCGCACGATCCGCCGGCGTATGGTTTCGAACAATCCTATATCTCGCAGCTAGCGCGATGATATGGCGGTATTTGAAAGATAATCCAGAAGCGTTGGAAAAATGCTTTCGCTGCTTATTGATGGTGATTGTCTTGGGCGCGATCACCGCACTGCTCTCGCTTTATCTATGGCCCGGCCTTATCGGGATTATAACCCTGCAAGGGCCTGATATTCCGATCACCACCGCCCGGCAAGCCCTTAAATCCCATACGATTACGCTATGCTGTCTAGCACCGATTGTATGTTGGCTGGCCTGGCGCCGCGGCAGCTTCTGGAAAGCATTGGCGGTTGCATATCCGTTCGTCGTCTATTTTATCAGCATTGGTGCGAATAAACAGGCTGCGGTCATGACCCTTCTCTCAGGACTAATAGGGATGGGGTTTGCTTGGGTGCTGTCGAAGCTTAAATGGAAATCGGCGCTTTTGTTGATTATTCTTTGCGGCTTCATCGTACTATCGATTTTGGGTTATCTGTGGTCGCTATTGCCAACCTATCCGGCGGAAACGTACGGCGAATTCCGTTTGCCTCTATCTGTTTTGGACGCACATCGCCAAATTATCTGGGCTTACACATTGTTCCATATCCTGGAAAATTTTTGGACAGGTATTGGGCTAGATGTCTCCAATTTTTTGCCGAACGCAAAAGACCTCATCCCACATGACAATTACAAATTTCTGGTCAACGCGGAATATTTACCGTCGCATCCGCACAATTTCATTCTTGAAGTTTGGCTTGAAACAGGCGTTTTCGGGATCATTGCACTTTTTACCGCCGTCGGGACGCTGCTTTGGGCGATCTACAAGCGACTCCGAGAGGGCTATCCCGGCGCGATCGCGGCAACCGGTGTCTACGCCGCTTTTTGGAATGCAAACCTTTACAATTTTTCGTTTTGGTCTTCGTGGTGGCTGATTTTCTTCTTTTCTACTTTAGCAATGCTATTCGCCACACCACTGTCGAGCATCCGAAAAGGCAGATAAACCGTCACTAACCCATTGACTCTGTGTTCATATTTTCCTCTCTCCCCGGCCGACTTCAGAACAAAATCATGCAACCTGGACTATAAAGCGTGACTATTCGGCATCGGAATTTACGAAATAATTAAAAAAGATTAGGTAATCCATTGCACCCTATTACAGAATCCGTTAACTCATGGTCGTAGGAATAGGCATAATCTTTGCAGGAATACTTGCGAGAAAATATAAATTCGTTCTGGATTTCAAACATAGACCGTGCGAAATTCAAAATGGATGCTTATTGAAACAGAATTTAGTTATTGTATCGATTGATACACCACTTTGATATTAGGGGAAGAATCCATGCGAATCTTTAAAATTCTAGCCGCTGGTTGTTTGGCGATGGGCTTGAGCGCTTGTGCTATCACGTCTCAAAGCGACATTGATGCAGCCGCTGCTTTGTCACCGAAGGGTGGTACGTTTACTAAAACGCTACACAGTGAATATATCAAGCTTGCCAAAATGGAGAACAAAGAAGGCGATCATCCTGACGCCATCTATTTCGCCAACAAAGCCCGCGCAGCGGCAAGTGGCAAAGCGCCGAAGGCCGATACGCGCAAGCAACGCGACATCACGAAAAAGAACTGGAAGAAAGCCAAGGGCGGCCTTCAGCGTTTGAAGGTTATGCGTGAGCGTGGCGGACTGAAGTTTGATCCTAAGAATATGGCGAAAGCGCAGGCCGGTTGGGATTGCTACCTCCAAGAGCTCGAAGAAAACCTTCAGAAGAAAGACATCAAATGGTGTCAGAAGTATATGGATAAAGCCCTTAAGGGCGCGTCCAAATCCTACTGGGCCAGCTTGAAAAAACCGTCTGGGCCGATGGTCATCTATTTCGGTCTCGGCAGTGCCGCTCTTTCCAAAGACAGCATGATGATCCTCGACAAAGCCGCTGCGAAAGCCAAAGGCGGCAAGAAGAAAAAGACCGTTACTTTGCAAGCGCACACCGATACATCCGGTAACGCTGCAGCGAACAAAGCGCTTTCCATGAAGCGTGCGAAAGCTGCTTCTGCATACCTCAAAGGTAAAGGCCTCAAGAAAGTCTACACGACAGCCAATGGCGAGAGCTTGCCAGCGGTTAACAGTGGCGACAACAAGGTCGAATCGAAAAACCGTCGCGTAGAAATCAAAATCAACTAAGATTTTCTACACAGACGTTAAGCTAAAGGACGGGCGGTTCTTCGGAGCCGCCCGTTTTTTATGTGCTGTCGTTTAAGGTTCCCATTCAGTCGATGGACGGCGCTATTTGCGTTGAAAGAGTGACCGCAACCCTCGCCAAAGTTTTGGTAAAAGCCAAATCGCAAGCGCGATGAAGATGCATAAAAGCACGATGAACACGATTGGCTTAAAGGCCGAAATTAACGTGCCGACAAGGACCAAAAAATCTTCCAACAACGACAGCAACCAGTTGGAGATAGGTTCTGGTGATGCATTGGCCATAGCGCGTACTCCTGCCTTTGTTGCGTGACTTATACCACTGACTGCGCCGCCGGTCACAAGCGCTGCTATGGTTATAATTTCAGGCGATATGCCCATTTCGACACCACCAACCGCGCCCGCCGCCATCAATGCGCCTGCGGGGATTCGAATGAACGTGTGCACTGCATCCCAAACGCTATCGACACCGGGGACTTTGTCGGCAATAAACTCGACACAATAGAGTACAGCCGCGACAACCAAAACGATGGGATCAGACAGAACAGTCAGATCCGGCGGCAAAGAGACAAAGCCAAAATACTGGAGCCCCCCTAAGATCAGCACTGTTGCATATAAGTTAAGCCCGCTCGCCCACGCCGCGCCGAGGCCAATTGTCATTAAACTGATAGGATCCAATTCACATATCCTTCCCCGATGACCGGCCAGGCGAAACCCGTTTGGCGTCACCGCTTAGGCTCGTTATATTGATGGCAAATAACTTAGTCGATGGGATGACACCGATGCCTAAAGAAATAGAAGAAGTCGGCAAATGGGTCGATGTCGTCACCGAGTTTGGCGTCACTTACGGATTCCAGATTCTCGGTGCGTTGGTTTTCCTCATTATTGGTCTCAAGGTCGCCTCCTTGGTCGGCAGAAAAGTCAGCGGCATAGCCGAAGCCAAAAACATAGACCCCACGTTGAGCCGTTTTTTTTGGCTCGATCGTCAAACTGCTGATTATTATCATTCTGGTCATTATTACCTTAGGAAATTTCGGCATCAGCATTGCGCCGCTCATCGCGCTCGCCGGCGCATCCGCATTCGGTGCAACTTTGGCAATTCAGGGTCCACTGTCTAACTATGGCGCCGGCTTGACCATCATTCTGACACGCCCTTTTAAAGTTGGCAGCACGATTACGGTGCGCGGCATTAGCGGTGTTGTTGAGGACATTACCCTCGGTTTCACCCTTCTTCTCGGCGAAGACGGCGAACAGATTACCATCCCTAATAAAGAAATTGTCGGCCAAATCATTGTCAATTCACACCAACACCGAATTGTCGAAACAAAGATTTGCATCCACATCGACGAAGATGCGGACAAAGCCATAGATCTGCTTAAGACCGCGTTGAATAATCTGGATAACGTCGAATCCAAACCGGTTCCGCAGGCCGGTGTTTTGGATTTCACCTATGGCGGTATTATTATCGGCATCCGCTGTTGGGTGATGAGTAACAGCTACTTCGATGCGCGTTTTTCGGTCAACGAAGCCTGTTTGAAGGCGCTACGAAAGGCAAATGTCCGTCTCAAAGATCTCGGCCCCACCGCGCTTGCCATGCCTGAACTCTCGACCGAAGGACCATCTACAACGGTGACCCAAAAAATCTAAAATGGCTTTATCGTTCTCTGAACAATTTGCCGAACACATCCGGACACCTCCGCCGAATGCCGTCTCGGATGCGTGTTTGGCGGCCGCCACACGTGCCATTCTCGATACGGTCGGTGTTGCCCTCGCTGGCGCAGCCACAGACACTGCAAAAATCGTCGCTCGCACCGCGTCCTTTGCCGACGGACCGTGCCACATCATCGGCGCTACGCAACAATGCTATCCTCTCAATGCCGCTTTGGTAAACGGCACCGCCGCACACGCACTTGATTTCGACGATATGACCCAAAACATGATGGGTCACCCGTCCGTCGCTCTAGTGCCTGCCCTTTTCGCACTTGGCGAACAAGCCAACGCAAGCGGACGCGAAATTCTACAGGCCTATCTTGTCGGATTCGAAACCGCGTGCAAACTCGGGCGCGCTGTTACCTATGCCCACCACGACAAAGGCTGGCATGGCACGGCAACCGTCGGGATATTTGGTGCGGTCGCAGCCTGTTGCACGCTCTTAAAACATGACATCGCTGTCACCGCGCAAGCACTCGCGATTGCAGCGTCCTTGGCATCAGGCCTTCGGGCAAATTTTGGCACCATGAGCAAACCGTTGCATGCGGGCCACGCAGGCCAGAATGCCGTATTTGCGACTCTGGCAGCAAAAGAAGGCTTTACGGCAAATCCCCATGCTTTCGAAGCCAGTCAGGGGTTCTTTGATGTCTATCTTGGTACCGACATCGCCCGGCCGGAACGCGCCTTGGATAAATGGTACGACCCGCCTGAAATTCTCGATCCAGGCGTTTGCCTTAAACTTTATCCCAGTGGCGCCCACACCCATCCTTTCATCGAGATGGTGCGCTCAATAGTCGCCGAACATTCGCTTAACATTGATATGATCGAACGCATTGATGTGCTTAGCCAACAAAGCCGCCACGACCATATCAACAGACCAGCGCCGCGTTCCGGCCTTGAAGCGAAATGGAGCGTCCACTATCTCATCGCCCGCACTCTGATGGACGGTTGGCCGAAACTCGCGCATTTTAGTGACGACGCGACGAATGCCCCTCCTATCCGCGCCTTGATGGGTCGTGTCCACGCGGCGGCGCATCCGGACATGGATGCCAGCTGGGCCGATAAATACGGTGGTGAAGTGATCATCACGACAACAGACAACCAACGCCACCATGCGAAGATAGAGCATATGATAGCGCGCGGGCCCGATAACCCTATGTCAGACGGCGAACTGAAAACGAAGTTTCTGGATTGTGCTATGCGGTCTCTTAGCGAAGACCAAGCAGAAGCCGTCTATACCGACCTAGAGAATTTGGCAGAAATTGAGACAGTGAACACACTGTTGGGCAAAACGCAGCCAACACATTAGTCCGTATGTCGAGGTGGTTGTCTTACTGCAACAGCTTTACCATCGCAGAATAGCCACGCGCTTTGGCGTGGTGCAACGCCGTAAAGCCCAGATCACCAGCGATGGATTTATTGGCGCCCGCATCCACCAATGCCTTAACTGTCGCCGTATGCCGTTTGCCGCCATTACCAAGCACAACAGCCTCGATCAATGCGGTCATGTCGATGTTATTAACATGATCCAGCGGTGCGCCGGCCGCAATCAACGCCCAACCACTTCTGCATGCCCAAGATGAGCTGCCGCAATCAGCGCGGTACCGTCATAGCGGCTGGTGATGGCTTTAGGATTGCCGCCAAGCGAAAGTGCCAGCTTGACCATCTTGAGGTCAGCCGCCACGGCAGCGATTGTGATGGCGTCATAGCTGTCTTCTTCCAGAGCGTTAATATCGCCCCCCGCCTTTACCAACGCGTCTATCGCCTCATAGGCTTTAGCGTGGGCGGCAACGTGAATGGGGGTCCGCCCCGCCTTATCGCGCGTTTCCAAAAGTGCACCGGCAGCGGATAGCTTCTGGATCACCTGGACATCATTGCGGTGCGCCGCCGCATGCAATTGGCCATAGTCCGCTATCTCGGCTTCGCTCGGTGGGGTCTGTGCGATTGCATCGGTGTCGACAGCGCCCCATACCAGCACAAAAAAGAGTGTCGCAATCAATCTCATTCACATTTCCCCGGCCTGATATAACGAATTAGAATTTCTCCACCCAAGGGCGCAACGCCATTTCCCAACTCCAAGCACTGCGATGTTGCCGAAAGACCTGATAGTAAGATTCTGCAATAGCGTCGGGATCGAGCAAACCATCGTCTGCCTTCCCTGCCGCCCTCGGGTCATCTGGACCGTTGCTAATACCGCCATCGATCACAAAATGCGCCACATGAATATTCTTTGGTGCCAATTCCCGCGCCATGCTTTGGGCAAGCCCTCTAAGGCCGAATTTCCCCATGGCGAAGGCGGACGATTGCGGATACCCCTTCACACTCGCCGATGCCCCAGTCAGCAAGATTGTCCCCTCACCCGCATCCAGCATGCGACGAGCAGCGCCTTGCGCCACTAAAAACCCGCCATAACACGCGGTCATTATCGCCTCCCGCACAGCAATGGGATCAAGCCCTTCCACTGGGCCACGAACCCTGCCACTTGCGTTAAATAAAGCCACCGTGGGAACGCCAAATTCCCTATCGAACCACTCATAAAGCCCGTCCACTTCCTCGGGATCCGAACAATTACAGGCAAAACATCGGGCGTCGATATCCGCCGCTAAGCCCGCCAATTTTCCCGTATCACGAGAAGCAAGTGCAACGCGGATATTCTCCTTGGCTAAACGCCGGGCAAAGGATGCGCTCAACCCGCTACCGGCCCCAACAATAAGAGCTGTTTCTCCCATAGCTTTCCTATCCTTCAAATCCGACAAAACGCGTATAACTCGAAACCGGCTCACGTGCAGGTCTGAAACTGTTTACGACAGCGTCCGGGTCCGCATAGCCAAGCGACATACCACAGACCACAATTTCATCATCCGATACGTCCAGTTGCTCGCGAATAATCTTGTGATAATCGCTAAATGCCGCTTGCGGGCAGGTATGCATGCCGTGGCCACGCGCGGCAACCATGATGTTTTGCAAAAACATACCCAAATCCATCCAACTGCCTATTTCCAAGTCTTTATGAATTGTAATGATCATGCCGACCGGTGCGTCAAAAAACTTATAATTGCGGGCTCGTTGTTGCTTCATCTTCTCTGTTTCCCCCTTACCGATGCCAAGGGTTTGGTAGAGCCCGATACCACATGCACGGCGACGCCCTTTGTAGGGTTCAAAAAATTCGTCCGGGTAATACTTCCACCCCCGCTCGTGGCCCTGTTCACCGCTGAAATACGCGTCGCAGATGGCGTCCGATAGGCTTTTCTGAGCGGCCCCCGAAGTGACATATACCTGCCACGGCTGCATATTCGTACCACTAGGCGCCCAACCGGAAACCTCTAGTATATGCTCGATCTTTGACTGATCCACAGGTGTCTTAAGGAAAGCCCGTGTAGAAAAACGGCTTGCTATAGCGCGATCCACTGGGTTCAACGTGGATAGATATTTCTCATCGTTTGCCATTGATTTAAATGCTTCCGTATCCATACTTGATCTTTACTTTCTTTTACTCTACTAGTAGATTTATAGCGTTGCACTTTAACTGGAAGTTAACTATTTATTAACCATAAGGTTGAAAGTTACACTCAATAAACAGGATTTTCTCGTGGCCTAAATTTTGTTATGCCATATTTGGCATGAATTTAGCATCGAGGGCATAGATGGCAAACGAACGAAAAAATCAAGACCGGAGACTAAGGACAAATCGCCGAACATTTACCGACCGTAGATCGGAAGAAGAACGTCGGGCAGACGAAGAGCGTAGGCTCGCCGAACTTGAAGAACTAGCGGAGGAACGGCGAAAAAGTGAAGAACGACGAAATCCGAAGAACGACAAGCGAAACGACGATGAACGCAGAACGGGCCATCGACGGGACGCTATAGGAAGACGAGTTCACCCGGGTTTAATTGGCCAATAAATAAGAAATATTGAACGAATATCTCAGAATGGGAGAAGCGGCCGGGCCAGGTTACGAGACATAAATGAAACAACGGCAAGCTGTTGAGATGAAAAAAACAAAAAAGCTACAAACAAAGCACTTAATTTTCCCAATTTTCGCAATGACCTTGATGGTCGGTGGTTGTTTTGCCACAGATGTAACGGTGCCGACGGCGCCAGGCACATCAGGCAACACATCACTTGCAAATTTTCAACCGACAACCGACATCCCCATCCCTGCGGGCACTAGATTCGATGCCAAACAATCCCTGGTATTGAGTGGCCAAGACTATTGGACGGGTAGGTTAGTATTAGCTGCGCAACCAAATATCAGTCAGATATTCGCGTTTTATCAGCAGGAAATGCCCCCACTCGGATGGGAACCTGTTGCGAGTGTGTTGTCTACGACAAGCGTACTGACTTTCATTCGACAAAACCGCACAGCGACTGTGCAAATCGTCCCGGTACGTTTTGGTGGTTCGACAATCGCGGTAACAGTGGCGACACGTCAGCCAGGCAATGGTGGCTATAGTCAACCAGCTGCAGGTGGCAACATTCTACCGCCCCTATCGCCGGCAAATGGCTTCCCGCAGCAGCAGCCTTTCCCTGCCATGCAGCAGACGATGCCATCGCCGCCACCGCCGGATCTAGGCAGCCCGCAAACAAGCCAGACAGCACCGGTATATCAACAGCAGATACCGCAGGTTTACTCGCAGCAACAAAGCGCCATTCCGCAGCAGCAGGCCTATCCCCTCCGGTAACGCCTCTTAACCGGAAGCGCAGAACTTTCCGGCACTATATTTTCCAGCCCAACGCATTATTGTGTTCGACAAAGCCATTGTTGCTTAATCGTCGAACACAGTATGCGTATTGGGAGTAACGGAAATGAAAAAATTAGTGATAGTCCTTGCGGGCTTGGTGATCGTTGTAGCGGTCGTGATCTACATTGTAATCGCCAATTTGGGCTCCATTATCGTGGCCATTGTCGAAGAAGTCGGTACGGAAGTAACCAAGGTCGAAGTGGAACTGGAGGGCGCGAACGTTTCATTTACCTCCGGCAAAGGCTCTCTCTCTGGCCTTAGCGTCGGCAATCCTGCTGGTTTCAAGACCGACGACGCATTCGAATTGGAAGAAGTATCTGTAACCGTCGACACCGCATCCCTCGACAAAGATATTATTGTCGTAAAATCAGTCGTTATCGATAAACCCCATGTGACCTATGAGTTCGGCGATAAAGGCTCGAATATCGACCAAATCCAAAAGAATGTCGAACAATCGACTACTGGTGACAGAAAATCCGGAAAACCAAACAACGCGAAAAAAGGTAAAGAAAAGAAACTTATTATCGAGAACCTCTATATCCGAAACGGCAAGATCGATATCAGCGGCGGCTTGTTGGGTAAGAAAAAGATGGGCACCAGTCTTCCGACGATTCACTTAACGAATATCGGCAAGGAAGGTGGAAAAGCTACCGGTGCGACGCCAGCAGAAGTCGCTAAGAAGGTCATAGAGGCCATTAGTAAACAGACTTCAGGCGCTGTCGGCAGCCTCAGCGAATTGAAAAACCTCTTAGGCAATCAGCTGGGTACCATTGGGAAAGGCGCCGAAGGTGCCGCCAAATCCGTGACAGAAGGAGCCGGCAATCTTCTCAACAAAGGCAAAGGCTTATTCGGTAAGTAGGCCACGATATGTCACGAAAGTCGCGAGTACGTGCCACGTTCTCGCGGCTTTTTTCCTTAGAAATACCGTATTTCAGCCATATTCCTGATCATGATAGGGGTCACGCACTTATGGACTTGGTCCACCCTCAAGCAATAGAAAAATCACATAATCAAAACAATTACAGTAGTCGCTATTTCGCTTTCCATCCTCGGAGCCGCTTCAATCGCAAATGCGGGCCCAGGCGGTAAGCGCGGTAAATATTTCGAACGCGCCGACATTAACGCGGACGGTAAAATCAGCATCCAAGAAGCCAGCGACATCCGTGCACAACGTTTCACTCGCATGGACAAAAACGGTGATGGATCGATCTCACCGGAAGAGTTTGTCTTCCGTAAAAAAGCAAACCCAAAGCGCGAGGAACGGCGCCAAAAACGCTTCAACCGGTTCGACGCTGACCAGAACGGGCTAATTTCACAAGCTGAATGGAACAGTAAGGTAGAGAAAAAATTCGCCAAAATGGATATCAATGCGGACGGCTTCATTACCAAAGAAGAGTGGGCATCCCATCGGCAAAATCGCAAGAAACATCGCAACGCAAAATAATTGACGTTTAAACCACCACTATTGATAAGCTAGGTGAATGTCCGGCCGGTTCCCGCGCCGGACATTTGCTTTTCGACACTGATAGTGCCTATTCCAAGATGACGTTCTCGCGCTCTACCGCCTTACCCATACGCGACAACAGCGGTGGGATCATGCGTTTAGCCAGCTCCGCATCGCGCCATCCTTCAAGACGCGCCATGGATCGTCCGCGCCATAAGCAGCTACCATCACGAGTGTCGCTAATCTCGACGATCAGCAACAAGTAAGTTGCGTAATTCGCGTGTGGCGCCTCACTTCTTTTGCCGCCGAGAACGCTGTTTTCATGACTTCGCCAAAGATGGACAAAGACTTCCTGACCTTCCCCGGTTTTAACTTTCGAATCGATAAGCTGCCCCGACCTCTCTTTTACGTCCTTCAGCTGTCGTATCTCTGTGCGATACATCAAAGAAACCGGCCCGTTCTCAGCCACTCCATGACCGCGCAGGCGCAAGGTTTCAGCAATATCTGGACGAATACTTGCGTCCAATACCGTATCGTTTTCCGTCACCACACGAACGCTTGCCTGAGCGGTAATTGGTTTGCAGTTCTCAGTGCCGATCATCGCATCCGCACGGGCGCCTGATGGGTAGAGTAAGACTGCAATCGCTAGTCCGAATAAGGTCATACCTGATAGGCGACTGTTCTTATGTTGCACTCTGGTCAATTCAACTCACTATGTTAAAAATGTGGCAAAGGATCACTTCCGTTATATCACAACTAGGCCCCCCAGATTCAATCGGCATAACCGGAAGGGCACCACAAGCTCGCCCGCCTTCCCCTATTCGACAGTAAAAAGACAGGTAGAAAATTATGTATCTCTATTCCGAAGAAAAGATCGGTTTTGCCGTTACCCTCCTCCCAAACGCCCTGGACGAGTTCGTTTCCTGGTGCAAAACCGCCGAAGAATGCGGCTTTAACGCGGTCGGCATTGGTGATTCACAATCCCTTTACCGCGAGGCATTCTTGGCTTGTGCCTTGGCCCTGCAAAACACTGAACGGGTCAAGGTTGGCCCCCGGGTCATCAATCCAATCACACGTCATCCAGCCATTTCAGCCTCCGGCGTCGCAACATTAGAAGAAATGGCACCAGGACGTGCCCTGTTAGGGATCGGTAGCGGCGATAGTTCCGTTCACAATGCGGGCGTAAAACCCGCAAACATGGCCCAGACGAAGGCCTATACCGTGGCTATCCGCGATCTTTTGACGACAGGCGAGACGGTCTTTGAAGGCGAAACGGCGCGCTTAACCTGGGGGCATGCGGATATCCCACTCTATGTTGCAGCGTCGGGACCAAAAACGCTGGAACTCGCAGGCGAAGTGGCGGACGGCGTGATCATTCAAACCGGCCTTTTACCAGAGGTAGTCGAGGACGCGCTTAATTGCATACGCCGTGGTGCGGAACGGGCCGGACGCGACTTTGATAAGATCGACAAAACCTGGTTTCCCTGGGTGAATGTGGCCAACACCAAGGACGAAGCCATCGAAAACATTCTCCATTCTCTGGCATCGGGCGCCAAACATCTCGGTCGCTTCACCACACAAGGCAAACATATCCCAGAGAATATGATCTCTCATATTGAGCAGGTTTACCGGGAGTACAAATTCGAGCAGCATCAAATCCCTGGCAACGACAACGGTAAACTGATCAAGGAATTGGGCCTTGCAGAATATTTAGCTGATCGCTTCGCCATTGTTGGGACGCCTGATGACTGCGTCCGAAAAATCCAGGAAGCCTCAGAAGCCGGTGCGCGACATTTCTGGATGAGCGTCCATTTCCCGGACAAGGAACGCTTTATGCGTGAATGGTCAGAAACTGTTATGAAATCAGTTAATTAAAAATAAATCTTGAGAGATAAAATGAATAAAAAGGTATTGGTCACAGCCGATGGCATCGGCAAATCGGGGATGGATTATTTCGCAGAAAACGGTGTCCAAGTCATCGATTCCAATAATCCGTCCCCTGAAGAGGAACTTATAGAATCCGCGTCACGTGAACAGGTCGACGCCATCATTGTTCGACGCGCAAAGGCTACAGCGGCAGTAATGGATGCATCGAAAAACCTAAAATGCATCGTCAAGGTGGGCGTCGGGCTCGATTCCATTGATATTCCCGCTGCAACCGAGCGCGGTATTATTGTCTGTAACGGCGCCGGTATCAACGCACCGGCGGCAGCCGAGCTGGCTTTCTCCCTGATCTTAGCCTTAGTGAGACAGATCGTGCCACTCGATGGGGAAATGAAACAAGGGATATGGTCACAAAACGCCTACCGCGTGGACGGCCTCGCGGGCCAAGTCTTCGGTGTTGTCGGGCTCGGCAATATCGGCCGCCGTGTCGCGGACATGGCGCGACCATTTGGCGTAAAACTATGCGCCTATAGCCCCCATGCCCCCGACGAGGCTTTTGGCGACGATATCGAGCGGATCGATACATTGGATGCGTTACTGGAGAAAGCCGATGTGGTCAGCGTTCACACGCCCGGCCGCGATGACAATCGACACCAATTCAACGAAACCGCATTTGCCAAAATGAAGCGCACAGCGCTGTTCATCAATACGGGCCGTGGCACGGTGGTGGATGAAATCGCGCTCGCCGCAGCACTCGAGAGCGGTGAAATCGCCGGTGCAGGGCTCGATGTGTTCGACCCGGAACCGGTACTGCCGGACAATCCGTTGCTCAAAGCACCAAACTTGGTGATGACCCCCCATGTTTCGTCGCGGACCCATTCTGTAATTCGCATCACCGCGCGCCAGGCCGCCGAAACCACCTGTCGTATCCTGGAGGGCAAACGGCCCGACGACCAATTTTTGATCAATCCAGAGGTCTATGACCTATAGCGCCATTGGATGGAGAAATTGCAAGCCATACTGGGGATCATCACGTTCTGTGGTATCGCATGGGCTCTCTCAGAAAACCGCGCGGTACTCAGTCCCGTCGCTATCGGAAAATTAGTCGCCACCGGCGTATCCACGCAGCTTCTTCTCGCGATTATCCTGCTGAAGGTGCCGTTCATAACAGCGCTCGTCATGGGCTTAAACGATGCGGTGATCGCCTTGGAAAGCGCCACCGTCGCCGGCACCAGCTTCGTTTTTGGCTATCTTGGCGGTGCCAAACCACCTTTTGTGGAAACACACGCCGGTGCAAGCTTTATCCTTGGCTTTCGCGCCCTGCCAATAGTCCTGCTGATCAGCGCACTTTCGGCCCTGCTGTTCTATTGGAATATTCTGCCATGGGTGGTCAAAATCTTTGCGAAAACGCTCCAACGCGTGTTCGGTATTGGTGGTGCGCTTGGCATTTCGGCCGCAGCAAACATCTTCGTCGGCATGGTAGAAGCGCCCCTCCTCATCCGCCCTTATCTTAAGAACATGTCACGGAGCGAACTGTTCGCGATGATGTCGGTTGGCATGGCAACGATTGCGGGCACCGTCATGGCCCTTTACGCGACTATTCTACGGCCCGTAATGCCCGACGCGTTGGGCCATATTCTCATTGCCTCCATGATTAGTGCACCGGCTGCTCTTATGATGGCGCACCTCATGGTGCCATCCGATGGCGCGGTTACAGACGGTGATATGTTGGCCGACGCAAACGATTTGGAGAATCAGCCCCATTCCGCCATGGAAGCCGTTACCAACGGCACAATTCAAGGCGCAAAACTCCTAATCAATATCGCCGCGATGCTGATTGTCATGATCGCGCTGGTTCATCTCGTAAATTTAGCCTTGGCATTGCTGCCGCAAGTCTCTGGGGCGGCAATATCGCTAGAACGCCTATTCGGCTGGATATTTTCACCACTGGCATGGCTGATGGGTATTCCTTGGGCAGAAGCGACGGTCGGCGGGGAGTTGCTCGGCTATAAAACCATTCTTAATGAGTTGATCGCCTACTCAAAAATGGCAGCGCTACCAGCGGACGCCCTTAGCTCGAATTCGAGGGTTATTATGATTTATGCACTTTGCGGCTTTGCCAACTTTGGCAGCCTCGGCATTATGATCGGCGGCCTAATAACCATCGCGCCAGAGCGAAGAACTGATATTGTAGGCCTCGGCCCGCGCACGATCATATCGGGTTTACTCGCGACTTGTATGACTGGCTCTATTGTCGGAATGATCGCTTAACACACTCTATTTATTGTATTTATCACGCAATTCCAGCGCGACATTCTTAGGTACGAATTGCTCTATATCGCCACCAAGTTGGCACACTTCCTTCACCAAACTCGACGCTATGAACTGGTAGCGGTCACTCGCCATGAGAAACACCGTCTCCACCTCTTGTTCCAGATGACGATTCATAGAGGCCATTTGAAATTCATAGTCGAAATCCGATACAGCCCTTAACCCCCTGATGAGTACGGTGGCGCCAAAATCCTTAGCTGCGTCCACCAACAAATTCTGAAACCCCCGCACCTCGATTTCCGTATTGTATTTATCCGCAATCGACGCGGTTTCCGTCTTAACCATGGCCACACGTTCATCAAACGAAAACAACGGTGATTTACCCACGTTTATGGCAACCGCAATGACGAGCTTATCCACCAAATGCGCAGCGGCGCGCTCAACAATATCCAAATGGCCGTTGGTAATGGGGTCAAAGGTTCCCGGATATAACCCAACTCGCTGCGCCATCAATCCTCAACCTTTTCCGGTCCGCCAGCATCGCTGGTTTCGTCATTTCCATTACCGTCATTAGTACTATCATCAGCGGCGCTATCACCGGCCGCATCCGCTTCTACATCAGTCACAGCTACGTCCGTCGCCTCTGCAGCAGAATCTTCGGCACCCTCGCCTTCAACTTCGTCTTCGTCATCACCGTCAGCGTCTCCCATATCACGCAGGCGCGCGACGGATACCACTTTTTCGTCTTCGTCCACCTTGAAGACCGAAACGCCTTGAGAGCCCCTACCCTTGATACTGACTTCATCCAACGGACACCGGATGAGCTTGCCGCCGTCAGTCACCAACATGATCTGGTCGTTATCTTCGACCGAGAATGCAGCAACAACTTTGGCCCCTTTCCCAATATCCATATTGGTCACGCCCTTGCCGCCGCGTTTCGCGGGCCGGTACTCGAATGCCGAGCTTAGTTGACCTCTACCGTCATTTGAAATTGAGAGAATAAACTCTTCTGATTCCGTCATTTTTTGGAATTCAGGTGTCTCCAATAGTTTGGCGCGCTCCTGATCCCGCTCTAGATCTTCAGGTTTCCAGGCGTCTTTTTCGCGTGTATCAAGGCGCCGTTTCGCGCGCGACGCTTGGATGAACATCTCCCGTTCCTCAGAACTACTGTCTGTATGCTGCAATACAGACATCCAGATAATGTCGTCATCATCGCTAAGATTAATACCGCGCACACCAGTCGACGTACGCCCACTAAACACGCGAACGTCCGTTACCGGGAAGCGAATGCAGACGCCCTTCTGTGTCGACATGAGCACGTCGTTTTCTTCGCTACACACACGTGCATTCACCAAGGCATCACCCTCAGCAAGTTTCATGGCAATCTTACCGTTTGCCTTAATGTTCGTGAAGTCCGACAGCTTGTTACGGCGTACAGTTCCTTTGGAGGTCGCAAACATTATCTGCGATTCTGCCCAAACGCTCTCGTCCTCGGGCAACGGCATAATGGTCGAAATCACCTCGCCCTCCGCCAACGGCAAAAGATTTACCATCGCCTTACCGCGGGCCTGTGGTCCCCCCAATGGCAATTTATAAACCTTGAGCTCGAACACCATGCCACGCGTGGTGAAAAACAACACAGGCGTGTGGGTCGATGTGACAAACACCCGCGACACGAAGTCGCCTTCACGAGTGCTCATGCCGGCGCGGCCTTTACCGCCACGCCTTTGCGCTCGATAAGTAGAGAGCGGAACTCGTTTTATGTAGCCACCATGGGTTACTGTTACGACCATCTCCTCGCGTTGGATAAGATCTTCGATATCGTGTTCGAACTCAGCCTCAACAATCTCGCTACGGCGCGGTGTTGCAAAGGCTTCACGCATTTCCAACAATTCGCCGCGCAGTACTTCCAGTAATTTCGGCCGCGAGCATAAAATCTCTAAATATTCTGTGATCCGTCCGGCAATTTCCTGGGTCTCGTCCTCAAGCTTCGCGCGTTCCATGCCCGTCAGACGCTGCAATCGCAGTTCCAATATGGCGCGCGCCTGCGCTTCCGACAGAGTGTATTTACCGTCTACAACCGCATGTCCCGGATCATCGATAATTTTAATGAACGCTTCTACCTCGGTGGCCGGCCACGCCGTTGTCATCAATTGCTCACGAGCATCTGCCGGATCTTTCGCCTTTCGGATGAGTTCGATTACGGGGTTCAAATTGCTAATGGCAACCAACAAACCGGCCAAAACGTGAGCCCTCTCGCGGGCCTTGCGCAATTCGAATATAGTGCGCCGGCTTATGACTTCTTCGCGGAACGCCAGAAATGCAGTAATGATCTGCTTGATGTTCATCATTTCCGGCTTGCCGCCGTTGAGCGCCAGCGTATTCACACCAAAACTCGTTTGCAGCGGCGAAAAACGAAAAAGCTGGGCTAAGACGACTTCCGTCATCGCTTCGCGTTTAAGCTCAATGACGACCCGCACCCCTTCGCGATCCGATTCGTCTCTAAGGTCGGAAATGCCCTCAACAGTCTTGTTGCGAACAATTTCAGCAATGCGCTCCATCAAGCGCGATTTGTTCACCTGATAGGGAATTTCAGTAGCAATTATGGCTTCGCGATCTTTCGAGCATGGTTCGATATGGGTGCGAGCGCGCATAACCACCGACCCTCTGCCCGTATGAAAGGCAGAATGTATGCCCGAACGTCCTAAGATTAGACCTCCGGTCGGAAAATCCGGCCCGGGTACCATCGTTAGAATTTCATCAATCGTAATGTCGGGGTTTTCGATAGTCGCTAAACAGGCGTCTATGACCTCGCCGAGATTGTGAGGCGGTATATTCGTCGCCATACCAACCGCAATGCCACCAGCACCATTAACCAGCATGTTTGGATACCGGGCGGGTAGTACCATCGGTTCGTTCGTGGAATCGTCGTAGTTCGCTTGAAAATTAACGGTTTCTTTATCGATATCATCAAGCAGCGATTCCGCTGCCTTCGCGAGACGCGCTTCGGTGTAACGCATAGCCGCCGGCGGATCCCCATCCATAGAGCCAAAATTACCCTGCCCTTGGATGAGGGGCAGCCGCATGGAGAAATTCTGCGCCATGCGTACCATGGCATCGTAGATCGCTTGGTCACCATGGGGATGATATTTACCCATGACATCGCCGACGATACGAGCAGACTTACGGAACGGCTTAGTAGAATCGTAGCCGTTCTCCTTCATCGCATAAAGAATGCGCCGATGAACCGGTTTAAGCCCGTCACGCACATCCGGTAACGCACGGCTGACGATCACGCTCATTGCATAATCGAGATAGGAGCTCCGCATCTCCTCTTCGATTGCAATCTGCATGAAGTCGCTTGGTTTGTCGCTCTGCGGCGGTTGGCTCACATCAGGCCTTTACATGAAGGTTTGTCAGTCGAAATAGCCGAAACAGCCAACTAGATTGAGGCTCATGACCGCTAAATTACTCAGTCAATTTGTAACATTCCGTTCGGCACACCGCAAGGCACACCTAAGCCTATAAACGACTTTATTATCAAAAGCTTAATAAGCATTTTTGCAAGGTTTGTCGGTGACACAAACTTATCTCGCAAATGATTCGGATTCGAAAATTTTGGCCGAATAAAATTAGCCCGGCCCCGCGTTTCCACGGGACCGGGCCAATCGTTATTGAGGTATCGATCTGTTACTTGATGTCGATGTGAACACGCCTGTTCTGAGGCTCTTTCACGCCGTCACCTGTCGAGATCAACGGGTCGGATTCACCCTTCGCGAAGACCTTCATATTCTTCGCTGAAATACCGCGATCGACTAAGCCACTCCAGACCGAATTCGAACGGCGGAGGGATAGACCTTCGTTGTATTTTGGATTACCCGAGGTATCCGCGTGACCCGTCAGGACCAGTTTCGCTTTTTTGCCCTTCTTCGCATACTTCGCAGCAGCGTCGAGGATACGTTTGGTGTCCTTGGTCAAAGCCGCACTATCGAAATCAAAGAACACGATGAACGTGCGCGGCCCTAAAGCTGCGGGCGGCTGACACTTCGCCAAGGCTTTCTTGAATTTCTTATAAGCGGCCTTAATTTTCTTCGGCTGCACACACTCTTCTAACTCTTCAATCCAACTATCAAAAGCAACCTGTGCTTCAGCACAAGCTTTCGGATTGGCTTTCGGAGCACCGCTCTTAAGTGCCTTTACGAGCGCTTTATAAGATTTGGCGACATTTTTGTCTTTACCCCAGCCGCGATTGCTCCAATCACGATTGAGAGGACGGACAAGCCATTCTACAGCGGTCCAATGTCTGGTAACCGGGAGGTCAGGGCCAATCACGCCATTAATTTTATTGCCAGTGTCAGCGCCGGTCTTACCAATATCTTTACTTCCAACATCGGGACCTTCGCTACCATTAGCAGCCGAAATAGCCTTATCGCTGAAATACCGAGCTGAGCGCCAATCGCCGCCCTTCGCTTCGGATTTCGCGAGTTTTACATATTCCTTATAAAGTGCTTTCCGGAATTTGTCTTTCGACACCTTTACTGTCGGCTTTTTCGTTTCGCATAAGAAAAAGAGACAGGCCTCTTTAAGCCCTAGGCGTTCGTCAACATAATCCGTGCGTGGTGTCGTACAGGCACCAAGCATTCCCACCAATAACGGAACCGTCAAAAACCGGATTTTCTTCATAACGCACCTTTCGGCATTTAGCCGTTCATAAATTTCCCATGCCTACCAATATACCGGTTGCAATATTTTTCCAAGAGCAAACAGCGATACACTCTGGACAGCAGAGAAGTTTAATTTATTTCAGCACGTTATAGCCAATACCCATTCTGCTGTTCTTGCAGTACTCCGCTAAAACGGTTCAAATTTTAACAAACGATTTGATCAGGCAATGAAACACCGGACAGGCAATGAAACAGCGGACAAAAAGAAACCCGATCCAGCGTTTCCGCCGGACCGGGCCTCCTAATTCGGGGCTAGTCTGATTTACTTGATGTCGATGTGAACGCGCCTGTTCTGCGGTTCTTTTACACCATCACCGGTGGAAACCAGCGGATCGGATTCACCTTTCGCAAAGACTTTCATATTCTTCGCAGAGAGGCCACGATCTACCAATCCACTCCACACCGCGTTTGCACGGCGTAGCGACAGGCCTTCGTTATATTGCGGATTGCCAGACGTATCCGCGTGACCAGTCAGAACCAATTTCGCTTTGTGGCCCTGCTTGGCATAAGCAGAGTCGAGAATTCGTTTCGCTTCAGGCGTCATCTTGGAACTGTCAAAATCAAAGAAGACGATGAAGGTGCGCGGGCCCGCAACGGACGGAGCGCATTTTGCCATGGCTGTCTTAAACTTCTTCCAAGCTTTCTTAATATGACCGGGCTGAACACACTCTTCTTTCTGTTCAATCCATTCATCAAAGGCCACCTGCGCTTGAGCACAAGCTTTCGGCGTGGATTTAGGGGCACCACTCGCAAGTGCTTTTTTCAGCTGCGAATACGCACTTCAAACCTTTTTGTCTTTCTTACTGATATCGCGAAGAGACGGCGAGTCAGGGCCGACGCCACCACCAGCAGCCGCGGAATCTTTACCCGCAAAATGTTGGCCAGATTGCCAATCCCCTTGATCAGCTTCACTTCTCGCCAACGCCAAATACCCTTTATGTAAATGGGTATTAAACGCTCCTTTCGGACTTTTACTGGCTGCCTCGTCGATAGCGGTGCCGGCGCAGGCGCTAACCAGCCCGAACATCAATACGCAAACTAATACTTTTGGGGCTGTCCCAGATAACCGGATTTTGGGGTTATCATGGAACCTATGTGCAAGAGCAGGTTGAGCCATTATAAACAAGACCGTTTGATTGAGCATTTTGTTGCGGGCACGACGGCCCGAACGGCAGCGAGCCTGTGCGGTGTCAATCGTAAGACGGCGGCTTTCTATTTTCTCCGATTGCGCGAGATCATCGCCATCGAACTGGATGCTGAGAGCGAGGCGATGTTCGGTGGTGAGATCGAAGTGGATGAGAGTTACTTTGGTGGAAGAGAAGAGGCAAGCGCGGACGTGGCGCTGCGGGAAAAATTCCTGTATTTGGCCTGTTGAAGTGCGGAGGAAGGGTCTACACGAAGACCATCACCGATGCCTCATCAGAAACTCTGATCCCGATTATCAAGCGTAAGGTCATTCCTGACAGCATTGTCTATTCGGACAGTTGGCGAGCCTACAATGTATTGGACGTTTCGGATTTTCATCACTTCCGAATCAACCATTCTGAACTCTTTGCAGACAAGCAAAATCACATCAACGGGATTGAGAATTTTTGGAACCAGGCCAAGCGCCAAATGCGCAAATTCAACGGTGTTCCAAAGGCCAATTTTGGGCTATTTTTAAAAGGAATGTGAGTGGCGTTTTAACGACAGTGACCCATCAGTCCAATTATCGCAATTGAAACAATGGGTTAAGCGCCGCATGGGCTAATTAACTGGGACAGCCCCATACTTTTAACTGTTTCATAACACTGCCCTTTATGGCTTGTAGCCCCATGTGATCTTCCTAACCGTCTTTGTATAAGCCTGTTTCACGCACTCAAACAGGTAAATAAAATACGATACCAAATAAGGCTATCGTCGAATATTACACCAAAAGCAATAACATTTTAGGCATTTTCTTAAGACCAAAGTATTAAATGCTTTTTTAGTCATGTGTTCGATCAATAATCGAACCTACTATTAGGAAGTATTACTCAGGGTGCCCTAAGCAATTAAAAGGGTATTTCATCATCCAAGTCGCTTCCACCAGCCGGTGCTGGCCCGGAATCTTGCGGCGGCGCGTAATCCTGCGGTGTGTCGTACCCGCCGCCGTCACCAGCACCACCCCCGGCACCAGCGCTACCACCAGCACCGCGTGAATCAAGCATCGTGAGTTGTCCACGAAAACGCCTTAACACAACTTCCGTCGTATATTTGTCCTGACCACTCTGGTCCGTCCATTTTCGCGTTTGCAGTTCACCTTCAAGGTAAACCTTAGAGCCCTTCTGCAAATAACGCTCTGCAACATCGACCAATCGGTCATCAAACACGACAACCCGATGCCATTCGGTCTTTTCTTGCTGCTCACCGCTAGTACGATCTTTCCAGCGCTCTGAAGTCGCAACGGAGAGATTACAGACCTTGCCACCATTCTGCATGGTCCGAACTTCCGGCTCACGACCGAGATTACCAATCAAAATTACCTTATTTACGCTTCCGGCCATCGATTCCTCGTCAAATTCACTGTGGTGATTGCAGCATTATTGCTTGATTAGCGCGAATTTTAACCCGCCGAGACCTATCCACACAATTCACAGATAAAACTATCGTCTCTATCCCCCACCGGACCTATATTGCACGCTAAAAGCAATCACGCCAAAAACCTTCTCAATCCCGGAATTCCTAACCAAAATGCCCGACTCGATCAGCATCCGCGGCGCACGCGAGCACAATCTCAAAAATTTTGATATCGATTTGCCGCGCGATAAATTGATTGTCATTACCGGTCTGTCCGGTTCCGGCAAATCTTCGCTCGCCTTCGACACCGTTTATGCCGAAGGGCAGCGGCGCTATGTGGAGAGCCTATCAGCCTATGCGCGGCAATTTTTGGAGATGATGCAAAAGCCAGATGTAGACTCTATCGAAGGCTTGTCACCGGCAATCTCGATTGAGCAAAAAACAACAAGCCGCAACCCGCGTTCGACTGTTGGCACCGTAACCGAAGTTTACGATTATCTCCGGCTCCTCTATGCGCGCGTCGGCACCCCCTATTCTCCTGCTACAGGCCTCCCCATCGAGAGCCAAACTGTTAGCCAGATGGTGGACAAGCTCATGGCCATGAAGGACGGAACGCGCCTCTATCTATTGGCGCCGATCATTCGAGGGCGCAAAGGAGAGTACCGTCGCGAACTGAAAGATTTACAAAAGCGAGGATTCCAGCGGGTCAAGATTGACGGCGAGTTGTTTGAACTGGACGATACACCGACCCTCGACAAAAAGCGCAAACACGATATTGAGGTCGTCGTTGACCGGGTGGTCTTGAAAAACGATTTGGCCGAACGTTTGGCGGACTCTCTAGAGACCGCGCTGGAATTAGCGGATGGGATTGCCATCGCCGAGAACGCGGACGGCGGCGAGCGGACGATTTTCTCAGCACGGTTTGCCTGCCCCGTCTCCGGATTCACCATCGACGAAATCGAACCAAGGCTGTTTTCATTCAACAATCCCTTCGGCGCCTGCCCTGCCTGTGATGGTCTCGGCACCACAATGACGTTCGACCCAGATTTGACCGTGCCTGATACAACCAAAAACCTAGGTGATGGCGCCATTGCGCCGTGGGCCAATTCAAGTTCCCCCTACTACCGCCAAACGCTCGAAAGTCTCGCCCGGCATTTTGATTTCAACATGAGAACCGCCTTCTCAGACCTGCCCGAAAAAGCCCAGCAGGCAATATTGTTCGGTACCGGCAAGAACGATGTGACCATGGAATATGATGATGGGCTTCGAAGCTATAAAACGAACAAACCGTTCGAAGGTGTCATCCCCAATATGGCGCGGCGCTGGCGCGAAACGGATTCCTCATGGGTTCGTGATGAGTTGGAACGCTATCAAACCAAGAAACCCTGTGAAAAATGCGAGGGTGCGCGGCTAAAACCCGAAGCCCTCGCAGTCAAAATTGATGGCCTGAACATTAGCCAAATTTGCACCTACGGCATTGGCCAAGCTGTCGCATGGTTTTCCGCGGTTGAGGCGACACTTACCAAAAATCAAAAACATATCGCCGAGCGTATCCTCAAAGAGATCCGCGAACGTTTGGGCTTCTTAGCGAATGTGGGGCTGGAATATCTGACACTCGATCGGGCGTCGGGTACGTTATCCGGCGGTGAAAGCCAACGCATCAGGCTTGCGTCGCAAATTGGCTCCGGTCTCATGGGGGTCCTCTATGTATTAGACGAACCCTCCATTGGCCTCCATCCGCGCGACAACAGCCGGTTGCTCGAAACACTGCAGCACCTTCGAGACCTCGGCAACACCGTCATTGTCGTCGAGCATGACGAAGAGGCCATGCGGGCCGCGGATTATTTGGTCGATTTGGGTCCTGGCGCTGGACGCCATGGCGGGCACTTGGTTGCTTTTGGCACGCCGGACGAAGTGATGAAAGCACCAGAAAGCCTGACCGGACAATATTTGAGCGGGTTTAGGCAAATTCCCGTGCCACAAGAACGACGTGACTCAAAATCCGCCCCCAAACTACGGATCGAAGGTGCTTCGACCAATAATTTGAAAAATCTATCAGTGGATTTCCCACTGGGCACCTTTACCTGTGTCACCGGTGTGTCAGGCAGCGGCAAATCCACGCTCACCATCGAGACCCTATACCGGGCGCTTGCACGGCGGCTCAATAGCGCGCGCGCCGTGCCGGGCACTCATACAAATATCGAAGGTTTGGAGTATCTCGACAAAATCATCGATATTGACCAATCTCCCATCGGACGGACACCACGATCCAATCCCGCGACCTATACGGGCGCCTTCACGCCAATCCGAGAATGGTATGCGGCGCTGCCGGAGGCAAAGGCGCGCGGTTATGCCCCCGGACGCTTTTCATTCAACGTGAAAGGCGGCAGGTGTGAAGCGTGCCAAGGCGACGGTGTCATCAAAATTGAAATGCACTTTTTGCCCGACGTCTATGTCCAATGCGATGTTTGCTCGGGCAAACGCTATAACCGCGAAACCCTCGAAGTGCGTTACAAAGATAAATCCATTGCCGATGTGCTCGCCATGACCGTCGAGGAGGGCGCCGAGTTTTTCTTCGCCGTCCCATCCATACGCGTCAAGCTTGAAACCCTTAATCGGGTTGGACTTAGTTATGTCCAAGTTGGACAACAGGCCACCACCCTTTCCGGCGGTGAAGCGCAACGGGTCAAGCTCGCGAAGGAGCTTGCCAAGCGCGCCACCGGGCGAACGCTCTATATTCTAGACGAGCCCACCACCGGTCTGCATTTCGAGGACATAAAAAAGCTACTCGAAGTCCTCCATGAGCTGGTGAGTACCGGAAATACAGTAGTGGTGATCGAGCATAATCTAGATGTTATTAAGACAGCCGATTACGTAATCGACCTTGGTCCCGAAGGCGGCGACAAAGGGGGTAAATTGGTAGCCTGCGGCACGCCCGAGAAGATTGCACAGGTGGACGCCAGCTATACCGGCCAATTTTTACGGCAAATGTTGGGAACGCCCAAAAAGCGTAAACGAAAAAAAGCGTCGTGAAATAATAGATACGATTCAATTGATTAACTTATATTAGTTAACAAAACCTTCGGCTTTTGATGCTTCAAAAGCCGTATCATTGGCGCCTGAGGCCACAAGGGCATGGACCAGAATGACGTTTTAGAGTGGATGTGGGGCGATGCACGTCACCTTGCCCTTAACCAGTTCTTTAGTGGCTACTGCGAGAAACTGGTTCAAATCGGAATTCCACTGCGCCGCGTTCATTTGAGCATGGCGGAACTTCACCCGGAGTATCTAGCCAGCGCCTTCAGTTGGAATTTGACCGGCGTAGACGAACGCCACTTATACCGGTCGGATCATCCAGAAGAGAGTACGGAGTTCCTGAACAGCCCAATAAAGGCGCTCATCGACGGCAGCCCCCCGATCCGCGCCCAGCTTGGCGGCTCAAACCAAAAGTTCGAATATCCAATCCTGAATGAACTCCAGGAAGAAGGCTTCACGGACTACGCTATTCACGCGTTACCCTTTCGCAACGGACGAGGCGCAACAATGAGTTTTGCCACGAACCGGATTGGGGGCTTCACTGATCTTCAAATGGAAAAGGTTGAAGCCCTATTACCCGCAACGGGGCTGCAACTGGAATATCTCGTGACAGATCAGATGGTGCATACCGTCCTGCGGACCTATGTCGGCAAAGCGGCAAGCAAAAGAATCGTCGAGGGTGACATAGAGCGTGGGGTCGCGCAGTCCATGCAGGCGGTTGTCTGGTATGCAGATTTGAGACGATTTACCGAGATCGCCGAACATGTGCCACCGGAGACGCTCATACAGCTCCTTAACCAGTATTTTGAAATTCTGGTCCATGCGGTCGAGGATGGCGGCGGCGAAGTTTTAAAGTTCATCGGCGACGCGCTGTTGGCCGTCTTTCCATTATCAAGCCGCAGCTACATCGCCGATGTCGCATGTGAGGTTGCCTTGGCAGCGGCTGAAGAAGCGTTCGATAACATCGCCATCGCCAACAAGGACCGCGTCGCCCAGGATCAACCGGTCATCGAAGTCGGAATCGCCATGCATGTCGGCGAGGTTATGTACGGCAATATCGGTTCGGAAAATCGGTTGGATTTCACGGTGATTGGCCCGGCTGTTAACCTCGCATCACGTCTGCAAGCCTTGGCGCCGGCGTTAGGCGTACCCCTCATTGTCTCGGAAGATTTCAAATCTCACAGCCGCCGTACGTTCGACGATTTAGGCGAACATTCCCTAAAAGGCATCGAAGCGCCGCACCGGGTTTTTACGCTCAGCTCCAGAAGTACCTAATCAAACGGTGAACAGCTGGGTGAAGGCTCCGAGATCATCGTACTGGTCAATCTCCCAGCATGCCGCAATGCCCTGCTCCATCTGATCAGCACTCATCAGATGATTGGACAACCGACGGAATTTGGCTTCAATCTCCCCATCACTCATGGGATTTTCCGGATGGCCCGGCGGGGTCTCACATATTTTCTCAAACACGGTGCCGTCGGGCATGGTCACTTTAATCGCGGTGCCGAATTTCTCCGGCAAAAGTGCTGTCAGACTGTCATCCACGGTCAGCTCAATCTTGGCCATAACCGTTCGTACATCGGGATCCTTTAATTTCTCATCGGTGAACTGTGCCGCCCCGCATGCGCGATCCAGCAAAGAGACCGCAATACAATACGGAAAACTATGATCCGCCGTCTCGCGATCTTGCGGGTTAAATTTCTTCGGATCCCAGGACGGTTTCTTGAGCGCAAAATCATGGTAACGCGCTTCGATGTGCTTCGCCTGCAGCGGATCGAACCCATGTTCGGTTACCACATCAATCGCCGCTTGAATGGACGATTGCGTCATCATCTCTGCCGCATAGGGCTTCAGGCAGGTCTCGGTGATCATATAATGACCGTTCATCGGCGCGGTGAATGCCTCGACGTCCGCCTTGCCGGCAATGACCGGAATCCACCCCCAGCGCCCTTCAAAAATCTGCTCGGGCCCCGTCAGACCGTCGGCGGCCATGAGCGCCGCCTCAACACCGGACTTACAGATATACGGCTCCGACGTCGCCTTCAGCATCGGGATGTTACCGTGTTTCGATTCCGTCAGCGTGTTGTTATGACTGCCGGCCACCGCAATTGCATTCGCGGTTTGCATCGCATCCAATCCCATCAGTTTCGACGTCAACGCCGCACCGGACATGGCGAGGTTGGTGGCACTCGCCCAACCGCGCTCCCAGGTGGAACCACAGTGATGGTTGAGCCGGAGTTGCATTTCATAGCCGACGACGGTGCCCAGAATGACATCGCGTCCCGTCAGCCCTTCCGCTTCCGCCACCGCCAAGGCCGCGGCGAGATTGCCGCTCGCATGCGACGGATCACGGCGATAGCAATAGTCATTGTGATCCAGGTAACGAAGCGCCGTGCCGTTGGCAAAAGTGGCGAGCACTCGATTGGTCTTGCGCCCGTCGCAAAGAATAGTGGCCTCTCCCGCCGCCGCGTACCGATCCACATAGCCACGCACAATCTTGGTCGGCGGCCCGTCATAGCCACCCATCGCACACGCCATAGTGTCCAGGATCACGCGTTTGGTAAAAGTGATCACGTCCTCGGGCAGATCGTCATACTCAATGCCCAGTAAAATGTCGGCAAGATCGTCACGAATGTAGCGGTCCATGAATGGCCTCTCCAATTTTTTGAACCCAATGTGTCTAGTCGTGCTAGTTCCTTTAGCATGACTGATCAAAAATCACCCATCCACATCATCGGCGGCGGGCTTGCGGGTTCGGAGGCTGCTTGGCAGATTGCGCGGGCTGGTGTGCCTGCAGTGTTGCATGAAATGCGGCCTGACCGTGGGACGGACGCGCATCATACGGACGGGTTGGCGGAGCTTGTTTGTTCCAACTCCTTTCGTTCCGACGATGCGACCGCCAATGCGGTGGGTGTATTGCATGAGGAGATGCGGCGCTGCGGCTCGTTGATCCTGGCTGCCGGAGATACCCATAAGGTGCCGGCGGGTGGTGCGTTGGCGGTGGACCGGGATGGGTTTAGCGCAGCAGTGACCGAGGCACTTGAAAACGAGCCGTTGGTGAGTATTGAGCGCGGCGAAGTCTCAGGCTTACCTCCAGAGGACTGGGATAGCGTGATTATTGCTACCGGCCCCCTCACCTCGCCTGGGTTGAGCGAGGCCATTCTGGAGATTACCGGTGAAGATGCGCTGGCCTTCTTTGATGCCATTGCGCCGATTATCTACAGGGACAGTATCGATTTCGAGAAAGCCTGGTTTCAGTCGCGCTATGACAAAAATCCCGATGGCGGTGACGGTAAGGATTACGTCAATCTGCCCATGGACGAGGCGCAGTATCTGGGGTTCATCGATGCGCTGATCACCGGTGAAAAATCCGACTTCAAGGAATGGGAAGAGAGCACGCCGTATTTCGAAGGCTGTCTGCCCATTGAAGTGATGGCAGCGCGCGGGCCGGAAACGCTCCGCTATGGACCGATGAAGCCGGTGGGTCTCACCAATCCGCATAACCCGACGGTAAAGGCGCATGCGATTGTACAGCTGCGCCAGGACAACGCGCTGGGCACCCTGTTCAACATGGTGGGCTTCCAGACCAAGCTCACCTATGGGGAGCAGACGCGGGTGTTTCGCACCATCCCCGGCCTGGAAGAAGCCCGTTTCGCACGATTGGGCGGACTGCACCGCAATACCTTCATCAACAGTCCTCGTTTGCTAGACGAACGCCTGCGGCTGCGCTCAATGCCACGGCTGCGCTTTGCGGGCCAGATCACCGGCGTCGAGGGCTATATAGAATCCGCTGCCATGGGGCTGTTGGCCGGGCGCTTCGCCGCTGCAGAACGCACCGGTCAGACGATGGAAGCCCCACCCATCACCACGGGGTTGGGCGCACTCCTAGGTCATATCACCGGCGGCGCGGATGCAGATACTTTCCAACCGATGAACGTTAATTTTGGGCTTTTCCCCCCGCCGCCCGTTCCTGACGGCAAGCGTAAGATAAAAGGCCGCGACCGCAAGCTCGCCTATGCCACGCGCGCACTCAATGATTTGGATGGATGGCTGGGCGAAATGCCCGACACGCAAGACGCCGCCGAATAATCTTAACGCCATTTTCCTAAAAACATTTTCACGGCCAGCCGCAATTCATGAAACGGAATGGGCGCAGATACACTCGCATCATAGGGGTCGCATCCGGCCTGCTTCAAACGGGCCAGATGCCAATTCACTTGCGCCGCCGCCAGCACTGCGGGACGCGCGGCACGCTCAACCTCTCC
>Ga0055584_100000252_pt1 | contig 50532 bp, 49 predicted proteins | sample OSDHelmetaG_FD_58716 | JGI IMG/M metagenome (GOLD analysis project Ga0055584, IMG submission 58716) | Pelagic marine sediment microbial communities from the LTER site Helgoland, North Sea, for post-phytoplankton bloom and carbon turnover... | ecosystem: Environmental > Aquatic > Marine >... | reverse complement strand
TGTGCTTGAAATTTACCGATGGAACCTTGTCTCCGACTTGGATCGTCATGTCTAACTCCTGCTTGTTGGTGTTTGATTCAGATAGGCGATAGTAGCAAATTCGTTGGCACAAGCTAAGGAGCTTGTGATTTATTAGTTGACTACCCTGACCCGTAAATCTTAAAAATTGCCATGTGCCGAGGCTCTTTTTGGGTTAGCATTCAATGCCTTACTCGCTCTCTAAGTATTGACTACAGGCGCTATGGACACGGTTTTTTTCATTGGCTCGAAGATAGTCTGGGCGCTGATTTCCCCCGGCAGCCTAATCGTCATCCTGGGAGTCTCTGCCTGGGCTGCGCTGATGCTGAAGTGGCAGCGGCTGTCGCGGGGCTTGCTGGCCGGCTGCGCGCTGTTATTGCTTCTGATTGGCTGCTTTCCGGTGGGCGAATGGCTAATCGCGCCACTAGAGGATCGATTCACTAGCAGCGCGGCGCTGCCGCGGGACGTGGATGGCATCATCGTGCTCAGCGGAGCAATCTCGCCGCAGCGATCCTCTATCTGGCAGCAACCGGAACTGGACAATGCCTCCGAGCGGCTTACGAACTTTCTCTATCTTGCGTCTCTCTATCCCGATACCCAGCTCGTCTTTAGCGGCGGCACTGGCGCCGTGACCGCGCAGGAGTTCAAGGCGGCTGAGATGGCAAGAGTCCTGTTCGATCAGCTCGGCCTAGCCGAGCGCGCCATCGTCTACGAGAGCGAGTCACGCAATACCGCCGAGAATGTGAGGAACAGCAAGGAACTGGTGACGCCAGCGGCAGATGAGAAATGGCTTCTGGTCACCTCCGCCTACCATATGCCGAGGTCGGTCGGCGTCTTCTGCGAGCAGCAGTGGCCCGTGCAGGCTTATCCTGTCGATCACTATTCGCAGAAAGGCAATCTGCTACGCCTGGAATTTAAGTTCTCAGACAACCTAGCGGTGCTCGAGACGGCGATGCGGGAATGGATAGGCCTGCTGGTCTACCGGATCAGCGGCAGGAGCGACCGCCTCCTGGCCAGCGAGGCGAATAGCTGCGCGCTAGACGCCGCCTGATATCGCCTTTCGAGGCGTCGGCTTTAATTGAGAATATTGCGGAGCCTTCCGCCTAAGTCGTCCACGGCGTCTTCCACCTGCTGCGCGCCATCTTGCAAGCGCCCCTCTACGGAATCTCGCAGTAGATCCAGGCTGGGCAGGTCCGAGTTTAGAATGGTACGCGTCAACTCCTGCAGGACTACGCGTATGGCATTGGCAGCACTCGATGCGCCGCCCTCTTCACCGATGTTCTGTATCTCGATGTCAGCCAGGGTAACTGGCGCGGTCACCGACGCCGCTACAAAGTTTAGCTGTGAGCCTCGCATCTGAAAATCGCGCACGATGATCTGCTGTGCCGGCTCGCCTGTCTCAGGGTCGTTTCCCGCTGCAGCGCCCGAAGGAGGAAGATTCGCTAGCAAGGCGCGTATATTGTCTGTTGTGATCTTCGTCTCGTAGGTGATGATGGGCTGCATGATGACGACCGACTCGATCAGCGCGACCTCGCTCAACAGCGAATTCACATCGAGCGCCACCGACACAGAATCTAGCTCAAAAGCATATTGGGAATCGAAACCCTCGGGGTTTTCCACGCGCAGCCCCGAGATAGTGCCCTGCCCACTGAACGGAGATAACAGAACGCTATCGACTGTGACGGCAGTTCCGAGGACTCGCGTGCCTACAACCTCGATGCCGCTCTTGACGATGGAGTCGAGATAGAAGAACAATCCACCTCCCACTACTAGCAGGATAAATACCAGAGAGAAAAGAATTTTCTTGATCATGATTGCCTCAATCTGTAGATGACTGTCTCGCAGTGTATCCGCGAAAGACGACTAGCTATCGAAGGGGGCTAGCGCCCCTATGACGGTTTCGATCCAGTCTATATGCAGGAGTACGCTTTCGTATACCGCAATCGCGCCGTATTTTCCCTGTGTTTCCTCGGAAAAATCCTCGCCTTCAACCTCGCCCACGGTAATACCAACCAATTGCGCGCCGTTCTCGCCAACCACTAGTGCCGGCCCGCCGCTGTCCCCAAGCCCTGGCATGCCTTCCAGGGGCAGGGCAAGACCGTCGGCGGTACGCGGATCATCGAACTGGATCCGAATTCTGCGATCTACGCCTGTGACTTGATTCATGGCGAGGCGCAGCGTGCCATCGTTGTATTGTCTGCCGGTTGTGCCCAGGCCGAAATAGCCCCAGCCCAGCAGGCTAATTGTCTCGCCGAGCTCTACCTCGCTGAGCAGGATAGGCATGGGGCGCGGCAGGGTCGATGCGCGCTTGAAGCGAAGAAGGGCCAGATCGACATCGGCCGAATTCTCTATGTCGAACTCTGGATGAATGATGACGGCATCGATCTCTCTGACCTGCCCACCTACGCGCACAGCGAAATCGCGCTCATTCGCCAGCGTATCGCCCAGCAGGGTCTCTGATACACAATGTGCGGCGGTTAGGGCCCATCTTTGATGAATGACAGTAGCCGCGCAGACTCTACGAATGCCCTGCCGCTCCAGGAAGAACACGGCAGGGTAAGTGCTAGCGGCAACCTCATAACGAGCCGGGCCTACATCGTGGCGAATAATAATGGCCGTGCTGGTAGAGAGGGCCATGACTGAAATCAGACAGAACAATAGCTTCAGGCTTGTGCCGGACTTCAGCCTAATCATCGTTCTCTTCTGGGCTGACCTTCTTGCTCTTACGCGTCCTTCTTAGCGGACGAAGATTCGGCTGGTAGGTGGATTTTTTGGAAAGCTGGAATAGTTTAACCAGGCGATGAAGAACGACAAGAACCGACAGAATAACGAATGCCAGTATGCTGGCAGCCAGCCATTGCTCGTGGGTCCAACCTGAAGTGTCGATAAGATTAGATAACATAATAAGTGCTCAGTGCGCCGCAGGAGAAAGTCGAACCGCCGGCCGCGCTATGAATCGTTTGCGAGATCAGATACCAACTGTTCTATGCTCTCGATGCGCTCCCAGGGATCATCCATCTCTAGCAGAGACTGCTTCTTCGCGTTCTCGATGGGTATGAGCTCGGCGAGTCGCCAGCCCAGGTCCCAAAGATTGTCATAGTCGATGGTCAGATTTTTCTGCTCGACCAGTGGGTGGCTCTCCAGATTCTGTAGTAGCTGAGACAGGGCATCGAAATCGTCATCGATGGGAACCGACTCCTTGCCTACGCTATCGTTCTCGCTAAACGTAACGTTCGCCGTCAACACTCCGCTCTCGGCGGCCCAGCAATCCTGAATACTAAACTTGGCGCTTCCCTCGACAGTGATACCGAGCAGCCCATTCGGCAGTTGATCCCAATCGATGATATTCGCATAGGTGCCGGTGCTATGTATGGTCTGCTGCTTGCCGGGCTCGATAGTCTCCTGCCCCTGTTTCAACAGGCAGACGCCGAAGCCTGTCTCGCTGCGCATGCAGTGCCGAATCAGGTCGATATAGCGTCGCTCGAATATCTGCAGGTCGAGCCTCCCTCCCGGGAACAGCACGAGCTGCAGGGGGAACAACGGTATCTGATGTAGCTCACTCATCGACTGTCAGATGCTTGAAGGATCTAGTGCGTGCAGCAGCTTCTCGTGAATGCCGTCGAAGCTGCCATTACTCATCACGACGACGTGATCCCCGGCCAGCGCATTTTCCTGCACGAAAGAGACTATCTCATCGGTGCCGGAGAAGACATAGCTCGGCGCCTCGCTCTCGGCAATAAGTGTACTAAAGTCTAGGCCGGAACTGTCCGGCTTCTGCCAGATTACCATATCCGCCATCTGACAGGCTTCGACAAGAGGCTGTTGATGTATGCCGAGCTTCATCGTGTTCGAGCGCGGCTCGATCACGGCGATCAGGCGTGCCTGTCCTCCCTCGGACTTCAGCTTCATGCGCATACCCTGCAGCGTAGTCAGTATCGCCGTAGGATGGTGCGCGAAATCATCGTAGACCTTGATGCCGCCGACTTCGCCGCGCAATTCCATGCGCCGTTTCACGCCCTTGTAGCTATTGAGTCCTTCGACGGCGGTGGGAACGTCGACGCCAACATGATGCGCAGCCGCGATAGCAGCCATACCATTCTTCACGTTATGCACACCGTTTACGTCCCATTCCACCAGGGTACGGCTCATGACCTCCCCCTTCGAACCCTGGCCGTACTTGCTTATCTCAAACTCCGAACCCTGACCGTTGAGCAGGGTCGCGTTCCAGAAGACACCGCCGTTTGCCGCGAGCTTCTTACAGACCTCTTCCGGCACGGCGATCCCGAACTGCTGCTTGGGTGTCCAGCTACCCATGCGTAGCACCATCTCGATGCTCGGCTCACTGTGGGGCACGATTAAGAGACCGTTGCCCGGCACCGTCCTGACAAGATGATGAAACTGTTTCTCTATGGCCTCGAGGTTCTCGAAAATATCGGCGTGATCGAACTCGAGGTTGTTCAGAATCGCGGTGCGCGGCGCGTAGTGTACAAACTTGGAGCGCTTGTCGAAGAAGGCGCTGTCGTACTCGTCCGCCTCTACCACGAAGAAGGCCGAGTCGCCGATGTCGGCAGAGCGCGGAAGATTATTGGTAACTCCACCGATCAGATAGCCCGGCTTCATACCCGCATTCTCGAGTATCCAGGTCAGCATCGCGCTGGTAGTAGTCTTGCCGTGGGTGCCCGCTACGCCTAATACCCATCGATCGTGCAGCACATACTGCGCCAGCCACTGGGGCCCGGAGGTGTAGCTTAGCCCTTCGTTCAGCACGTGTTCGACAGCGGGATTGCCACGGGACATCGCGTTGCCGATGATCACCAGATCCGGCTCGGGATAGAGGTGCTCGGCACGAAACCCCTCCATCAGGTCTATCCCCATCTCTTGCAACTGCGTGCTCATGGGCGGATAGACATTGGCATCACTGCCACTGACACGATAGCCGAGCTGCTTGGCGAGAATAGCCAGGCTGCCCATAAATGTGCCACAGATACCTAAGATATGTACGTGCATGAACATTCTCGCGTGTTCGGGAGTGCTGTTTATAGCATAAAACTCCGGTAGCATAGGAGTGCTAGGAAGCCCCTGATTTAACTATATGACTACTCTGTCCCACAGCCGATTGGAATAATGCCAAACAAACCGCAGGATTTTTGGAACTTCTCTCTTGACCTTTACGATCGCGAGGGTGTCGCTGGCGCCTGCCTCGAATTGCAGGAGCAGTATCAGCTCGATGTAAACCTGATCCTCTTCTGCTTCTGGCATGGTACAAACCTGGGCGTGGTGCGGGAGGATCTGCTGCAGAGCATCATCGACTTCGCTAGCGAATGGCGGCGGCATGTCGTGCAACCATTGAGGGGCACCCGGCGCTGGATGAAAATCAATTCACAGAAAGACGCGCCGTTCGACGCGCTGAGGCAACGCATAAAAGAGAGCGAGCTAGCTGCGGAGAAGATTCAACAGGAGCGTATTGCCATGCTGGTCGATGGGTCCTGTTCGGACCAAGAGCCGGAAGGCAGAGCTGCCTGCGAGATGAATTTGGATAACTTGCTGCGAGCGCTTGGCCTCGAGCGCGATGAGAAGATGTCGGCGGCATTTGCCACTATCGCGAATGCGCTTGAGTAGCTGATTGCTATTCGCCGCCCGGCGAATAGCAATCTCTCGATCGGGGCGTGACCCTATTCCTCCGCCGCGCTGGAGTCGGCAGAATCGGGTGCCTTGGAGATGAAGCTGGCTGATACGGCGAACGCGATCGCACCAACCAACCAGAGGAATCCGTTTATTGTGGCACTCTCACTCTCACCGGTGAAGGCGAGTATCGAAAGAGCGAGCCAGATTATCGCGACAATCCAGCACAATGATTTAGAGTATTTGGCGAAGCCCGTACCTTGAGTAAGCATGGCACCCTCACAGTAAAATAGTGTGTGTTTTTGTAGAGTGAACATTGTCATTGACTGAGCTCTCAGTCAAGTTCACAGGCCCCAATTCCAGTTACTCGTCGCGAAAATTACCCCATTTTTCCCAAAATACTGCAGGGATCGCCAACACTCCAAGGCGCAAGCGACAATGGGGCCCATTTCGTCGTCTTTAGGCTGCCTTCGATCGCGAGGAGCGCCACTTATTGCCACCGGAACGCCTGCGAGCTGGCTTTTCGCCGGCCCCACCCTGCTTGTGCTGTGGGCGTCTATTGTTTCCAGGCCTGCCCGCAGGGGCGCTGTTCTTACTCGCCGGTGCAGGATGCTCGAGTGCGAAAGCATATTCGTCGCTATCGCCGCGGGGGATCGCAAACTTTATCAAGCGTTCTATGTCCCGTAGCTGCTTGCTCTCTTCGCCACTGACTAGCGAGATCGCCAAGCCAGTCGCCCCAGCCCTGCCCGTACGGCCGATGCGGTGCACATAGTCCTCGGGCACGTGGGGCAGATCGAAGTTGATCACCCTCGCGAGCTGTTCGATATCGATTCCTCTAGCGGCGATATCTGTTGCGACGAGCACCTGCACGTCGCCCTGTTTGAAGTCGTGCAGTGCCTTCGTGCGCTGCGACTGCGACTTGTTGCCGTGAATGGCCGCGGCGCGGATATTTTCTTTATTTAGCCGCTTGGCCAGGTTATTGGCTCCATGCTTCGTGCGACTAAAGACCAGCGTCTGATCGGAATTAAACTGAGTAAGCTCGATGAGCAGGGCCGGCTTGTTGGCCTTCTCCACGTGGTAGAGCTTCTGTGAGATCGCCTCGACCGTAGAGTTACGCGGCGCGACATCGATCTCGACAGGGTTCTTGCAGATCGTCTTGGCGAGCGCACGAATCTCGTTCGAGAAGGTTGCCGAGAACATCAGGTTCTGCCGCTGCGATGGCAGGAGTGCGATGATCTTTCTGATATCGCGAATAAAACCCATATCGAGCATTCTATCCGCCTCGTCGAGGATCAAGACTTCGATATCGCGAAAGTCGATACACTTCTGCTGATAGAGGTCTAGCAGTCTGCCCGGCGTCGCCACCAGAATATCGAGCCCCTTGTTCAGAGTCTTCTTCTGGGGGTTGATGTTTACGCCGCCGAAGACGACGCCATATCGTAGGTTCTCGTTAGTACCGTAAGTCTGAATGCTGTCTTCGATCTGCGCTGCGAGCTCTCGCGTGGGCGTAAGAATCAACGCGCGAAAGCTATTGCGCGTGCGATTCGCTCGCCCGCTCAATAACTGCAACAAAGGAAGCGTAAAGCCGGCGGTCTTTCCCGTGCCGGTCTGCGCAGCAGCCATGACGTCCCGTCCGTTCAGGATCTCGGGGATAGCTTTCTGCTGTATAGGTGTTGGTGCCGTGTAGCCAGTCTGCTCTACAGCTTGCAACAGGGTTTCGGATAATCCGAGTGTGTTAAATGTCATTCTATTTCTCAACTTTTGCGTGCCTAGGCACGAATTAATTCTGTGCGCAGCCACACCGCCAAAATTGAAATAGGCGGCAATGCTATGCGCGTTATTTGTCCGAACTGTAAACTTTGGAAATGTTTCAGTTGCACGGATGTGCATTCGATATTTAGGGGGCTGACTTCAAGCCGGGCTATTCAAAGTGGCTGAAGTAGAGTCTGATGTCTGCGTCTTAGGCAGTTCGGACTGGGTCTAAGCATGATGCACCATCTTGAGCTTGCTGATACAGGCTTTGCACTGCCAGCCTACTCGCGACGTGGCGGCACTTTAACACAAACGGGGAAGGAAGTAGGGTTTATTTTGAATATTCAGGCAGATAGGGGCACCCACAGGCACTCTCTAGCCGCCCGAGGCGCCGCTCTGCGTGCCCTGCCAGCGCTTTACCAGACCCGGGTCGATATCGAACAGATCCAGCACCCTGCCCACGTGATGGTCCACCAACTCTTCTACCGACTGCGGTTTTATGTAGTGCGCTGGCATCGGCGGCGCCATGATCGCGCCGTTCTGGCTGGCGCGATAGAGTAGCTCGCAGTGACCGGTATGCAGGGGCGTCTCCCTCGGCACGAGCACCAAGCGGCGGCGCTCCTTCAACATCACATCGGCGGCGCGGACCAGAAGCGAATCTGCATAGCAGTTCGCGATCGCGGAGAGTGTCTTGATAGAACACGGCGCGACGACCATGCCGTGGGATCGGAACGAGCCGCTTGCGATGCTGGCACCGATGTCTTTATTCGAGTGCACATGATCCGCCAGGGCGAGCACATCCTTGGCCGACCATTCGGTCTCGACCGCTATGTTTAGCTTGGCTGAGTCCGACATCACCAGATGAGTCTCTATACCGGACTCCTGCTGCAGTACCTGCAACAGCCTTATCCCATAGATAACGCCACTGGCTCCGGACATTCCAACTATCAATCGCACGCGAATCACCTGAATAGAATCGGGTTACGAATGTTGCATCAATCCGATTGGGCTGGCAAGCAATTGAAGTACTAACTAACAGCTTGTAAACTGCCACTTCCTCGGGCGCCGGCTGTAATCGGACTCTTCTCCCGGTTACAAACCCGGTTTCAAAGCCAGTTACAAAGCGAAAATATTTATGAGTAAAGCCAATCTGTTCTACGCCCAATCGGGTGGAGTTACCTCCGTAATCAATGCGAGCGCCTGCGGCGTAATCGAGACCGCGCGCAAACACAGAAGCGAAATCGGAAAGGTATACGCGGGCCTGAACGGCATCGTCGGCGCACTCAACGAAGATCTCATCGACACTAACAAGGAATCCAGGCAGGCGATCGCCGCGCTTCGTTCGACACCCGCCGGCGCATTTGGCTCCTGCCGCTACAAGTTAAAATCCTATTCCGAGAATCGACGCGAATACGAACGCCTGATGGAAGTATTCGTCGCGCACAACATCCGCTACTTCCTCTACAACGGAGGCGGCGATTCGCAGGACACGGCGAATAAGATCGCGCAGCTAAGTCTGGAGAAGGGCTACCCGATTACCTGCATAGGCGTGCCGAAGACTGTCGACAATGACCTGCCTATCACCGACAACTGCCCTGGCTTCGGATCGGTTGCGAAGTACGTCGCCGTCTCTATCCGCGAGGCCGGACTGGATGTGGCATCAATGTGCGACTCCTCGACCAAGGTTTTCGTCATGGAGGTTATGGGCCGCCACGCTGGCTGGATCGCCGGTGCCGCCGGCCTCGCGAGCGAGCAGGAGGGTGACGCACCCCATATCATTCTGTTCCCCGAGATCGCATTCAACAGAGATAAGTTTCTGCGCAAGGTAAAGTCCTGCGTCAAAAAATACGGTTACTGCGCCATCGTCGTGTCGGAGGGCGCACAGAACAAGGACGGCTCGTTCCTGGCCGACGCCGGCGGCAAGGATGCCTTCGGGCACGTACAGTTGGGCGGCGTCGCACCCTTCGTTGCGAAGATGATTAAGGATGAGCTGGGTTACAAATACCACTGGGCCGTGGCCGACTACCTGCAGCGAGCGGCACGTCATATCGCTTCCGCCACCGATGTTGAGCAGGCCTATGCGGTGGGCGCCGCGGCGGTCGAGTTTGCGCTCGCCGGCAAGAATGCCGTGATGCCTGCGATCGTGCGCGGCAAGGGCAAGCGTTATAGCTGGAAGATCGGCGAGGCGAAGCTCTCCGATGTGGCGAACGTCGAGAAGATGATGCCGCGCAACTATATATCCCGCGATGGATTTCATATCACCGACGAGGCGCGCGCCTATTTCTCGCCGCTGATTCAAGGCGAAGACTATCCCGCGTACAAGAACGGTATCCCGCAGTATGCGCGACTGAAGAAGCAGCTAGAGAAGAAGAAGCTGAAGAAGTGGAAGGCTAGCTAGTCACTGTATTTGATTCTTGATCGCTGAGAAACTGAGCCCGAAGCATTGGCGTTAGGATTTAATGAGGGACGGCTGGTGACGGACATGAATCTGCCATCCACTACCGTGACACGCCGTGAATCCATCCATGGGGGCGGGCGCCAGCGTCCCTGCTGGCGACGGTCACGGTAGTGGATACCAAATTCATGTCTTCGGAGATTGAGACGGCCGCAAGGAAGATCTTGCAATCGATCTTAAGGCGCGAGTCTGTCGATATGCCAGGTTCCGTCTTCGCTTAGCGTGTAACGGAATCGGTCGTGTAGGCGGTTTGCGCCACCCTGCCAGAATTCAATCTCCGAGGGCACGACTCTGTAGCCACCCCAGAAGTCGGGCAGTGGAATCTCGCCGTCGCCGAACTTCTTTCTTAGCGATTCATACTGGTTAAGCAGGATTGTGCGGGACGACAGCACGCGGCTCTGCTCGGAGGCTAGCGCGGCTAGCTGACTGCCCCTAGGTCGGCTGACAAAATACTTTAGCGCCTCGGCGCTGCTAATCTTGGACGCCTCGCCACAGACCTTCACCTGCCTATCGATGTTATGCCAGGGGAAATGCAGGCTAATGCGCGGGTTCTGCCCCAGCTCGTCCGCCTTGCGGCTGCCGAAGTTTGTGTAGAACACGAAGCCCTTGGCGTCGAAGTGCTTGAGTAATACGATGCGCTGGCTGGGCTGCCCGTTCGCGGCAACGGTAGCGACCGTCATGGCAGTCGGGTCGGTGAACTGCAGATCGATAGCCTGCTGCATCCAGGTTGAGAACTGATCGATGGGATTCTGCGCCAGATCGTCACGACCTAGCCCACCCTGAAGATACTCACGACGCAGTGATTCGAGATCCATGATGAGGTTCAGTCCGTGATGGCGAATTTACGCTTCGCAGTTGAGTGGATGGGTGTGGAGTATGTTCAGTGCCTGGATTGCCTAGCGAAGAAAGGTTCCATATTCCCACACCTGTTGCCTCGCTACACCGGTCACATAGTAATAGGTGCCGGGGCCGTGCTTCTCGTTGGCGAAGAATCCGCCGACATATTTCTGACCACCGGCCCAGCGAAACGTGCCCTGCCCATGATAGAAATCATCGACAAATTCGCCCGTGTAGTTCTCCAGGTTTTCCTTCATCCAAAATTCACTGTGCTGGTTCTCGCGCCACTCGGAAAGGCCAAAGAAATAGGAGCCATGGCCATTGCGCTTGTCGTCGCGCCACTGCCCGATGTACAACTTGCCGTCGCCGTTCCAATGTGTGCCGCGACCAGATCGCCTGCCCATGTTCCAGTTGCCGTCGTAGACTTCCTTCGCCGTGAATGAGATTGGAACCTCCAGTCGCCCGAAGCCGTGAAATTCGCCTTGGCGGAAGTTGCCGGTGTATTCGCCCTTTCCCCACTGGGTAGTGAGTTCCAGACGCCCGCTGCCCTCGATGCAGTCGCCGCGAACACATTGCTCACCGGTGACGTTGGCTAGGGGCTGCGCATAGAGAGACATGTTGAGCAGCGCGAACATCAGGCCTGCTGCCCAGTGTTGAAGCTTGAATCGACTAATATACATAGAATAACTACCTGACTCGGTTCAACTCGTGGATTAGCTTGAAACTGCGATTATAACGCTATGCTGGCGTCGCTCAAGTCGCATCAAAGCTGCGGTCGCGGGGTCAGGTGAGGGCTAGACCACTCGCCGCAGCACATTGAGCGGACTGGTGCTGACGACCTGACGCGTGGAGTTCATCCCCAAGCCGGCGATTAGCACCATGCCGAGCAGAGGCCCGGCGACCCATACCCAGTAGTGCAACTCGAACTCCTGCTCGAACACCTGCTCCTGCAGATAGTAGAGACTGGCCTCGGCGCCCACGGTGGCGATGATGCCAGCCAGCGCCCCGATGCTTGCGAACTCGATAAGCAGACTAGTCAATATCAGCCGCTTCCCAGCCCCGAGGGTACGCAGTATTGCGTTCTCGTGGAAGCGCTCGTCCAGGGTCGCATTGACACAGGACAATAGCACCAGCGCTCCGCATACTAGGACCAGTATCGAGATCAGCTCGATCGCGGAAGTGACCTGAGCGATTATGTTCTGGACCTGCTCGATCAAGGCGTCTATTTCTATAACAACCATCGTAGGGAATAGCCTAATCAGGTCGTTCAACAGTATCTTCTGGTCTCGTTCCATCAGCGCCGTGGAGAGGAATGTTGCGCCGAGATGATCGATGGTGCCCGGCGAGAAGATGATGAAAAAATTCGGCTGCATATTGTCCCAGCGCACGCTGCGAAAGCTACTAACCTCGGCGAAGATTGGCTGTTCGTTGATCTCGAACTCCACGCGATCGCCGATGTCGATGTCTAGCCAGCTCGCATAGTCGTCCTCGATGGACACGTAGCCAGCCTCGGCCTCCTCGCCCCACCACTGGCCATCGGTCACTAGATTGTCCGGCGGCAGCACATCGGCCCAGGTAACCTGGCGACGCCCGAGTCTGCCGCGCACCTGACCATCCTCTTCGTCTTCGGCTTCTTCGCCGTTCTCGGTCGCCGCATCGAGTTCGCTACGCGCCTGATCATAGAGGCTGCCCTCTCCCTCACCGGCCGCGCCCTCGGTTAGGCTGCTGCGCTCGTCTTCCTCGTCGGTCTCTTCTTCGGGCTCCGGTATCTCGCCATTCACCGAGATCACCCGCGCGCTGATCAGCGGATAGAAGGCATTGCTGTCGACGCCGTTCTCCGCAAAGAAGCTCTCGATGCCGTCGATCTGAGACGCGCTGATGTTCATCATGAAGTGGTTCGGCGTGTTCTCCGGTAGCTGCCCCTGCCAGTCGTCGATGAGATCGGTGCGCAGCAGGGTGAGTATCAGCAGCGACATAATCGTCACGGAGAACACCATCACCTGCAGGACGTTCTGCTTGCGCCGCCGGCGCGCCGCTGTCATCGCCAACTTCCACGCACTGCCCGCCTTCATGCCCACCGACCCGCTAGAGCGTAGCAGTAGATAGGAGAATAACGAGAGAAAGACTGCGATCGCCGCAACCGAGAATACCAATACCGTCGTTAGCACCAGGTCCTGGCTATACCAGTACACCAGAAACACCGTGCCCAGAATGCCGAAGGCGTAGGGCACGTTCGCACCAATCTTCTGCTGTCCGAGATCCTTGCGCAGCACGCGCAGCGGCGGCGTAGCTCGCAGCGCTAACAGCGGCGGCAGGGCGAACGAGAGCAAGCAGATGACGGCCGTTAGCGAGCCGATGACGAAGGGCTCGAACCCGGCCTCAGGAAGATTCACGGTGAGAACCGTCTGCAGCAGGCGCAATATGGCGTGATGCACGAGCCAGCCGAGCACACAGCCGACGACTATTGAGATGAAGACGAGAACAGACTGAATAGTCAGGTAGATAATGCCGATCTCGGTGGAGGTGCAGCCGAATGTCTTCAGTATGGCCACATAGTCGTAGTGACGTTCGCTATAGCGCTTCGCGGTGAGGGCGATAGCTACGCCGGCGAGTAGCACGGCGAACAGGGAGCCCAGGAGCAGGAAGCTCTCTGCTTTGTTCAGGGCGTCGCTGATTTCTTCGCTCTCATCGCGCACATCGCGGATGCGGTACTGGCCCTCGTACTCGTCTCGGATCCACTGGCTGAAAGTATCCAGCGTCTCTAATTCTTCGCCGGCAAACAGGTAGCGGTAGCTTACCCGACTGCCAAGCTGCACCACATTGGTCTCGGGCACGTCGGCCATGTTTAGCATGAGTCGCGGGCCTGCGTTGTCCAGCATGCCGCCCTGCTGTCTGTCGGGCTCGGCGATGATGATCTTGCCGACGCTTAATTCCGCCTCGCCGACGAATACTGAATCGCCGACATCGATGCCGAGCGCCGGCAGTGCGCGGGATTCCAGCCAGACCTCGCCCGGCGGCGGACCGCTGACGATGGGAGTGCCGCGTATGAAGGGGGCATCGGCGACGATTACCTCGCCGCGCAGGGGATAGGTGTCGCTCACGGCCTTGGCCGCAACCAGCATATTGCCCGTATCGGAGAAGGCCATCGACGTAAACGACAGTGTGCTTGCGGTGCGCAGGCCTCTAGATTCGGCCTCGCTGAGAATTACCTCCGGTGGCTGATCCCTGCTGCCTAAAACCCTGTCTGCCGCCAGCATATTGGCGGACTCAAGAAGCAGGGCTTTCTCGAGGCGGTCGGTGAACAGCGCGATGCCGGTAACGGAAGTGACAGCCATGACCAGCGCGATGAACAGTAATCGAATCTCGCCACCCTGCCAGTCACGCCACAGCAGGCGCAGGGCTATACCTAACAGCGTGCCTAGGGATTTATTGCCACTGCGTCTTGCGACCACGGATTCAGACACTGGCCGCCGCCTCTTCGCCTTGCTTGCTGCGCGCGCAGGTCTGCTCGTCGCTCACCGCCTCGCCCGCGACGAGTCGCACGATGCGATCGCATTTCTGTGCGAGCCGTTCATCGTGAGTCACTAGCACCAGCGTGGTAGTAAATTCGCGATTGAGGTCAAACAGCAGCTCGACGATCTTGGCGCCAGTTGCCGTATCGAGGTTTCCCGTGGGCTCATCGGCAAACAGGATCTGCGCCTCGGTGGCGAAGGCGCGCGCTATTGCGACGCGCTGTTGCTCGCCGCCGGAAAGCTGATTGGGATAATGGTGTCCACGCTCGCTCAGGCCCACCCGCGCCAACAGGCGCTTCGCCTTCTCGTTCGCCTCGGCATCGCCTTTCAATTCGATGGGCAACATGACGTTCTCTAACGCTGTCAGGCTGGGCAATAGCTGAAATGATTGAAATACGAAGCCGACGAGCTCGCCGCGCAGAATAGCACGCTGCTCCTCATCCATGGTGTTGAGACTCTGGCCGTCGAGTACGACGTTGCCGGACGTGGCCGTATCGAGGCCAGCCATCAAACCTAATAGCGTCGACTTGCCCGACCCCGAGGCGCCTACGATGGCTACCGCCTCGCCGCTGTCGATATTCAGGCTGATGGACTTGAGAATCGTTAGCAGACCCTCGCTGGTATCCACACTCTTGCAGAGGTTTTCTATTCGAATCATCTCGTGTTCTCTTACTGCTACTACGGACAAGTCAGCGATTATAGTCCAAATTGAGCGGCTCGTTTGGATTGCATTAGGCACTCGTCGCTATAGAATACAGTCTTAACTGGTTTACCTGTGCTCCGTACGACTACGAGAGGCGACTGGTTTACCCTACTATCCACCACAGCTGTAATTAACGTGATGAACCCCCTCCTGTCTCGTCTGAGCATTCTCTGCCTGGCCTTTGCGCTGAGCTATAGTGCGTGGGCGGCGGATGGCGAGCTAACCCTGCTCGTCTATGGCGATAGCCTCAGTGCGTCCTATGGTATCGAGGAGGAACAGGGCTGGGTCAATCTGTTGCAGCAGAGGCTGGATGCACAAGAACTGCCAGTCCAGGTGGTCAATGGCAGTGTCAGCGGGGAAACCACCACCGGCGGCCTGGCGCGCCTGCCGGCGATGCTGGAGAGTTACGAGCCGGAGCTGATGATTCTGGAGCTGGGTGGCAACGACGGCCTGCGCGGCCTGCCGCTGGCCATCATGCGCGACAATCTGGCGCAGATGGTCGATCTTGCCGAGGCGAGCGGCGCACAGGTTATGCTCACCGGCATTCAGATACCCCCGAACTACGGGCCGCGTTATACAGAACCCTTCTTCGCTACCTATGGCGAGCTCGCCGAGGAGAAATCCTTGCCGCTGGTGCCCTTTCTCATCGATGGCATTCCGCAGCAGCCGGAGTTGATGCAGAACGACGGCATCCATCCCCGCGCGGAGGCGCAGTTCATGATACTGGACAACGTCTGGCCGGTGCTTAGGCCACAGCTAGTGAATTTGTTGGAGGCTGAGTAGGGACTTGGGATTGTAGGGGCTTGGGGTTATTACTTGGGGTTATTAAAAGGAGAGCTGGATGTTGTCTACGCTATCTAACTCGAAGCCCTTTTCCTGATACCAGCGGCGCAGCGCGGGCGAATCGCCCTTGGCCTCGCCGTATAGGGAACCCACGCGCTCGTCCTTGCAGAAGCTGATCACCTCATCCAGCAGCGCCGAGCCGACGCCCTTGTTGCGGTAGTTCTGGCTCACTTCGATTATCTTCAGGCAGTAGCTAACACCGGGTGCAGACTCGTCGTTGGCCGAGCGACGCGCGGGGGAGCGGAGATGCTTGTTCGCTGCCCGGGAGCTGAGCTGCGCGAAGCCGATCGCATTAGTACCGCTATAGACATGAAAAAACAGGCTGGATGCCAGGCCATTGGGCTTGGTCACTTTCAAGTCTGGGACTGAGCAACGCAGTTCTTGCGACATCGTCGTAACATCCATAGGACGAACACTGAGAGCAGTATTCTGATCCAGACGGGCGACGAAAACCGGAGTCGAGCGGAAAACTGTGAAGGGCGTCACACAAAAAAAGTGAATAAAACCCGTTAGTTAGAGAGCTTTTTCTGTGTTCGCACAGGCGCGGCGTCACACCCTAGTCGGCGGAGGGATTTTGGCTGGTCCTGCTCTTCATGCGATACAGCATCACCGCCGAGGCGATATTGCACAGCGCGATGACGAGCAGCGCCATGTCGTAATTCCCCACCAGGTCGTAGTAGTAGGCGACTAACACCGGACCCAGGGCCGACATGCCGAAGGTAAAGGGCATGGCAGTAGAACGCACCGACCCGAGGTAGCGGCGGCCGAAGAACGTTGCCCAGATCACCTCTTGCAGTGGCAGCAAGCCTCCCCAGCCGATACCCATCAGCAGGAATCCGGTATACACCAGCATATCCATACGATTCGCTAGGCTGAATACGATCAGCATAACCGCCGTGCCGGTTACGGCGGCGCCTATTGCCGCGAGCTTCCTAGGGCTGTAGCGATCGATCAACAGGCCCCAGAAGGGCTTGCTGAAGAACGCCGGGATGGAGGCCAATGAGATCATGGTGGAGGCGACCAGACGCGAATATCCCGCGTCGGTCATTAGCGGAATCGTTTGAATCAGCATGACTGTTATCGAGATCTGAAACAGCCCGAAGGCCAGCACCAGGAAGTAAAAGCTCGAGGTACGCATCGCCTGCCTGCGGGTGAGGGAGTTCTCGAAGTCCGCCCGCGCCGCCTCGCCAAATCCAGCCTGCATCTGCAGCTCCGTCTTGCCGTCGGGGTGCAGGCCATGATCCTCGGGGCAGCGGCGCACGATCAGCGCCATCGGCAGGGTAATCAGGCCTGCGGCGATGCCTAACAGCTTCCACGAGGCGCGCCAGCCGAATTCATCCACCATCCAGGTCGACAGCATGGGCAGTATGATGCCCGACAGAGAGATGCCCATGCCGGCCAAGGCGACTGCCCTGCCGCGCCGCTCGACGAACCATTTCCCCAGCGTGACATTTACCACCAGGTTGCCGATCATCGCCGAGCCCGCCGTCAGCATGAGGCCGTTGAGCACTAGCCACTGGCTCAGGGTGCTGATATTGCCCAGGCTGTAGGTAGAGGCGGCGAGGACGATCGCCCCCGCCACGACGAAGCGCCGGCCGCCGTAGCGATCGATGTAGGAGCCGATCACGAAGCCGGTGCAGGCCAGCACGATCTGACCGATGGAGCGTGAGAGGCTGAACTCGGCGCGGGTCCAGCCGAATTCCTCGGTCATGGGAATGAGAAAAGAGCCCACGATGTAGTTGGACATGCCGACGGCAATGAACTGCGTGATGAATCCCGCGACAACGATCCAGTAACCGTAGTAGATGCGAGGTTTGGGAGCCAGTTCGATCAAGAGTATTCTTCGCCAGAGTTTGCGAGAGATGAGGGCCGCCGCGGGCTACTCTCGAGAAGCGCGCAGTTTAGTCGATGCCAGACCTATAGTACATCACTAACATGCGTGCGCCCCAGGCGAGAGCAATAAGAATTACACCTGACCCTATCAGATCGAACCAGTCCGCGATGCGAGTATCTTGCTGCAGCAGGCCCAGAGGTCGAAGGAGGTTCTCCCAGTCGTGATAGCCAGGCGCGTCGGCACCGGTCCCGCCACCCAGCAGGGGTAAGCGCAGTGCTCGGGCATCTCCGATATAGGGCGCGAGATCCATCATGCTCTGTCCAACCCACCACAGGCAGATCGATGCGGCGAAGCCATCTTTGTTCTTAATCAGGAAGGCGAACATGAGAAGCAATGGCACAAGAATCTGGAACAGGCTGCCCCCGAGAATAGAGACGTAGCGCCCGAAGGGGGTGAATAGCACGTGCCCCGCCTCGTGGAAGACCAGATTGACATTGTGGAACCAGGAGCGCCCGATCTCGTTACTGCGCCAGTCCATGGCGATGAAGTCCAGCCCCCAAACCACGAAGACAATCCACAGCGCCGTATAGGCGAGCAGCTCGGCCCGGCCCTGGGTAGAACGCAGCGGAAAGAAGAATCGGGCCAGAGAATGGGAGGAGAGTTTGTGCATAGACAGGCAGTCTACTGCCCGCCGTAGCAAAGCTAAATAGCTATAGCTGCCATTCGTGGCTTACATGAACTCTCTGAACCATCGCTCCGAAAGCCTATATAGGGAGTATAAATCGATCTATACTGGGCTCTGGTAGTCAATAAGCTGGACTCTACACTCGGCAAACTGTAGGAGGGCCAAAATGAAACTATCTATCGACAACACTCAGGCTAGATGCGGTTTCGTAGCGAAAACCGGGTTGTTTTGCGCCGCGCTTTCTTTTTCCCTATTGAGTGCCGATACGGCTCTTTCCCAGCCGAACGATTTAGGTGCTGATAAGGCCTTAACGCGCAGCTTCGGGTCGCAGGCAAAAGTCCTCGCTGTGGCAGGACAAGAACGCGGCTACGGTGCATACGACCAAGCGCCGATAGATGAGTTGGTTCAACTCGCGGATACGCAAAGTTTGATCGGTGATTATGGGAATGCCATCAGCCACCTGAAACAGGCTCTGCAGCTAAACCGCATCAACAATGGACTCTACCACTACTCGCAGATCGAAATAGTCGACGAGCTGATAGCCAACGAGATCCTGATGGAAAACTGGGAAGCCGTGAATCACTACTATGATTTAGAGGAGCTTCTGTATAGACGCCTGTTTGAGCTGACGGATGCACGGCTGGAAGTTGGGCTGGAAAAGATTACTGCATGGCATATAAGCGCAATCAATGAAGATATCGATGACAATGCGCGAGAGCATCTCACAAAGCTTCAGGAACTTCTGGCTATACGACTAGGCATAGTAGAAAATTTATTGGGCAACGATAATGCCAGATACGAGTTCATTTTCGTTACGCTTGAACATGTTGAGCTCGAATTGAAAAAACTAAGAGCTGAATTTTCAATCGGAGCAGGAATGCCAACCCCTGCGGGTCCACCGACCAGGACGAAGTATTAGTGTCCGCTCTTGGCACGAAGCAGGCATAAACTGCGCACCCTGATAATTCTTAATACACAGTCCGCTTAAGCTCCGGCACCCCGCCCGGTTTGATTGATTTTCTTCTTTATTTCTCGATGCCCGCTCGTGTTTGCGCAGCTCATTCGAAGAGGCTGCGCGGCTTGCTACTCGTGCTGGTTCAAACTGTCTGTTTCAGAAACCACGCCGCGGCCTCGTTGCACGCGCTGCCCGGTTTCACGAGCACCGCTATTGCGTCTGCCCTCTGCCGGCCGATTGCGTGCCGCGCGGTTGTCTAGCCGTCTGCGCTCCGCCTGCTGCGCTCTCTGTCTTTCCAGAACCGCACTGCGGTGATCATAGCGCGGCGCATTCAGGCCACGGTTCAACTGTGGAGACTGACGTGGGTCTGCGCGGCGGCGCTCGGCTCTGTTGCCTTTCCTGTTGCCTTCTCGATTGGCCTCTCTATTGCCTAACGCGCGACCACTATTGCCGCGGAATACCGGTGGCACCGCGCGCTCTCTCTGGGGCACGATACGCGAGCGCGATCGGGGGGAAACATAGTCCCGCTTGGAGATGCCGCGGTTGTAGCGGTGACCGCTGCGGGAGTCGATGATGACGGTTCCCCTGCGCGGCACGACATAGGGTCGCACGGTGTTAGTGATGCCGATCCCGGCATAGTAGAACTGATCGCTCAGATTGGTGAACAGGTCGCTCAACAAGCTAACCTCGCGATAGAGGACTGGATCGTGTTCGCGGCGGTTAGCCGTGAAGAATGCCTCTTCGAGTCGCTCGTAGCCGCGCCGCACATCCTTGAAGCGCGAGCGCACGCGAGACTTGCTTCTATTGCGTTGTAACGTGTCGACTAGTTGAGAGGCCTCGCGCTCCAGCGTTACGGCCCGCTGACGCACCGAACCGTAATAACGGGTGTAGCGCAGCTCATGGGCGAGCTGTCCGCTGATCAACTCGATCTGACTTGCCAGCCGTGCCAGTTCGAAGTGGGTCGCGAAGAGGGAGCCAGGCAGCAGAAGAAACAGTATTGCCGCAATGCCCAGGCACCGGAGGTTGGTCTTTGATCTTAGTCGTCTGCTAGTCATGGGAGAGCCTCCTCTGAATATGCAGTATAGACCTAGCTGCTGAACCCTAACTTAATAGCCCGAAGGCCCCGCGCTTAGGCGCTCGCGCCATCTACGATAGCCAGATAGCGCGCAATCACGTCCTCGATGCCCGACTGCAGCGATTCCACCACCAGCGCGTGGCCGATGGAGACTTCGAGGATATTGGGTATCTCCAGAAACTTGGCCAGGTTCTTGAGGTCCAGGTCGTGCCCGGCATTGATGCCGATCTCGAGTTCGCCAGCACGTTCGGCGGCCTCTCGATAGCGCGCGAGAACGGCATCCTGCTCGGGACCGCCGAAGTGACTGGCATAGTCCTCGGTATAGAGCTCGATGCGATCCGCGCCGACGGAGCACACCTGCTCTACCATCTTGCCATCCGGGTCGAGGAACAGGCTGCTGCGAATGCCCCGCTCACGCAGCTCGCTCAACACCTCAAGCAATCGCGACTGGTTCTGGGGAATATTCCAACCGTGGTCGGAGGTGAGTTGGTCGGGTGCATCGGGCACTAGCGTACATTGCTCGGGCTGCACCTCGCTCACCATCTTAATGAACGCTTCCGACGGATAACCCTCGATATTGAATTCGACGCCGGGCTTGTCCGCCAGCATCTCGGACAGCTCATAGACGTCGCGCCGGGTGATGTGCCGCTCGTCCGGTCGCGGATGCACCGTGATACCTTTCACGCCCAGGCTGATTAGCTGTTCGCTGAAGCCGAGCACTGAGGGAAAGTCTCTGCCGCGGGAATTGCGTAGCAGGGCTATCTTGTTTACGTTAACGCTGAGTACGGTCACGGCAATCTCTTATCAGTCTTGCAAGAATTTTATTAACACTTTTTGTAGGGCTTGTGGCTGCTCCGCATGTAGCCAATGGCCCGCCTCACTGATGACCTTCACCGAGGCCGCAGGGAACAGCTTCACTATCTGAGCCTCATGCTCCGGCAGAATATAGTCCGAACGACTCCCCTTCACGAAGAGCACTGGCTTGTCGAAACGCTCCGCGCCCGCCGACGCCGCGCGCAGCGCCGCGTAGTTCTCCCGAATAGCATCCTTGTTCAGGCGCCACTCAAAGCCACCCTGCGGGCTACGCGCCAGATTCGTCAGTATGAACTTGCGTACGGCTTCCTCATCGATGTACTGCGCCAGCGTCTCTTCTGCCTCGGTTCGGCTTTTCACGCTATCGAGCCTAACAGCGTCCATCGCGGCCAGCACATTCATATGCCCATCCGCGTCTTCCGCGTAGGTGACCGGCGCGATATCGACCACGACCAGCCGCTCTATCAGTTCAGGATGGTTCAGAGCGAGCTGCATGGCAACCTTGCCGCCCATCGAATGCCCGATGATGCGGCAGGTCTTTATGCCTAGCCGCTCTATTAGCAGGCGCAGGTCCTCGGCCATAGCCGGATAGTCGAGCGCATCGGCATGCGGCGAATCGCCATGATTGCGCAGATCGACGCCCACGACCGCGAAGTGCTCAGCGAGTTGCTTGCTGTGCCAGCCCCAGTTCGCCAGGCTACCGAACAGGCCGTGCAGGACAAGCAGGGTCTCGCCCGCACTGGAGTATTCTCGGTAGTTTAGTTCCATCTGCGCAACTTCTACCCAAGCTCCTTGAGCAGCTCCATCACATCCTCGTGATGGGTCTTGGTCTTCACCTTGTCCATGATGTGCACCAGCTTGCCTTTCTTATCGATTATGAAAGTCGTGCGCACGATGCCCATGTACTCGCGCCCCATGAATTTCTTCAAATCCCAGACGCCGTATTTCTCGGCGACGGCATGATCCTCGTCCGCTAGCAGGTCGAAGTTGAGGCTCTCCTTCTCCTCGAACTTCGCGAGCCGTTTCACGGAGTCGGGGCTAAGCCCCAGCGCCACGGCATTCAGCTTTGCCAGTTTTTTCTTCGAGTCGCGCAGACCGCAGGCCTGTACGGTACAGCCGGGAGTCATGGCCTTCGGGTAGAAATACAGGACCACATGAGATTTGCCGCGGTAGTCTTTCAGGCTGACCTTCTCGCCAGCCTGATTCTGTAGTGTAAACGCGGGCGCCATATTGCCTAGTTTCAAAGCGGTCATTGCATCCTCTCTCGATTGCCGGAAATTACAGTTACGGGGATTAGTAGGCGGCTATTATACCCTCTGCCGTGCCAGACACTAGCTCGGCTGCGCCGAGTGACATGAGATGGCTCCGGTTGCCCGGATCTTCCTCCCGCGCGGTTCCCTTCACAGGAATTCTCCATGCTACACTCGGCCTATGGGCAATCGAGTCGAATCAATCGTCGTACTCACCGGTGCTGGCATCTCCGCCGAGTCTGGCATAAAGACTTTCCGAGCCAGCGACGGCCTCTGGGAAAATCATCCCGTCGACGAAGTAGCCACGCCGGAGGGCTTCGAGCGCAATCCACAGCTAGTGTACGAATTTTACAATCAGCGCAGAAGACAGCTCGTCGGCGGCGATGTCCTGCCAAATCCCGCCCACAGCTTCCTCGCAAAATTTGAACATGAGTTTCCCGGAGAGTTTCTACTCGTTACGCAGAACGTCGACAATCTCCATGAGCGCGCAGGATCGAAGAATCTACTGCATATGCACGGCGAGCTGCTCAAGATGCGCTGTCTGAATTCGCAGCTCGTATTTGACGTTCAGGATGATTTCAGCTTCGACACCAACTGTCGCTGCTGCCGCTCCGCCGGCAACTTGCGCCCGCATATCGTATGGTTCGGCGAGATGCCATTCCATATGAACAGGATTAATCAGGCGCTGGAGAGCTGCGACCTGTTCGTGGCGATCGGCACCTCTGGCAATGTCTATCCCGCATCTGGCTTCTACCAGACTGCGAAGATCCGGCGCGCCCATACCGTCGAGCTCAATCTCGAAAGCACCCACTCCGGTTTCGACGAGCAGATACAAGGACGGGCCTCCGAGGTAGTCCCGGCCTATTTTCAATCCTTATTGGCTTAGAACTAATAGAGAGGCGAGAAGCTTAGATGATACGAAAGGTTTTAATTGGGTTGGGCGCGCTCGTTGGCTTGCTGCTGCTGGCGCTGGCGACGACTTATCTGGCGACCATGCCCGAGGCATTGCCGCGAGATGCCCAGAGCCACGCCTGGCTAAGCGAGGGGCCCTTTGAGGTCGGCCTGACAGAAAGGATTTGGGTCGACGACACGCGGGAGACGGCAGCCAATGGCGATGCGCCCGGCCTGCCGAGCAGAACCCTGGCAAGTAATATTTGGTACCCGGTTGAGGGTGCAGGCTCTCTCCCCCTGGTAGTACACAGCCACGGATTCGTTTCGGAGCGCAGTGATCTGGCCTACGTGGCCGAACTGCTTGCCAGTCACGGCTACGTAGTTGTTGCCGCGAACTTTCCGCTCACTCATGGCGGCGCAACCGGCGGTCCCAACGCGAACGATCTCGTCAATCAACCTGCCGATATCTCCTTCCTCATCGACTCTGTACTGCAGCTCGCGGGAGAGGATAAGCCTTTTGCAGGCACTATCGATTCGTCCCGCATCGGGCTGATGGGCTATTCCCTGGGCGGCATTACTACGACGCTGGCCACCTACCATCCCCGCCTGCGCGACGACAGAGTAGCCGCGGCGATCTCGATAGCGGGCCCATCCGCCGGACTCACTAGTCGCTTCTATAGGACCAGCGATGTGCCCTTCATGATGATAGCCGGCACCCTGGACGCCCTGATCAACTTCGAATACAACGCCGCGATAATTCCCGAGCGCGTAAGCAATAGCATGCTGATTGGCATCGAGGGTGGCACCCACCTGGGCTTCGGCTCAATCGCCGAGCCTTGGCTGCGCCTGATGGATCATCCGGACAGCCTCGGCTGCGCCGCAGTGCTAGCGAATGCCGACGCCGACCCCAGCGCGCTAATAGCCGAGCTCGGCGATGCTGGCAACGGCATCGTGCTGGAAGAAGAAATACCCGGCATCTGCGAGAGCATGCCGACCGAGAGCGCATTGCATCCGGCTCGACAACAGCGGGTGACTAGCGCGGCCGTGTTGGCCTTCTTCGAGTCGGCGTTCTCTACAGATCGGGCGCGTCGGCAAGATGCAGACTCGTATCTTCGCTCTGCGCTACAGGCCGAATTTGAGGAAGTGCGGTTTAGCAGCGCAGCGACTCAAGCCAGGACGATACTTCAGGAACTCTAGACACAGAGATTCACCGTCTGCGGCAATTGGCAACTCGTCTCGCTACACAGTTGCAGCGTGATCTGCACTCTGCTCGCCGCGCTCAACAGGTCGGCGGGAATCGCACTGTGGCGCAGCACCGCCTTTAGCTTCAGGCTGCCCTCGAAGATTGCCACGCTACCGGCCGCCTCGACCACAAGCTCTCGATGCGCACTGGGATAGTCGCAGCTCTCTAATTGCCAGTATTGCTCGCTCTCGGCGAGAGAGACATTGAGGGGATGGAAGCTGTCACCGCCTTGACCGGGCGCGGTTAGATGCCAACCTTCGAGCACGCGGATGTCGATCTCGATGTGTCTCTCCTCATCAGTCGAAGACTCAAGTCGCCGACAGTCAATCCTGACTCTGCCACCCGCTAACCATTGTGATGGCGATAGCGACCCCGCATCACGCTCTGCGAGCAGGCGCAGCATGCTGGGATGACTCAGTGGGTTGTCGTTGATATGGGCGATCATCTCGGCAATACCCGCATCCAGCCGCTCGCCCAATACGCGCTCCTTCTCAATCGAATCGGAACCGAGCTGCGCGGCTCGGCGTTGTAGCCGCAGCAGGCAGGTATAGGCCGTGGCGACTGGCGAGAGGATTGCACCATCGCTGCCATTTCTCGAGCGCGTGAGCTGTGGCCCGGATTGCTTTGCGGGGCTAAGGAAGAAACCGCCATGTTCGGCGTCCCAGAATTCATTCAGTGCATTTGTCATCAGCGCATCGGCCCGCTCTAGATAGCGCTTCTCGTCGGTGGCATCGAACAGATTGATCAGCGCCTCCGCAAAGTTCACATAGTCTTCCAATTGGCCCGCGATAGAGACCGTGCCCTCGAGATAGATGCGCTGCAGCACACCGTTGTCGTCGACATTCTGATCCCACACGAATGCGGCGGCTTTCTGCGCAGTGGCGAGATAGTCGGGTCTGCCCAGGGTGCGGGCAGCCTCGACGAAGGCCGTCATCATCGCCGCAGCCCAGGCTACGATGAGCTTGTCATCTCTTAGCGGATGCACGCGCTCCTCGCGCGCGTGGTACAGTTTTTCCAGCACGGCATCGAGATCAGAGTAGAAACTCTCGCTACCGGATTCTGCCGCGAACTCTTCCAGAGATTTCGACAGCATCAGAATATTGGATTCTTCGAAGTTGCCGAACTCGCTCGGTGCATACAATTTTTTCACCAGGTTCAGCTCGCTTTCGCTGAGCACGGCTTGCAGCTCGCTTAGCGTCCAGGTGAAGAAAGTGCCCTCGCTGCCTTCGCTGTCGGCATCCGTCGCCGAATAGAATCCGCCGTCTGCCAGCTGCATGTCGCGGGCGACATAGTCCAGAGTCTGTTCGCAGATGCGCCGGAAGAACGGCTTGCCGGTGAGCTCGAAGGCCTGTAGATAGCAGAGCGCTAATTGTGATTGGTTGTAGAGCATCTTCTCGAAGTGCGGCACTAGCCACTGCGCATCGACGCTATAGCGGTGGAAGCCGCCGCCGACCTGATCGAAGATGCCACCGCGAGCCATGCCCTCCAGCGCCCTGTCTACGAAGCCCAATGCGTTGCTGTCACGCTCTCTTCGCACATGATCGAGCAGCAGTAGCAATAACGGCTCCTGCGGAAATTTCGGCTCACCCGAAAGGCCGCCGTAGCTGCGATCCTCGCGCTGGGACAGCGCCTCGACCGTGGCGGCGACGATATCGCTCTGCAGTGATGCCGCCTGCTTCCTGTCGCTCAATATTCTGTCGATGGCCTCGGCGATCTGCCCCGCACTGGATTCTAACTCGGCGTACTTCGAATGCCAGGCCGTCGAGATCTGTTCGAGCAGCGCGATGAAGGACTGCGCGGGGAAATAGGTCGCACCGAAGAACGGCTTGCCGTCGCCGAGCAGGAAGCTGGACATGGGCCAGCCGCCCTGACCGGAGACGAGTTGCACGCCGGTCATATATACCTCGTCTATATCCGGATACTGCTCGCGGTCCATCTTGATAGAGATAAAGCCCGCGTTCAGCACCTCGGCTACCTCCACGTTGTCGAAGCTCTCCACTTCCATGACGTGGCACCAGTGACAGGTGGAGTAGCCGATGGACAGGAACACGGGCTTGTTCTGCTCGCGCGCGTGCTCGAACGCTTCCTCACCCCAGGGATACCAGTTGACGGGGTTATGGGCGTGCTGCAGCAGATAGGGTGAATCCTCGCGTATCAGACGATTGATGAACAGCGCCCGACCGTCAGCATCCAAGTGCTCGGTGCGCTTGTCGTAGCTGCCTTGCTTGCTCTGCTCCAGAGCGCGTAGTTCGGTTTCAATCTCACTCATAGTTACTGTGCTTTGCCCTTTTTGTGGTATTCGTTTAGCCGGATCGGCATGGATTCAATGTGCTAATCGCCGCGCAGACCAAATAAATTCGCCGCGCATGAAATAAAAACTTCTGGCCGCTGCTCTTATTAAGTGAGCTGATCTGTTTCTACACAGTCAGTGCACGCTTATCTTTCGTGCCCCCGTTCCCACGGGGGCTTTTTTTTCTGCTGCACGCAGCCTGCCGACTAGAACAACTTCTTCAGAGCCTCGGGGAAATACGGACGCTTGCCGTCCCGCAGCGAAACCGCGCTTATCTTCGCCTCCAACATGAGTTCGTCGTCAGCGAGACGCCGTATCTCCTGCTCGAATATTACCTTCAGGCGCCCCAAGGGCTTGGCGGCGACACTGACGCTGAAGCGGTCGCCGGGCCGCAGCGCCTGCAGGTAATCCAACTCCGCTCGAATCATCACGATGATCACGCCCAGCGACGTAAGCTCGGCGAAGTCCAGACCGCGGCTATTCAGGAACTCGTGTCGCGCGTGTTCCAGATAGTTCTGATACACGGCATTGTTTACTATCCCCTGCAGATCGCACTCGTAGTCGCGCACGCTTAGCTCAGTTCTAAAAACAGTATCTACCATCCTGCTAACCTTTGGCTTGTTGTGCGCCAGGCTGCATCGACGTTCATCATGTGCATCAAGCGCGCGAAAGAGCGTAGTCTAACATCTGGAGCCTCGATATCGTTGGCCTGTCTTAATTATTCGTGCAAGAATCGAATACTTAGAATCTGACTCATATCGTCTGTGTCTTATGCAATAGCGATTACTTATTTTTTTTGGAGCAAGTCATGAAAATATCAAGATTCCTACTCAACGCCCTGCTCTCGGCATCGGCGCTGAGCTTTACTCAGTTCTCCCTCGCCGACCACCATGGCGGTGCTATGGCGAAGAGCGTCGCGGATTGGTCGGAGAGCGAACACCGAAGCGAGGCCAACCGTGCCCGCAACGAATTCCGCCACCCCGTCGAGACGCTCGAATTCTTCGGCCTTGCTGCCGACATGACAGTGATCGAGATTCTACCCTCCAGGGGCTGGTACACCGAGATCATGGCGCCTTATCTGCGCGATCACGGCAAGTACTACGCAGCACATTTCTCACCCAATGCCTCACTCTCTTACATGGCACCGAACCTGAGAAACTTTGAGGAGAAGATTACCGCCGAGCCGGAGCTCTACGGCAAGATTACGGTACGCCACCTGAACCCCCCGCACGAGGTTGCCATCGCTCCGCCCGAGTCGGCTGACATGGCCCTGACTTTCCGCAACGTCCACAACTGGATCATGGCAGATCAGGAGCACGAATTCTTCGCGGCCTTCTATGCGGCGCTGAAGCCAGGCGGTGTATTGGGAGTCGTGGAACACCGCGCCAAGCCCGATGCCGGCATGGATGTGATGCGCACATCTGGCTACGTGACCGAGGCCTATGTCAGGGAAGTCGCGGCAGCCGCCGGTTTCGAGTTCGTCGGCAGCAGCGAGATCAACGCCAATCCCAAAGACCCTACGGTCCACCCCGAAGGCGTCTGGACACTGCCACCTAACTTCCGCATGGGTGACGAGGACAGAAGCAAGTATGCCGAGATCGGCGAGAGCGATCGCATGACGCTGAAATTCGTCAAGCCACTCTAGCGACTAGGGCGCCGGCGTTTCAATCGACGCCCCTTTCGCAAGCCATTTCGCGAGATCCGCACCATGACCGTAAGAGTTGAGTTTCATTTCGATTTCGGTAGCCCCAATACCTACTACTGCCATCGCGTCATTCCAGCCATCGAGAGACGCACCGGCATCAAGTTCGAGTATGTTCCAGTCCTGCTGGGCGGCGTATTCAAGGCGACCAATAACAAATCTCCTATGGAAGCCTTCGCTGGCATACGAAACAAACAGGAATACAATGCCCTGGAGACGAGGCGCTTCATCGCCAAACACGAGCTTAGCGAGTTTAAGTTCAACCCATTCTTCCCCGTAAACACTCTGCATATCATGCGCGGAGCCGTATTCGCCATCGAGCAAGGCATGGGAGAGTCATATATCGAGGCGATGTATCAGTGTATGTGGGAGCGAGAGATGAACATGGCCGACCCCGCCGTGATTGCCGAGGCACTCGCGGCCGCGAAACTTCCGGTCGATGACCTACTCGCGGGCAGTGCGTCGCCCGAGGTGAAGCAGAAGCTTATCGCGAACACGCAGGCGTCGGTGGATAGAGGGACTTTCGGGGCGCCTACCTTCTTCGTCGGCGGTGAGATCTATTTCGGCAAGGACAAGCTGAGAGAGGTCGAGGAAGAGATACTCGCTCAGTCGGCGCGATCGTAGATTCTGGTCAGATTGATCGCGGAACGAAACGAGTCTGGCTCGATTACCATCTCTACCCGCAAACGATTCCCTTCTTCCAGCAGCGTATAGGTCTCGAGGGTAAAGCCACCGTCGCGCGGCCTCGCCTCCACGATTAGCGCTGCGCCATCCCAGTTCCCAAAAGAGAAGTCAGCGGCACCGCCTTCATAGAAACTATTGGCCGTGGTGCTGCGCCGTCTGCCGTCGGTGTGGAACACTCGCCGATAGTCATCGGCATAGGTGAAAATGAATTCAGGCTGTGAGAATTCGATAGTGAGCACATCGTCATAGCTGATGCGGTCATACAGCTCCTGCTCCTCGGGCCCGCCCCGGTAGTAGTCTTCCGGGCGCCTGCTGAACCAGCGACGCGGCACCTTGCCGCCGCCGTCCCTGATGGCCTGTTCCACCTGATCGTCGCTATTGTCGCTAAGCTCCTCATTGATGACCCAGTTGCCAACCAACGCCTCGCCATTGGCACTATTGGGTGGTGTTTGCGCACTCACCCCGGCAAGGAAGACACAGGCCCCTAGCGCCGCCGCTACAGAAAAAATAGTGTTAAGTCTGTTGTCGATTCTCTTCACGCTGCGATTCCATGCTAAGGCTAGAGTGTCTTCAGCCACTCGGCGATGGCTAGTCCTATCTCATCGGGCGAGTCTTCCTGCAGGAAATGATTGCCCGCCACCGTCACCTCTTTCTGATTGTGCCAGGAGCGGCAAAATTCCCGCTGTGCGCCTATCAAGATAGCACCCGGATCGGCGTTTATGAACAGCTTGGGCAAATCAGACTCTTTCAGCCAATCGGCATAGGCCTCTACGATCTGGACGACCTCCTGCGGCTCGCCATCGATAGGGATCTGCCGCGGCCAGGTTAGGGTGGGGCGTCGGTCCTCGCCGCTTTCGAGAAAGGGACGCCTGTAGACCGCCATCTCCTCTTCGCTTAACTCGCGCAGGATGGAACCGGGCAACACCCGCTCCACGAATGTGTTCTTCTCGAGCACCATGGCCTCGCCCGCCTCGGAACGGAAGCCCTGAAAAACGCCGCGCGCTGCCTCCGGCCAGTCAGCCCAGGAGACCGGCTGTACTATGCCCTCCATATAAGCGATTCCCTTCACCGCATCTCGGTGTCGGTTCGCCCAGTCGAAGCCCAGTGCGGAGCCCCAATCGTGGATGACCAGCGTTACCTCACTCTCGACGCCCAGTGCCACCAATGCAGCATCCAGATACTCCCGATGTTGCACAAACGTGTAGCTATCAGCGCCGGAATTGTCGAGCTTGTCGGAATCACCCATGCCGATGAGATCGATGGCGATGCAGCGCCCCTGATCTTGAAGATGGGGCATGATATTTCGCCACAGATAGGATGAGGTGGGGTTGCCGTGCTGGAAGACGATCGGGTCGCCCTCGCCCATCTCGACATAGGCCATGGTCTTGCCCTTCACGCTTATTTTCTTCTTCGGATGTTCGGTAGCACTTATCATAGCTTTACTCTTCCAAGAGGGGGTTTCGACAGGGTGTTCTGCCAGTGGGCTCAGCCAGCTCTAGCAGAATAAACTCCAAGGCGGGGCAATTCAATCGGCGCAGGACCAACAGCCGCGAGCCAGCGGCGAATTCCTGCATTTGAACAAGCCCCCGTATTTCGGCTATGCTCCAACTCCTCAACAAGAATAAAGCTGTCGCTCTACAGGAGAGAACTCGATGACTATGCAGAAAACCCCTTTATTAATGTCCAGAATTCTAGGCAGGGGTGCGATCCTCGATCCTGAAGTGGAAGTCGTCACGATGCAGGCCGATGGCACCCATCGGCAGACGCTGAAACAAACCTGGGACAGGGCGAATCAGGTCGCCCACGCGCTTGCCAAGCACGGTATAAAGGTCGGCGATCGAGTCGGCAGCTTCATGTGGAATAACTACCGCCACTTGGAGCTTTATCAGGGAGTTCCTTCGATGGGCGCCGTGCTACACACGCTGAACATCAGGCTCTCGCCTACCGATCTCGAATACATAATCAATCACGCGAACGACAGGGTCATCTTCGCCGACGAAGACCTGCTGCCCTTGCTGGAGCCGCTCTGGGGCAAGATTCCCTGCGTAGAACTACTCGTCATCTGTCGCCACGGCGAGGGCGGGGAGAGTTCCTTCGAGAATCAGATCGACTACGAAGACTTTATCAAAGGCAGTGACACCAGCTACGACTGGCCGGACATCGATGAGAACGCCCCGATGGGACTGTGTTACACCTCGGGCACGACGGGCAAACCCAAGGGCGTTATGTACACGAACCGCTCTACCTATCTGCACACACTGACAGAATGCCTAACAGACTCTATTGGGTTGTCATCTCTCGACTCGCTACTAGGCATCGTGCCCATGTTTCACGCCATGGGCTGGGGCCTGCCCTTCTGCGCTTCTATGCTCGGTTGTAAGCAGGTGATGCCGCATCGCTTCATGGTGCCCGACGCCTTCCTCAAGTTGATGCACGAAGAGGAAGTGAGCATCTCAGCCGGTGTACCTACGATCTGGCAGGGCGTAAAGGCGGCACTCGAGGCCGAGCCGAAGAAGTACGACCTGAGCAAACTCACGCGACTGACCTGTGGCGGGTCGGCGCCGCCGGTTTCGATGATGCGATGGTACTGGGACAGCCACAAGATCGAGATGATCCAGGGCTGGGGCATGACCGAGACGAATCCACTGGGCACGCTATCGAGGAAGGTTGCCAAGCGATCCCATATCGACATCAGCGAAGACCAGCAGTTTGAGAATATCGCCAAGGCGGGTCTCGCCATGCCGGGACTCGAAATAGAGATCTTCGACGAGGAGTGGAACCGCCTTCCCCACGATGGTGAAGCCGTAGGCGAGCTATGCATTCAGGGGCCCTGGATCGCCTCCGAATATTTCAACGATCCACAGCCAGACAAGTTCCACGATGGCTGGCTGGTAACGGGCGATGTCGCCAAGATCGATCCTGAGCAGTACATATTAATCGCCGACCGCTCCAAGGACCTGATCAAGTCCGGCGGCGAGTGGATCTCCTCGGTAGACTTGGAGAATCATATCGTTGGCTTGGCGGAGGTCGCACAGGCCGCGGTCGTCGCGCAGCCGCATCCGAAATGGGACGAGCGACCCGTCGCTCTGGTCATCATGGCAGAAGGCAAGACACTGGATAAGGATGCCGTCATCGAACACTGTGGCAAGGTATTCGCGAAATGGCAGCTTCCGGATGATGTGATCGTAGCCGAAAGCATCCCGCTCACATCGACCGGCAAGATAGACAAGAAGACTATCCGCGCGCAGCTAGATGCCGACGGCTACAAGCTACCGGACCTGCGCTAGCGCATTGGCCTTACTGACCCGGGTCGGTGGGCGCGTAGTCGATTCCCTCGGCATCGGCGCGCCTGGCACCCGCCAGTATGCCCGGCAGGGCGTAATTCCCCTCGTGACAGGCGTATTCAAACACGCGCTCGCCATTGGCCACCATCGGCAACTCTCCGCTCCAGGGCTGACTGTAGTTCTCGGGGTCTTCTACGGTGAACTGATAGAGCAGGGTCTCGTCGTCGGTGCGCGTGAAACGTTCGGTAACTCGCATCTGCTGTGAGCCATAGAAGCGGTGCTCTAGCGAAGAACGCAGGCTCTGCTGCGGATGAAAATTCGTAGTCACGACGACCAGAGAGTCATCCTCGTAGTAGCCAATCGAGTCGCCCAACCAGGGGTACAGCGGTGGGTCTTGATGCTCGGCGTTCATGCGTACTATGCGAGCATCGTGATTCATCTCGGCAAGCAGAACGACGTGGGTTTCTGTCTGCACTATCTGAGTCAGGTTGTTGTACAACACGGGCAACTTGGGCGGACCGCCCGAGGAGCCGAAGCCCACCATACAGCGCTCGCCAAGCGGTCGCACCTCGGGGCCATCATAGGATTGCCTGCTCTGCATCGCCGCCGCGAAGTTTGCACGACCCTGCTCACTGTAGGGAAGCTGACCGTCTTCCGGCTCCACCAGAACCGAGGTGCGAATCTCACCATTGACGACAGCAAGCCTCTCGCCTGGGTCCATCCAGAATGTGTTGTAGCCCCCAACATTCTGACCCGCCGAAGGAGCCTCGCGATCGGGATCACTCGGCTGGTTACTCGCCTCAGTACGCGCCCTTACCCTCGCCTCAATCTGTATAGCCTCTTCCTCGGAGATTACCAACTTGCCTTCGAAGCGAGCCGCGCGCTCCAGGTTCGTCTGTGTCGCCAGCGACCAGGTGCCCTGCAAGTCGGGCGCGCCGAATTCTGTGCGCGGCGTGATGTAGCCCGATTCTTGAGCGAGGCTAAGGCTGTGGGCTCCAAGCAAGACGGCTGTGAGCGTGATCAGCACGCTGGGACGGATTGGGCGACGCGATTGTTCTTGCACTGGTACTCTCCCCCTATTGTTAGTCCCCCTATGATCGCACACTGCTACCCCCGCAGCTTAGAATTTAGCTATCGATCCGTCGCAGTCTACCAACCGTCTGCGGACTGGTCGCGCCACAACAGGCCAAACCAACCCGTCGTTCCAGACCCTGCTTTCTGCGCCTTGGATCAGCTTGCAAAATAGTGAACTGCGTTCGGTGTATCCGTGAATCAAATCTGTTATAAAGGGGAATATTCGTATCAAACACTGGAGTTTTTGCTCTATTTTGGTGCAAGAAGCAGTAGAAGCTCAGGAAGTCAGCCGCAGTATGACGAATACCAAAACCTTGACGGGCGCAGTCGCCTTTCTCGCCATCATCGCAGTTCTCGACAATTTCCTCCTAGTTGAATTAAAACCCGGATTCGAAGGCATGGTGCGCATAGAGAGCGACGACGCAGCTACTGCCGCCGAAGATAATAGTTGGCGAGTCGAGCAGGATTGGAACCAGAGTAATTTCTGGATCGACAAGCAGCCTATAAGTCAGGCCGACTTCGAGAAATTCGTTGCGGTAACCGGCTATCAGTTAATCGCTATGGCTGCGCAGACCGAACTGCACATCACGGAGCACTCACAGGAAATGGCAATACAGCTCAGCGAGCATCCGGATGGTACAGGCTCGCAGCCTGCGCCGGGGCAGCTCGCTTGGGTCGACTTCGAAAGTGCTACCGCCTATTGCAACTGGCTGGGCAAGAAGCTGCCGAGTCAGACTCAGATCGAAATGGCAGCGAAGGATGCGCAAGCGGGAGAAGCGCTGAAAGCCGGGCCGGCTACTCTACATCATGAGAGCTCTGGCAGGAGTGCCTGGATTGGATTCGAGCGCAAGGAAGGCTTGCTCGCCGACGCGGGAGCGGCCGGCTACAAGCCGCCCAGTAATCTCTCCAGCTTCCACTGCATTCGGAATATCACCAGCCCTGCCAGCCAGTCTTAGACAACTACCGAAGACTGACCTATATCTCTCTGGCGATCAGCAGCTTCATAATCTCGTTGCTGCCGCCGTATATCTTCTGAATTCGACTGTCGGCATACATCTTCGCGATCGGGTATTCCATCATGAAGCCGTAGCCACCGAAGAATTGCAGACACTCATCCACGATTTCGCACTGCTTCTGCGTCGTCCACCATTTCGCCATGGCGGCGGTCGACTCATCCAGCTTGCCCTCTGCCAGCTTCATCGCGCAGTCATCAATGAACACCCTGGCGAGGCGCGCCTCAGTGTAACGTTCTGCCAACTTAAACTGCGTGTTCTGAAAGTCGAGGATGCGCTTGCCGAATGCCTTGCGCTCCTTCACGTATTCGCTTGTTATTTGCAGCGCCTTCTCAATCGCCGCACAGGCACCGGCCGCGATTATTAGTCTTTCTTGGGGGAGCTGCTGCATCAACTGCACGAAACCTTTCCCCTCCGAACTACCTAACAGATTTTCCTTGGGAACTCGGACACCGTCAAAGAAAATCTCAGCCGTGTCCTGCGCCTTCATGCCAAGCTTCTCGAGATTGCGCCCCCTGCTAAATCCGCCGCTGCCCTCGACCGCCTCGGTTTCCACCATGATCAGCGAGATTCCCTTGCCAGCCGCCTTCGGGTCGGTCTTGCAGACGACACAGATGAGGTTCGCCGTTATGCCATTGGTTAGGAACGTCTTCTGCCCGTTGAGGACGTACTCGTCGCCCTCGAGGATCGCCGTAGTGGCGACAGACTGCAGGTCCGAACCGGTACCGGGCTCGGTCATTGCGATGGCAGAAACGATCTCGCCGCTAGCCATCAACGGCAGCCATTTATGCTTCTGCTGCTCCGTGCCATAGGAGTTAATATAGTGTGCCACGATGCCAGAGTGCACACCGTTGCCGAAGCCGGTGATATTGGCGTAGCTCAACTCTTCGACCAGCACCATCTCGTGCCTGAAGTTACCGCCACCGCCGCCGTATTGCTCCGGAATAGATGCACAGAGCAGCCCGGCCTGGCCCGCCGTGCGCCACGCCTCTCGATCGACGAAGCCCTGCTTCTCCCATTTCTCCATGTGCGGCACAAATTCTCTCTCCAGGAACTTGGCCACAGAGTCACGCATGATATGCAACTCTTCGTCCATCCAGGGGGACTCGTAAGAATCAATCATCGCATTTCCCCTTAGGCTGAGACGGAGTCCATTCGTTCTATGATCATCGCGTTGGCCGTGCCGCCGCCCTCGCAGATTGCGATCAGGCCGTAGCGTTTCTGGCGCCGCTCTAATTCGTGCACCAGAGTCGTCATCAGCTTGGCACCGGTGCCACCCAGTGGGTGACCCAGTGACTGCGCGCCACCGTTGACGTTCAGTTTCTCCATATCCGCGCCCAGCGCCTTGGCCCAAGCCAGCGGCACAGAACCGAAAGCCTCGTTGACCTCATAGAGATCGATGTCGTCGATTGTGAGGCCGGCTTTCTCCAAGACCTTCTGGGTTGCTGGGATAGGCCCCTCCAGCATGATTACCGGATCGGAACCCACCACCGCCAAGGAATGGATCTTTGCCCGCACCGGCAGCTTGTACTTCGCGATCGCCTGCTCGTTCGCGATCATTAGCGCTGCAGAGCCGTCGCTGATCTGACTCGCCGTGCCTGCCGTGATTACACCGCCCTCTCTCAGTGTGTTGAGAGACTGCATGCCTTCGAGCGTAGCATCCACACGAATGCCCTCGTCAAGGGAGTGCACATCTGCCGAGCCGTCTTCCAGTTTGATATTGAGCGGAACGATCTCCTGTTTGAAGTAGCCCTTCTCCGTCGCCGCGGCGGCGCGTTGATGACTAAGCAGGCCGAAGGCATCTAACTCCTCTCGGCTAATCTCGTACTTCTCGGCTAGCAGTTCGGCACCATCGAACTGACTGAATTGTATGCCAGGATACTGCAATTCGAGGCGTTCGCCCTTAGGTACGCCGCGGCCGTTCGCGAGGCCATCGCGAATATTCGAGCCGATCTCTACGGTGCTCATCGCCTCGACACCACCTGCGATGACAACATCCTGCGTGGCCGACATCACGGCCTGCGCGCCGAACTGAATAGCCTGGAGAGACGAGCCGCACTGACGATCGACTGTGGTGCCTGGAACGGCGAGGTCTAGCTTCGACGACATGGAGACGTTGCGCCCCAGATTACTCGCCTGCGATCCGATCTGCATGACGACGCCAAAAATAACATCGTCGACAGCGTCTACAGGGATTCCCGTTCGATCGACCAACTCATCGACTACGATTGCACCCATGTCGACAGGGTGGATATTACTCAGTCTGCCTTTCTTCTTACCTGTTGCAGTTCTCACTGCACCGACTATATATGCATCAGCCATTACTTGCCCCCCGGCTTTGTATAAAGATGTTTAGAAGTGAATCTTTCACCTGCACTTACTGTGCTGGCATGCGGATTCCCGCATCGAGTCGAATCGTCTCACCGTTCAAATAAGAACAGTTTACGATGTGCGCCACCTGAGCGGCGAATTCCTCGGGATTGCCGAGGCGTTTCGGAAATTGCGTGATCGCGATAAGTGGGTCGCGCACCTCGTCCGGCGCCGCCGCTAAGAGCGGTGTCTCGAAGACACCAGGCGCTACGGTCATGACCCGTATGCCTCGCTTCGCCAGGTCTCTGGCGATCGGCAGAGTCATTGCTACGATACCGCCTTTCGATGCCGCATATCCAGCCTGCCCGGTCTGTCCGTCGAAGGCCGCGATCGACGCGACATTGATGATGACGCCGCGCTCGTCGTCCTCGGTTACCGGCTCGTTCAACTGCATCACCTCGGCACAGAGACGGAGCACATTAAAACTGCCAATGAGGTTTACTCGAATGATGTGTTCGAACTTAGCTAGCGGCATGGGACCGTTCTTGCCTACGGTGCGCGAGGCACCGCCGATGCCCGCTGAATTCACATTGATGTGCACCGTGCCAAATTTTTCCTTGGTCTTGACCAGAGCAGCGGCTACGGCGCTCTCATCGGCAACATCGCCCGCATAATAAATTGCGCTCTCGCCGAATTCTGCAGCGGCCTGCTTCAGCATCTCTTCGTTCAAGTCGTACAACATGACTCTCGCGCCAGCCGCGACGAAGTTTCTCGCCGTTGCGAGGCCGAGGCCAGATGCACCGCCAGTTATGAATGCCGTTTTGCCTTGTAATTCCATGTTCGAAAGCTGCCTAAATTCTCTGATGAGGGACGCGAAAGGATAATGTATCCGCTTAAAAAGTGAAACCGCTAATGAATCAGCGCTCACAAGTTGAAATCGCGCGCGCCACCGGGCATTCGTTTTCCTTTTAGCGCGCATTCCCCTATCATTCTCAGAATTCGGCACAGACTACGGGATGCAGCATGGGACCGCTTAAAGGGTTAAAGGTTATCGAGATGGCCGGCATAGGTCCCGGCCCCTTCTGCGCGATGATGCTCGCCGACATGGGCGCCGAAGTCATCCGGGTCGACCGACTCAGCCAGAAAGGCGGTGGCCATAGGGCCAACGTATTGAACCGCGGGCGCCGCTCTCTCGCGCTCGACCTCAAGAACCCCGCTGCCGTAGAGGCAGTGCTGCGCCTAGTCGAACAAGCTGACGCGATAATCGAGGGATTCAGACCCGGCGTGATGGAGCGCTTGGGCCTCGGGCCCGATGTCTGCCTGGCGCGCAACCCGAAGATCATCTTCGGACGCATGACCGGCTGGGGTCAAACTGGCCCTCTAGCTGAGGCGGCGGGTCACGATATAAATTATATATCCATAGCGGGAGCGCTAGGGGCCATGGGCTACTCCGACAGACCTCCCTCACCACCGTTGAATCTGGTTGGCGACTTCGGCGGCGGCGCCATGTACCTATTAACTGGCATGCTTGCCGCACTCTTCGAGCGCAACAACTCCGGCCGCGGCCAGGTAATCGATGCGGCGATGACCGATGGCACGGCCAGCCTGCTCAGTCCCTTCTTCGGTTTAATGGAGATGGGCATGTGGAAGACCAACAGGCAGGCCAACAAGCTGGATGGCGGCGCCCACTACTACGGCAGCTACGAGTGCAGCGATGGCAAGTATATTTCTATCGGCTCAATCGAGCCGCAGTTTTACGCACTGCTATTGGAAAAGTGCGCGATAGATGACGAAGCATTCCTGGCCCAACACGATCAGGCAACGTGGCCAGAGCTTAGGGAAAAGCTAGCAGCGCTATTCCTAAGCAAGACGCGGGATCAGTGGTGCGAACTCATGGAGGGCACGGATATCTGCTTCGCGCCGGTTCTCGATCTGGGCGAGGCTCCGAGTCATCCGCACAACGTGGCTAGAGAAACCTACGTCGACTTCGATGGAGTCACGCAGCCCGCACCGGCGCCCAGATTCAGCCGCACACAGTCGAAGATTGCCTCTCCTGCTGCGCTGATTGGCGAACACAGCGAGGAGATCCTGGCCGACTGGGGTTTCGAGAGCTCCGAGATTGAACAACTTCGTACGGCTAAGGCCATCTAAGGAACAACTCTTATATGGAAACTCAATCGCTCGCAATTTCCTTGGGGCTCGTAGCGCTCGTGACGAGTCTCGCGCTGATCGTAAACTGGGCAAGCAATCGGCAGATTCCGGGCCTGCTGCGAATAGCTATCGGCTTCATGGCTACCTGCGTCGGAATATTACTGCTATCCCTGCAGGGCAGCGCACCGCCTATTATCTCGATCTTCCTGGCGAATATCCTCATCATGGGCGGTCGCATACCCATACTGTCAGGACTCGCTCATTTCTGGAATCAAGAGACTTCGAAGATACCGATGTTCTGCCTGATATGGTTCATAGCAACCGTAGCCGGGTTCTACTATTTTACCTTCGTCGACGACTCGCTATTCTGGCGCACCCGCCTGTTCACGGTAATGATGGTCCTGTTCTCGCTAGGTCTGGCGTACATACTCTACCGTGGCGTTAAGATAGAGCGGAAGCTGCGCCCGATAATGGCCATCAACTCCACCTACGGCGCCTACCTGCTGCTTACGCTCTCGCTTTTCGATGCGGCAGCCGAGACTGCATTGCTGCTGTTCCGAGATGGGCAGCCCATCACCTCGCCGGAGATGGCAACCGGTGTGTTTTTATTAGGTGCCATTGTAAACATCGTTATCTTCACAGTTTCTATCTTCATCATGACGATGGAGGAGCTCAAGGTTGAGTACGAAGAGAACGCCATCTTCGACCCCATAACAACGATTCTTAATCACCGCACGTTTATCGAGGTAAGCAATCGTGTCCTCGGCGTCGCGCTACGCCATAGCAAACCTATATCGATGCTGACGCTTGAAGTGATTAACCTCGACGACATCATCCAGCAGCATGGCAATAAGGTCGCCAATAAACTGCTGCGGCACTTCGCGCTCATGGCGACCGATCGACGACGCAACGAGGACGTACTCGCACGATCCAGCTACAAGCAGTTCCGCATGCTGCTACCAAGCGTCGATGAAGAGGGCGCGGCCGTAGTCGTCAAGAAGATACACGATGCCGTGCTCGGAGAAGAATACATCTATCGCGGCAGCGCACTGAAGATAGAGTTCCTAATCTCGGCGGTTACCAAGCGAGAGGAAGACCTGCATCTACAGCAGATCCTGCAAGAAGGCGAGGTCGAGCTGTTCAAGTTGAAGGCACAGAAGGAGGACGGGCAATAGTTCACATCTTCGCGTTATCATAGGCCAATCTATTTCCAACTCTGGAACTCTCTCCATGGCCTACAGCACAATTCTCTACGAGATCGACAGCAATATACTCACCATCACGCTAAATAGACCCGAGCGCATGAACGCGTTTACGGTAGAGATGGCTATGGAATTGATCGATGCCGTGAATCGAGCCAGCGAAGACGACGCGGTGCGCGCCATCGTCGTGACCGGCAGCGGCAAGGCCTTCTGCGCAGGGATGGACCTCGGCGGCGAGGGCAATGTCTTCGGCCTCGATGAGAGCCTGCAGCCTAGCCTCGCGGATATGCGAGAGCGACTTAATGACCCGAAGATCAATGCCGGCGTGCGCGACACGGGCGGGCAGCTAACTCTCGCTATCTACGACTGCAAGAAGCCCATCATCGCAGCAATCAACGGCGCCGCGGTCGGGATCGGAGCCACCATGAGCTGCGCCATGGATATTCGACTGGTCGCGGAGAATGCCAGAGTCGGATTCGTCTTTAACAAGATTGGAATCACGCCCGAGGCCTGCTCAAGTTGGTTCCTGCCCCGCCTAGTCAACATGGGCACGGCGCTAGAATGGGTGTATAGCGGCGAGTTGATCGAGGCCGAAGAGTTGCACGCGCGCGGCTTCGCCAACGCCATCGTGCCGAAGGCGGCGCTGTTGGAGCGGGCCTATGAGCTGGCACGACGAGTTGCACAGCACAGCCCGGTCGCTATCGCGCTTACCCGGCAGATGATGTATCGTAATGCGGCACAGAGTCACCCATTGGCGGCACATCAGGTAGACTCTCTCGCCATCTACTACACGAGCCAGACTAGCGGCAAGGAAGGCGTGAAGGCTTTTCTGGAGAAGAGAAATCCCTCCTATACCGATAGCGCCTCCAGCGACATGCCACCCTTCTATCCATGGTGGGACGACTAGCTCAATCAGCTCAAGGAAAAATCATGCGAAGAAACTTCGAACTACTCTGCTCTACCAGCGGCCGTGTAATACTGGGCTTGTATTTTATTATTCCGGGCGCGATCCTGAAGATTACCAATATGGACGGTACCGCCGCCTATATGGCCGAGCACGGCATGGTCGCGATCACTTTCTTCCTCATCTTGACCATAATAATTCAACTCTTCGGCGGCATCGCGATGGTTGTCGGCTACCAGGTTAAGATAGCGGCTTTCTTGCTCGCAGGCCTGACCCTGATGATCAACCTGATAATGCATGATTTTTGGAATATCCCCACCGAGACACAGAATTTCGTCAAGAATCTGGGCATTATGGCGGGACTTCTGGTCGCAGCCGGCCTCGGCGGCGGTGGCTGGAGCATCGACAGCAAGTTAGCCAAAGCTGATTAATATCAATGCTTTAAGCAGAATTTGGCGATGCGGCTTGCGGCATCTTGGCAGCAACATCAGCTAGTCAGACCACCGGCAAGCTCTTGATTCTCGCGGCTTTGCCACCATTGTATTTAAAAGGTAGAGATTGCGGAGGGATTCAGCTGAATTTCAGCATCGAATCCGTATAATGAATTCAAACTCCGTCGCTCCCTTACGAATCTCTGATACAGGAACAGCTACGACATGATAATGGTGCAATCGACTTTCCATCTCATTGCAGACTCCAAGCCTGAGGCAATCGCATTGATGAAGAACATGGTGCGCCTCTGCCAGCAGGAGCACGGCTGTCTGAGCTATGAATACTTCGAGGGGCTGACCGATAGCAATCAGGTCGTCCTCCTGCAGGAGTGGGAAAATGCAGACTGCCTGCAGGGCCACTACCAGACTGAACATATGGAAGAGTTCCTCGGCAAGCTCGGCAACTACCTCGAGAGTGAGGTTGTCACCCGTAGCTATGCCTCGCAAGACGAGCCCCGCGTAGCGACGAAGGGCGGCGATAATCTCGCCAAGTCGGAGCAGACGATCCACTAAGCTGCGCGCCAGTCATTGATCACTTTGAGAACGCCCTACAGGGATCGGTAAATGTTCTATACGCTGCAGGGTGATCAGAAAACTCCCGTTACACCCGAAGAAAATTCACGCCTGCTACGCTGGCGAACTTCCACCTTCTGGGTCTGTCTTGTCGGCTACGTCGGCTACTATATTTGCCGCGGCAATCTCTCCGCCGCTTTCCCCCTGCTGGAGCAGGAATTTGGCTATTCCAACACACAGCTCGGCCTGATCGCCTCTCTCTCGGAGATGGCCTATGCCGCAGGCAAGTTCATCAATGGTCCGCTGGCGGACAAGATCGGTGGCCGCCGCATCTTCCTCGTCGGCATGGCGGGCGCCATCTTCTGGAACATCGTCTTCTCAATCTCGGCCAGTCTGACCGCCTTCATCGTGGTCTGGTGTTGCTGCCGCTACTTCCTCTCCATGGGCTGGGGCGGACTGACGAAGACCATCGGCAACTGGTATCCCAGAGAACGAAACGGCACCGTGATGGGGCTGATCAGTGTGAACTTCCAGTTCGGCGGCGTTGCGGCCACGTTATTCGCAGGCTTCCTTGTGGCGATGGGCGTCTCCTGGCAGGGTGTGTTTATCTACCCGGCGCTAGTCCTCAGCCTGATCCTGCTATGGTCTTATTTCGCCTCCCGCGCCCATCCCTCCGACGTGATTGCGGGAGCGAGACCTATAGAGGGCGGCACATCGAAGGCGCAGATCGCAAACTACGGCGACGAGGAACAGCCCCCGGTATCGACTATCTTGAAGACGCTACTGCGCCTGCCCATCTATCGCCAGCTTCTCGTATTCAGTTTTCTCACAACGCTGCTGCGCTCGGTATTTCTGTTCTGGACACCGAAGTTTCTGTTCGATATTGGACTAGGCGCCAGCTCTGCGATACTGCGCTCCGCCATATTCCCATTGTTAGGCGTGGCTGGAACTCTCTTCATCGGCTGGTACACGGATCACTATGCACGCAACGGCGATCGCGCTCGCATGATGTGGATCATGCTGTCTGTACTCGTTTTCTGCATGGTCGCGATCTCCGTACTGAGTGGCGCTAGCGAGCCAAACTACAACTTGATCCTTGTCTTCCTCGGCGCCAGCGGCTTCTTCCTACTCGGCCCCTACTCCATGAGCAGCGGCTGCCTCACGCTGGATATCGCAGGCGCTCAGGGTGCCGGCTCCTGCACGGGCATCATCGATGGCATGGGCTATATCGGCGGGGCTATCGCAGCATTCGCCGCGGGCGTACTGTCCGACTATCTTGGCTGGCCGCAGGTGTTTCTGGTGCTCTCGGTATTCGCCGTGATCTCGACTCTCAGCGCCTGGCTGATGAGCCGCGGATTTCAGAAGATGGCACGGCCGAGCTAAACGAATACCGCAGTTCCATCCCACTGCAATAGACCAAATTACACGGCTGCTTTTTAGAAAGCTGTTGAATAGATATCTTGTGACGGACAGGAATCCGGCATCCACTCCCGTGACTCGCCGTGAACCCATCCAAGGGGGGCGGGCGTCAGCATCCCTGCTGACGACGGTCACGGGAGTGCATACCGGATTCCTGTCTACGGAGTCGGTGACGCAGCCGGATACAAGCGGGCCTAGTTGATTCTACGAGTCTATTGTTGCGCTTCGTAGGCTTTGATGCGGTCGGTGAGGTCGCGCACCATGCCGTTGGGAATGGGTAGGGTCAGGTGGTATTGAGATATCTTCCAACCTTCGGCCGTTCTGATCAGTACGCCGGTGCCACGACTGCTGCCGAAGGCCTGGCTTAGCAGGGCCTCATCGAACCAGGCGCTGTCTCCATCGGGCGTTAGATTGACATTGCGCTGTAGCGGCGTGTATACCCAGCCATTGCTGCCACTCGAGTACTGCCGGAATTCTGGCTTGGTCCAGCGCTCGCTCGCATCGGTGCCTATGAATACGCCATCCTCGCTCATGAGGTCGAAATACTTATCCCAATCTCCCTCCGACGCCGCGATGTGATAGTTATCTAATACACGATTGATGGCGTCCAAGTCAGTTGCCGGCGACTGCGTAAGCTGAGCGCAGGAAGCCAAACCGGAGATAAGAATTATCGAGAGCAATGTGTTCTTCATAGCTTTTCGCACCCCTTCTGTTTAGGCGGCGGTCTCGCCTTCGCTGGAGGATTCATTCTCGTCGAATTCTCCGGCGTCGATTCTCGCAAAGTAGTCGCTCGCCACCTTCTTCACCTTCGGCGCCAACAGCAGCGTGGAGATCATGGTAGGTATGGCCATCGTTGCATACATGCCATCCAGCAGATTGATCACCACCTCTAGCGAGACGATAGCCCCCACTACGATGAGCCCCATATAGGCGTACATATAATAGTTTTCTCTGGCGCTGCCGAGAAGGAAGCCCATGCACTTACTGCCGTAATACCAATAGGTCAGTATCGTCGTCGTGCTCAACACCACCACCATGATCAGCAGCAGATAGGCGCCGAAGCCGGGGAACACCTGCTCATAGGCCTGAGTCGTGAGCGTAACGCCGACGGCGTCGCCCTCCCAGACCCCGGTGACAAGCAATGCCAACGCGGTGCAGGTGCACACGATCAGCGTGTCGGCTATGGGACCGATCATGGCGACCAGCCCTTCCCTCGTTGGCTCATTGGTCTTGGCCGCGCCGTGGGCCAGTGACTCCGTGCCGATGCCGGCCTCGTTGGAGAAGGCGCCGCGCTGCACGCCGATGAGGATGACGGCACCGATTACTCCGCCGGCCACCGATTGCCCTGAGAAGGCATCGGTGAAGATCAGCAAAAACATGGAGGGTATGTCGCCCAGGTGGCTCGCCAATAGAACGGCGGTGATGAGGAAGTAGAAGACCACCATCGTAGGCACCAAGCTGGCAGCGATGGCTGAGACGCGTTTCACCTTGCCTACCGCCACACTCAGCATGACGACGGCGAGTATGATTCCGGTCGCGAGATCGAAGCCGAAATGATCGTCGCTAGTGGCGATCCCCGCGGGAATGGCGACGACGTCGCGCAGAATCTGCACCAGTTGATTTACCTGGAAGATCGGCAAGGTGCCTACCATGCCCGCGATGGCAAACATCCAGGCCATGGGCAGCCACTTTCGCCCAAGGCCCTCGCGAATCACATACATCGGACCGCCCTGTAACTTGCCCGCGTCATCCTTGCCGCGATACATGATCGCGAGCGAGGCGGTGTAGAACTTGGTGGATATGCCCACGATCGCCGTAATCCACATCCAGAATACGGCGCCCGGGCCGCCGACCGTGATAGCTACTGCGACGCCAGTGATATTACCCAGGCCCATGGTGCCAGCGAGCGCCGTAGCTAGCGCCCTGTAGTGACTAATATCGCCCGCGCTCGCGTCATCCGCGGCGTCATACTTGCCTTTAAGAAGGCCTATGCTGTGCGAGAAGTAGCGGAAGTGTCTGAGGCGCGAATGCACCATGAAGAAGAGGCCACCACCTACTAGCAGGATGACCAGTGGCAGGCCCCACATGAAACTGGTGTAGGCGGCAATCGCCGCTTCGATGGCAGCCATTAGAGAGACGCTCTCTCGGCCAGGACTGCTGTGTTTCTAAGGTTTACGGAGATAGGATTATCCTGTGGCCTGCTGGTATCGGTTCGCGGTAGAACGCCTGGCGCCGGTAGGCGGCGCTAGGTCATCGCTACTGCCCATTGGCCGCATCGGCCTCGAGTCGGCGTGCACCGGCGAGTATCGCTCGCATCGCATAGTTGCCTTCGTGACAGGCATACTCATACAGGTCCTCGCCAGTATACATCGGCATCTCTGCCGTCCAGGGCTGGGTATACAGCTCCGGGTCGTCGATAGTGAATGAGTAATGTAGCTTGTCATCTGCCACCCGGGTAAATCTCTCAGTCAACAAGACGTTCTCCGAGACCAGACGCTCCTTCGCTACCTGCCAAGGATTGAAGTCCTTAGTCTGCACGATCAGCGTGTCGCCTTCGTAGTAGCCAATAGAATCCCCCAACCACTTCTCATAGGGTAGATCCTTAAATTCCTGATCGATCTTGACGATGCGCGCATTGTGCACCATCTCGGCGAGCAGCATGACGTGGGTGGGCGACTGCACGATCTGCATATGGTTGTTGTAGAGGCTGCTCATGAAGGGCGCGGTGGACGCAAAGCTGACGAGGCAGCGATCCGATAGCGTGCGGCCTTCCGGACCGTCGCTCTCTGCCATGCCCATCGGTAGCTCGTCCTGCTGCGATCGACGCAGCGCCTGGCCGTCTTCGCGCCACGGAATCTGACCATTGGGCGGATCGACGATAAGCGAAGTTCTGTACATGCCGTTCATCTCGGCGAGCGCGTCACCTGGCGTAATCCAGAAGCCATTGTAGCCGCCCACATTTTCCGGGCCGGGAGCCTCGGCACCGGTTGCCTCGAGAAAGGCGATATAGTCTGGGGTAGACACCATCTTCGCCAGCATCGTGGCCTCGTCGACTTCCAGCTCGCCTTCGTAGACATCGGCCCGCTCCAGACCCGTGCGAGTCTTGTAGTTCCAGACGCCCTGCACATCCGGCACGCCGAAGTCAGTCTTCGGTGGCGTATAGTCCTCGGCGGCAAGGGCCACAGACCCAGCCAGCGCGGCAATCAGCAGGCCAAGCGTGGCGCTAACATTCAGATTGATCTTCATAAGTATCCTTTGGTGCAGTAATGAGCTCGAAGCCAGTGCTGGCAGCTTAATCTAGCCTTCTATGCCGTGACAAGCTGACTGGCGTCTGATTCTAGCCTTCTATCGGATATTATCGGCGAAAGTAAAATCGGCAGGCGGCTGCATGCCAGCCAGATGCTGCACGAAATAGTCCCAGCGCCGCTTCATGAAGTAGCGCCTATTGCCGAAGCCATGGCCGGCGTTCGGCAGCACCACTAGGTCGAAGTCCTTATCGGCCTCGATCAAGGCCTCGACCACCAGCAGCGTGCTAGAGGGATGCACGTTTGTATCCAACATGCCGTGGGCGAGCAAAAGCTTGCCCTGAAGATTCTCGGCTAGCAATTGATTTGCCTGATTGTCGTAGTTCGTTGTGACGACCGGCTCGCCCTCGCCAGGATTGTTCTCGGGAAAGGTCTGCAACAGGCCTTGCCACTTCTCACCCCAGTCGTCTTCGTAGTTGCGGTTGTCGTGATTACCCGCACCGGAGACTGCGACCTTGTAGAACTCGGGATAGCGCAGTATGCCGGCGGTGGAGGCGAAGCCTCCGCCCGAATGGCCCCAGATTCCGACTCGGTCCAGGTCCATCCACGGATTCTCGGCGGCAAGCTGTCGAATGCCGGCGATCTGATCCGGTAGGCCGTTGTCGCCCATATTGCCGTAGTAGGCGTCATGAAATGACTTGGAGCGCCCTGGCGTACCCATGGCGTCGAGTTCGACCACGATAAAGCCCAACTCCGCCAAAGACTGTTTGTCGTTACGCGAGGCGCGGAAGGATCGCGTGCCTACACTGCCACTCTGCGGGCCCGGGTAGAGGTAGTTGAGCACCGGATAGGACTGCGTCTCGTCGAATGTCGTTGGCTTGTACATCAGCCCGTAGATGTCAGTTAGCTGATCTCTGGCCTTGACGGTAAATGGCTGCGGCGCCACCCAGCCGCTGTCCTTCAAAGCGTCGATGTCGGTCTGCTCCATCTCCACCTGGCGCTCGCCTGCCCTGCTGCGCACTACAGATACCGGTGGCGAGGTGGGAGTCGAGTAGACATCGCTGAAGTATTCGCCAGATGGCGACCAGCTGATCTGGTGGTTCGCGCTCTCTGGTGTGAGATTCGTCAACTCGCTGCCATCGAAATTGATGCGATAGTGGTAGTGATAATAGGGATCGCCCGGCTCGCGATTCGAACCCGTAAAATAGATCTGCTCATTCTCAAGGTCGATCTGCTGAATATCCAACACCGACCAATTGCCCTCGGTGATCTGGTGCTTCAGCTCGCCGGAGCTTAGATCGTGCAGATACAGATGGCCCCAATTATCCTGCTCGGAGAACCAGATAAACTCGCCGCGCTCAGGGAAAACACGCCAGTTCGCCGAGCTGAAGCCTCCCTCGTAATAGGTCGCTACCTCTTCGCGATACACCGGCCTAACCGTGCCCGACTGTGGATCGGCAATTTGCAACTGCGCCACCTTGTGATCTCTTGACGAGGAGACGAAGGATAGCGTCTCGCTGTCATCGCTCCACTCGACGTCCAGAAACACGCCGCCCCTTCCGGCTATATGATCGCTGGTTGTGGATCTATGTGGGTCGGGTGGCATGTTCAGGCGCACGATGCGCGGCTCGGGTTCGAGGTGAATGACTAACCTCTCGATCATGAATATATAGTCGTCACCGGGTAGCGGGTACTTCCATTCATCTAACTCGCTGTGTCCCACCTTGGTAGTCCACAGGTGCATCTCGCCCACGTTCCTGCCATCGTGTCGAAACGTGGCGATCTTGCTGGAATCGGGAGACCAGAGCAGCACGGGGCCTTCGTCGCGAAGCCAGCCTGCGTTATTCGTTGCATAGCCATAGTCCTGCTCGCCGTCGAAGGTAAGCTGGGTCAACTCGTTAGTGGCCGTGTCTCGAACCCAGAGATTATGCTCGTCGATGAATGCAGCCTTGCTGCGATCGGGAGAGAGGTATTCGTTCGGTGGTGTCTCGGCGAGCTCGCTGAGGTTGTAGCTAGCCAGATCTAGGGAATAACGACTGCCGGAGAAGCCAAATTCCAGGGACTCGCCGCCATCGAGCAGGCGGATCTGCGTCAGGGCGAGATCTTCGGCATCGACTTCCTCGTCGCTGAGGCTAGCCAATGCCTGGGTCAGGCGAGGCGCATCGAAGAGCGAGGATTTCTGCTCCGCCTGCGCATCTAGCAGAATATACTCAGACCCCGTTTCGGTTGAGCGGCGGTAGACGAGACGATCGCCCTCCTGCCAGTACTGTGCGAGGACATCAAAGTGGACCAAGTCTTCGGTGTTGACTGCGAGGAACGACGCCGCGCGTTCATAGTCGGCGGCGCTGATCGTGGCTGCTTCGTCTTGCACCGGTTCAGTGCTGGGTGCCGGAGAGCAGGCCTGAATGATGGCAAGGGCGGCTGTCGCTGTGAGCGTGCGGCTAATCATTCGAATCATCATGTGGCCTCTCTTTGGCAGTTGTACTAAAGACTCTATAGAAGCGCATCCAGAATCAAATCAACAGACTCCACGATTCTCTGATCGCGAGGACGCAGGTCCGGTGCGAACTCCACACCGGTGAGATGCTGCAGGCCAAGGATATAACGCACGGCTATTTCATTCGCCTGCTCGTCGGAGAACTGCTGATCCTTCTCCTTCACCATGCCGCGGGCAAACTCCTTCGAGAACGAAACCGGCTTGCCATCGCGGTGCATCACATCACCCTCGTCATCGAGGCGCCAGAATCGAGAAGAGTCCATCGTGTAGAGCTCGTCGGCTGCGACAATTCTGCCCTCCGAATTGATACCGTGCTCGGTCTTCGTATCGACCAGCACCATGCCCCGCTCGGCCAGATATTGTGAAATCATGCCGAAGGCCATAAGGGAGGAGTTTCTGATTTGGTTGTACTGCGCCTGCGTACATACGCCGCTGTCGATCAGGGACTGGGCGTCTGTCGTCTTGTCGACTTTGTCCTTCGTGCTGGGCGTATCCATGACATAGGGGAGAACGCCATTCGGCTCAAGGCTCGCGACTTCCATCTCGTGCCCGGCGTAGTGCAGCACCGTCTCGCCTGCGTCTTTCGCCTGCAGCCAATGCTGATAGAGCGAGGTTGAGGTCGAGCTCTCCGCCATAAAGAGACGCAGGACGTTCTCGAGACTCACGAGGTTGAGATTCTCCGCCGGAATAACGGTAGAACTCGGCAATAGACCGTCTACCTGGAACTGGGATGAGCCCAGCACATCGACCACCAGACGCAGCATGTGGTCGTGGTTGAAGGCCAGCACCTGATCCTTGAATGGAATTGCGCCACGATTGACATCGTGGGTGGAGATGCGGTTGTTACGGAACATCAGCCTCAGGGAAACCCCGGAAGCCGTCTTCAACGCATCGCCGAACACCGAGTCGGAGACCTTGCCCTCTAATACGGTCGCACCCGCCATCCGCGGAATATCGCCGTCGCTGATGAGCTGCTGAATGGGTCGACCTTCGTTAACAATGCTGCCGTGCTCGGCAACCAACTCTCGGATTTGCTTCTCGTCCAACATGGGATTTTCACTTCGCCCTATAGAAATTGATCAAGCAGTGAAGAATAAGTGAATCGGTGGGGGACTACAAGAATGCCGGCTTCGAGGAGGCCGAATGGGGATGATTGGACTAATGGCATGGAGAGGGGGAAAGTGGTGCCGCCACCAAGAGTCGCTAACTAATGGAGAGTGGACCTGCTGATTTCAGCAGACTCGGGTGCAGTGAGGTTGGGGTTA
>Ga0055584_100000251_pt1 | contig 50880 bp, 56 predicted proteins | sample OSDHelmetaG_FD_58716 | JGI IMG/M metagenome (GOLD analysis project Ga0055584, IMG submission 58716) | Pelagic marine sediment microbial communities from the LTER site Helgoland, North Sea, for post-phytoplankton bloom and carbon turnover... | ecosystem: Environmental > Aquatic > Marine >... | reverse complement strand
CCTTTAGATTTGCAAAACAATGCTCTATATATTGTAAAGTTGAAAACAGAAACATTTACTAAAACAATAAAAACAATTTTAAAGTAAACATGAACAATTAATTAACCAACCAACATGTTTTATGGCGATTGAAGCAATTCAATCGCTTTTTCATTAAAAAATACTATATTATGACGGAAATCCCCAAATCATGAAATACAGTACAAAAATAATCGTTGAAATCCCTTTACAAGAATTCATTAGGAAATTTGACAACATCAACAATTTAAGGCATTGGCAACGAGGACTTATTTCTACAGAGCACATCTCAGGAGTCCCCGGAGAATATGCCTCAAAGATGAAACTCAAATACAAATCAGGCAAGCGTATTATAGAGCTTATTGAAACGGTCATTCATAGAAATCTGCCTCACGAATTTCACAGTACCTACGATATTAAAGGGTTGCATAATATTCAAGAAAATTACTTTAAAGAAAATGAAAACGGACATACCATTTGGATTTCTAAAAACGAATTCGTACCCTTAAATTTCACGATGAAACTGATGACAAAATTAATGCCTAATGTCTTCAAAAAACAATCGAAACAATATATGAACGACTTTAAAAATTTTGCAGAAAAAAACATTTCAGTTACTAACTCATAAAAATTAATTTATTAACAAAACATGAAAAAGACCATAGTTCTATCCGTTATAAGTCTATTGTCACTGATGACTTGCAAAGACAAAACAGAACAAGACACAAAGACTGACGAGTCCGTAAGTGATACTTATGTAAAAGATTATCATTCGTATTCGGAGCCTAATAAAGCCGTTATCAAGCATCTCAATTTAGACATTGATATAGATTTTGACAGCAAGCTCATAACGGGAACGGCCACCTATGATATAGAAAACCATCAATCAGAAACTATTGTTTTAGATTCAAAATTTTTAAATATCAAATCGGTAACAGCTGATGGTCATCCTACACACTTTACATTAGGTAAATTTAATGAAGAATTAGGTCAACCTTTAACCATAGACATCAGCAAAGACACCAAGACTATTTCTATAGAATACAGTACTACAGATAAGACAGAAGCATTACAATGGTTGAATCCACAACAAACAGCCGATAAGAAACATCCATTTTTATTCACACAAGGTCAAGCCATTTTAACAAGGACGTGGATACCTATCCAGGACAGTCCACAAATCAGAATCACTTATGATGCAAGTGTGAAGGTACCTTCGGATTTGATGGCTGTTATGAGTGCAAAAAATCCAACTGAAAAATCTCAAAATGGACAATACCATTTTTCAATGAAACAACCCATTTCTCCATATCTCATAGCACTAGCAGTGGGAGACCTTCAATACAAAGCTATTAGTAATAGGACAGGAATATATGCAGAACCTTCCATTGTAGACAAAGCTCATCAAGAATTTTCAGATATGGAAAAAATGGTTTCCGCTGCCGAAAATTTATACGGAAAATATGCATGGGAACAGTTTGACGTCATTGTTTTACCACCAAGTTTTCCTTTTGGAGGTATGGAAAACCCAAGATTGACATTTGCCACTCCTACTGTGATTGCAGGAGACAAAAGTTTAACCACTCTTATTGCTCACGAATTAGCACATTCATGGTCGGGAAATTTAGTTACCAACTCTACGTGGAATGATTTTTGGTTAAATGAAGGCTTTACAGTTTATTTTGAAATCCGAATTATGGAAGCACTTTACGGCAAAGAACGCGCCGATATGCTAGCTTTAATCGGAAGACAAGATCTTGAAGACGAGCTTGAAAACTTAAAGAACAAACCAGAACGCACAAAACTCAAACTTGACTTAAAAGGAGAAAATCCAGATGATGGTATGAATAGCATTGCCTATGACAAAGGCTATCTTTTTTTAAGAACATTAGAAGAAACTGCGGGTCGTGACAAATTTGACAACTTTTTGAAAAACTATTTCAAGCAACATGCTTTTACAACAATCACGACAGAAAAGTTTGTAGATTACTTAAACAAAAATCTTTTAGACAAATACAACATCGATTTTAATGTAGAAGAATGGATTTATCAACCCGGCATACCTGAAAATCAATCAAAAGTCGTCTCGGATAAGTTTAACAATGCTGAAGCGGTACTGAATGAGTTCTTAACACAAAACACCGTTGATAAATCAAAAACAAACGATTGGACACCTCACGAATGGGTACATTTCATACGTAATTTTCCAGAGACTATTACGCCTAAACAAATGACTATGCTAGATAAAGCCTTTGATTTTTCACATGCAACAAACTCATATATAGCTATGGTTTGGTATGAACAATCCATAAAACACAACTACCATGGGAATGATGTTGATGAGCAAATTAAACAATTTCTGACTACTGTTGGAAGACGTTGGTATGTTTCTACATTGTATAAAGCCTATAAAACTGCAAATCGTACAGATGAAGCTTTAGAAATTTATAAGCAAGCACGCCAAAACTACCATTCGGTTACAGCAAACACAATAGATACCATGTTAGGGTATCAAGAATAAAACGCTTATCATAAGCGCAAAAAGGCTCGGAATATCCGAGCCTTTTTTATATCAAATACTTGCGTATTATTATCTAGAATAGTTTGGAGCTTCTTTAGTAATAGTAACATCATGTGGATGACTTTCATGGATACCACTAGAAGTAATTTTTACAAATTTTCCTTTAGCTTTAAGAGTAGGAATATCTTTAGCACCACAATATCCCATACCTGCTCTCAAACCACCGATAAACTGGTGCATACTTTCTATCAATTCGCCTTTGTAAGGCACTCGTCCCACGATTCCTTCAGGCACAAGTTTTTTGATATCATCTTCAACATCTTGAAAGTATCGATCTTTACTTCCTTTTTCCATGGCTTCTACCGAGCCCATTCCTCTATATGATTTAAACTTTCGTCCTTCATATATAATGGTTTCACCTGGGGATTCTTTAGTTCCTGCCAATAGAGAGCCTAGCATCACACAATCAGCTCCAGCGGCAATAGCTTTAGGAATATCTCCAGTATATCTAATACCTCCATCAGCAATTACGGGAACACCCGTATCTTTTATAGCATCGGCGACTTCCAAAACGGCAGAAAACTGAGGAAACCCTACTCCTGCGACCACACGTGTAGTACAAATTGATCCGGGACCAATACCTACTTTAACCGCATCAGCCCCAGCATCTACCAAGTATTTTGCCGCTTCAGCTGTAGCAATATTTCCGACAACGACATCCAAGTCAGGAAATTTAGATTTTACGCTTTTAAGTACACTTACCACTCCTTTGGTATGCCCATGAGCTGTATCAATAACCACAGCATCTACACCAGCATTAACCAAAGCCTCTACTCGAGTTACGGCATCGGCAGTTACACCTACAGCAGCAGCTACACGCAAACGACCATATTGATCTTTATTTGCATTAGGTTTTTGAGTAAGTTTAGTAATATCTCTAAAAGTGATGAGACCTATCAACCTATCATCATCATCTACAACAGGTAATTTTTCAATTTTGTTGTTTTGTAAAATAACTTCAGCATCAACAAGAGAAGTTCCTTTAGCTGCAGTCACCAAATTTTCGGAAGTCATTACTTCCACAATTGGTCTATCATTATTTTTTTCAAACCTCAGATCCCGATTGGTAACGATTCCTTTAAGCTTCCCTTTATCGTCAACAATAGGGATTCCACCAATGCTATGTTCTGCCATATTTTGCTTTGCGTCTAAGACCGTAGCAGTCAATGGTAAAGTCACTGGGTCGATTATCATTCCACTCTCAGCACGTTTTACTCTTCGCACTTTAATGGCTTGTTGTTCGATGGTCATATTCTTATGCAGTACACCTATTCCCCCTTCACGAGCCATAGCTATAGCCATACGGCTTTCGGTTACCGTATCCATTGCTGCAGAAACAATAGGCACATTAAGGCTAATGTTTTTAGTAAATTTAGTTTTGATGTTGACTTCGCGAGGTAATACTTCTGAATAAGCGGGGATTAGAAGAACGTCGTCGTAGGTTAACCCTTCTCCTAGGATTTTGTTTTGATGAGCTGTCATTGCAATTAAGATTTAATTGCGTGCAAATATACACTTTTTTTAAGTGTAATAATGTTAAGAATAAAATAAATAGCTAATGATATTCACTAAAAATTTTTGAGGCTTCGTTATAAGCACTTTCAAAATAAATAGCATTTAAATTTGAAACATTTTTAGATGTAAAATAAGACAATAGTTTTTCGGTTGGCATATTTCCTGTCAATTCATCTTTAGCCATTGGACAGCCTCCAAACCCTTGAATAGCCCCATCAAATCTACGGCATCCAGCATTATATGCAGCATCAATTTTTTCAAACCAAGTAGTAGGAGTAGTATGTAAATGAGCACCAAATTCAATATGAGGATATTTGGGTATTAAGTTTGAGAACAAATAATCAATATTTTCAGGATTTGATGTCCCTACGGTATCACTTAAAGATAAGATTTTAACACCCATATTGGCCAATTTTTCGGTCCACTGCCCTACAATATCCACATTCCATGGATCTCCATAAGGATTTCCAAACCCCATTGATATATAGACAACTACTTCTTTTTTTGAATTATCCGCGATTTCAAGAATTTTTTTAAGAACTTCGACTGATTGTGCAATGGTTTTATGAGTATTTCTCATTTGAAAGTTTTCAGAAATCGAAAACGGATACCCTAAATACCTGATAGATTTGTATTTAGAAGCTTCCTCTGCCCCTCTAACATTAGCAATGATAGCTAGCAATTTACTTTCTGTAGTTGCCAAATCCAATTGCGAAAGCACGTTTGCCGTATCTACCATTTGAGGTATAGCTTTTGGAGAGACAAAGCTACCAAAATCAATAGTATCAAAACCAACACGTAATAAGGATTGGATATATTGCACTTTTTTTTCTGTAGGGATAAAGGTTTTTATTCCTTGCATAGCATCCCTTGGGCATTCTATGATTTTTACGCGATTGTTCATATAAATCCAAAGATAAGAAAGATTGTCATCAACGAAAACGTTTTCTTAATTTCTATATCAAAATCATCATTGCAATTAATATAAACACTACTATTTGCAACCATTTTAAATACAATCCAACTTGAGCATGTTGTTTGATATAATCAGAAATCATTCCAGAGAGTATAGCTACTGCAGAAAAAATGAGTAAGGACACCAACATAAATAAGCCTCCCAAAACATAAAATTGTGTAACATTGCTTAGAGTATTACTAAATAAGAATCCTGGGAACATTGCTAAAAAGAACAGAGACACTTTAGGATTAAGCACATTCATAATCACCCCTTGTTTAAAGAGTTGAATTAGGCTTTTTTGAGGTATATTTTTTGCTTCCAAATACAAATTAGGATGACTTTTATAGGCTTTATAAGATAGATACAACAAATAAGCTGCTCCAAATATTTTAATGACTAAAAAGAGATTTTCATTAGCTTTAATAACCGCCGAAACTCCAAAGGCTACAAGTGTGGTATGCACCAAACACCCAGAAATCAATCCTGCTACCGTTGCGAGTCCCGACAATTTACCATAAGAGATGCTTTGCAAAAGCACATAGATATTGTCTGGTCCTGGCAGGATAGCCAAGACCGAAGTTGCCAAAACAAACGATATGAGGATGTCGTAATTCAATTAGATTCGTTTTAATAGAGCTTTATTAATTGATTTAACTAGACTAGGACCTTCATAAATAAACCCAGTATATAGTTGTATCAGATCGGCTCCAGCCTCAAACTTTTCTAAAGCATCTTCTACAGAATGAATTCCACCAACACCAATAATAGGGAAAGCCTTATTACTTTTTTCAGCTAAAAACCTAATCACTTCTGTAGAGCGTTTGGTCAATGGTTTTCCACTTAATCCTCCAACTTCAGTTTTATTTTCAGATTTTAAACCTTCTCTTTCAATTGTGGTATTAGTTGCTATTACTCCGTCAATTTTAGTTGTTTTTACGATATCAATGATATCCAACAATTGTTCATCGGTCAAGTCTGGTGCTATTTTGAGCAAAATCGGTTTAGGTTTTGTTTTTTGAGCATTTAGATCTTTCAATGTTTGCAGCAAAAGTGTCAATGGTTTTTTGTCTTGTAAAGCTCTTAAATTTGGGGTATTTGGCGAACTTACATTTACCACAAAATAATCGACATAATCAAACAAAGCATTAAAACAATAGACGTAATCATCGGTAGCCTTTTCATTGGGTGTAATTTTGTTTTTTCCGATGTTTCCACCAATCAATACTCCTTTATTTTTCTTCAAACGTTCAACAGCTTGGTCTACTCCCCCATTATTAAACCCCATTCTATTAATTATTGCGCTATCTGCTTTTAACCTAAACAATCGTTTTTTAGGATTTCCAGGCTGAGCTTTGGGTGTAAGAGTTCCTATCTCAATAAATCCAAAGCCAAGATTTCCTAATTCGTTATAAAGTTTAGCATCCTTATCAAATCCAGCTGCCAAACCTACTGGGTTTTTAAATGTCAATCCAAAGAGATGCTTTTCAAGTCGTTTATCCTCTACCGAATACATAGCTTTAAACAAAGCTGGCATAAAAGGCAGTTTGTTTAGGAAACGAATAAGAGAAAACGTAAAATGATGAATAGTTTCAGGATCGAATAAGAAAAAAATGGGACGAATTAAAGCTTTGTACATAATACCATATTTGTGCTACAAAAATAGTATTTTTGCACTACGTTTTAGCGATTTAAAATTTCAAAAAAATATCAATGATAGAAAAGCAACATATCATCGATCGATTTGTTAGTTATGTAACGGTCGATACCGAATCCGATCCAAAATCAAACACTACACCAAGCACAGAAAAACAATGGGATCTTGCCAATAAATTAGTAGAAGAGCTAAAAGCCATAGGCTTATCTGAAGTCACTATAGATGACAATGCCTATATCATGGCAACCTTGCCTAGTAATGTAGAACACGATGTACCTACCATTGGGTTTATCTCTCATTTTGATACTTCTCCAGATTTTTCTGGAGCCAATGTCAATCCTCAAATAATACCAAATTACGATGGCAAAGACATTGTTTTAAACAAAGAAGAAAATATTGTTTTATCTCCAGATTATTTTGAAGATTTAAAACAATATGTTGGCCAAACTCTAATCACAACAGATGGCACAACACTACTTGGAGCAGACGACAAAGCAGGTATATGTGAGATTGTTTCTGCAATGGAATATTTAATTCAACATCCTGAGATTAAGCATGGTACGATAAAAATTGGTTTTACTCCTGATGAAGAAATAGGTCGTGGTGCTCACAAATTTGATGTCAAGAAATTTGGAGCAGATTGGGCTTATACCATGGACGGTAGTCAAATAGGAGAGCTTGAATATGAAAATTTTAATGCTGCTGGTGCAGTAGTAACGGTAAAAGGGAAGATAGTACATCCCGGCTATGCCAAAGGGAAAATGGTAAACTCTATGTACATTGCTACCGAATTTATCAACTCATTACCAAAAATGGAAACACCTGAACATACTGAGGGTTATCAAGGATTTTTTCATTTACATCACATAAAAGGAGCTGTTGAAGAAACCGTTTTAGAATATATCATTCGAGACCATGATAGAAATCATTTTGAGGCACGAAAAGAAATGATGAAAAAGATAGCCAATGAGATTAACTCACAATATGGTATGGCCATAGTTGAAGTAGAGATTAAAGACCAATACTTCAACATGAAGGAAAAGGTAGAGCCTGTGATGCACATTGTAGATATAGCAGAAGAAGCCATGAAATCATTAGACATCAATCCCATCATCAAGCCAATACGTGGGGGTACCGATGGATCACAATTAAGTTTTATGGGACTTCCCTGCCCTAATATTTTTGCTGGAGGTCACAATTTTCATGGACGTTATGAATATGTTCCTGTAGAAAGTATGATAAAAGCTACTGAAGTAATATGTAAGATTGCCGAATTGACTGCTGAAAAATATCAGAAATAATACAACTCAAGGTAATATTAGTTGATAAAACTCAACTTAGGTCATAAAAATCTTTTAAACAAAAAAGCCACTCAAATTTGAGTGGCTTTTTTGTTTTGATTTGTTGTATCTGTTTTTTACACTTTTTTCTCTGGAGTATTTAATTTTTTACTCATCTCCATTGAGATGGCAGATCGATCAAATTTTATTTTACCAGCCATGGTTTCAATCACGCAACTATTGTCTTTATCATTAAGATCAACAACTTTTCCGTGCATCCCACTTTTGGTAATCACTCGATCTCCACGTTTTAATTCAGATGCAAACTTTTTTTCTTGTTTAGCGCGTTTCATTTGAGGTGCAATCATAAAGAAATACACCACAACAAACATTGCTATTATAGGCAAAAAACTACTTAATCCTTCTCCCATTATTTTATTTATTCAAAGATTTTACAGTAGCAGTTCCTGCAGGTTTTTTGGCAGCATTAGGATCTTTTTCGATAAACGCTTTGATTCTTACTTGCTCAGTTCCTTTTTCTGTATTAGTCGTTAAAGTGATCGTTTTAGAAATTTGATTACTTCCTTTACCATTGAATTTTACAGTAAACTCAGCAGAATCTCCAGGAGCCAAAGGCTCTCTACTCCAATCTTGAGGTACAGTACAACCACAAGTACTTTTAATATTGCTTACTACAAGAGGAGCTTTACCTGTATTAGTATATTTAAATTTGGTTTCAACAGGAGTTCCGTTTACAATAGTACCAAAATCGTGTTCTGTTTTGTCAAATGTAATTACAGGTAAATCCTTTGAAGCAGCATCTCTTTCTGCAGCTTCTGCAACATTTTCAGATTTTACTTTACTTGAAGCATCTTCTTTACAAGAAGTAAAAGCCACCATACACAAGGCACTTAAACCTAATACAATTTTTTTCATTGGGCTATTTTTTTAATTAATAATTTAGTTTTTTTTTTATTTTGAGCGCATAAATGTACTAATAATTTCTTATTACATCAATCCTCTTCCCACTTTATTTAGTTTTCCTTCCTTGGCATACTCTTTGGCCAACTTATCCAAAATACCATTTATAAAAATACTACTTTTAGGAGTTGAATATTCTTTTGCAATCTCTAAATACTCATTGATAGTTACCTTTACGGGAATAGAAGGGAATTTTTGAAATTCGCAGATAGCCATTTGCAGTAAGGTAGAATCTAACTCAGCGATACGATCAGAGTCCCAATTTTTGGTTTTTTTTGAGATTTCTTCATTTAGTTTAGCTTTATTGAGTAGAGTTTTCTTCATCAATTCTATTGCAAAATCTCTATCATCAAAGTCTTTAAACAATCTTGGGGTAAAAAAACCTTCGCTGATATCAGCTTTAAGTCTTCTCAGCATAGTTAAAATTGTTGAATTTACAGAAGGTAAATCGTCTGCCCAAGTGATTTTTTTATCTTCAAAATAATCGTGTAATTTTTCGTTTGGAGCGATAATTTTTGTGAAGATGTTTATAATAAAATTTTTATCTTCTTTAAAATTTGAAGTACGAGTAGACATATATTTTTTATAGTAATCACTTTCTTGTATTTCTTTAAAAAGTATATCTACATATTCAAAATCCAAATACCAAGGATTAAGCTTACGCTCTTCAATGGTTGCTTCCAATTTTTTGTTTTCTCTTATCAGTTGAAGAACCTGATTATCAACAAATTTTGTATTTGGATTTTTCTCTTCTTGAGTTGCCAAGAATTTTTGTTTAGTTTTTTCGAGATGGTCTTCAGCCTTTTTATGCAATTCGGTAAACAATGATAACATTACCAAATACAAATCATACATACTGTCCATGCTTTGAAGCAAGAATTTTTCATTGCTTTTTAAATCATCACTTTCGGAGCCTTTAAAGGCAAAAACCACTTGCATTACTTTAATGCGAATATGTCTTCTATTGAGCATATTAAAGAACGTTTATCAAAAATTTAAAGGCGAAAGATGTGTCTTTCGCCTTGCAAAAATAGTACTATTCCTTTTAATGTTAAAACAAATTCAAACCAATAATGTTATAGATTTTCATTTTTTCTTGCTTCTATGCGTTGTTCAGCAATTTTCATTGCGGCTTGGTTTGGTGTTATATTGTTTTGTTCAGCACTTTTTAAGATTTCAAGTGTTGTATTATAGATGTTTTCCGTCTTACGCATGGTTTCAGCTCTTCCGTAATTTTCCAATTCTGCATAAACATTTATAATTCCACCGGCATTGATTAAGAAATCTGGTGCATAAACAATTCCTTTTTCTTGAAGTTGTTTACCATGGATTTGTTCTACAGCCAATTGATTGTTGGCTGCTCCAGCAACAATTTTTGCTTTTAGCTTACCGATAGTATCATCATTGATTGTAGCTCCCAAAGCACAAGGTGCATAAATATCCATGTCTTCAGCATATAAATCATTACCATTATAAATGCTAACATCGTATTTTTTGCTTACTTCTTCCAATCGTTCTTGATTAATATCTGCAATCACGACTTTAGCACCTTCATTGACCAAATGTTCTACCAAAGATTCCCCTACATTTCCTATACCTTGCACATACACGGTTTTACCTTCTAGAATATCTGATCCATATTTATACTTTGTTGCAGCCTTCATTCCCATAAACACCCCATAAGCTGTTATTGGAGAAGGATTTCCTGCACCACCTTTACTTTCAGAAATTCCTGTTACATAAGGTGTTACTTCTCTTACAATATCCATATCTTCAGTAGTCATCCCTACATCTTCAGCAGTGATGTATCTACCACCTAAAGAATGAACAAATTCACCGAATTTTCTCATCAATTCGGGTGTTTTTTGTGTTTTGGCATCCCCAATGATCACCGCTTTTCCTCCCCCGATATTGAGTCCTGTGACTGCCGATTTGTAAGTCATGCCACGAGATAATCGTAACACATCATTAAGCGCTTCCCATTCGTTGTTATAAGCCCACATTCTTGTTCCTCCAAGCGCAGGTCCTAAAACTGAATTGTGAACACCAATTATTGCTTTTAAACCAGTATCTTTGTCGTGACAAAACATGATTTGCTCGTGATTGTCAAAAGACAATTGACCAAAAACTGGATCGACCTTTGAAAGGTCTTTTGAGTTAATAACGTCAGTTACCATTATATTTATTTTGTTTGTTGCTTTATTATCGTTTTCTAAACGGTGTGCAAAAATAAGCGAAAATCAAAGCATTAGCAAAATACTTAACAAAAATAAATCGGACTTAGATTTTTTGATTCATACATGAAAGAACTAAAGCATTTAAACAAATATTTTCACAAATACAGATATAGACTCTTAGCAGGAATATTAATTACTATTGTTGCCAGAGTATTTTTGTTATTTACTCCTGTATTGATTGGTGATACCATAGACACTATCACCCAAAGGATAAATAACGAGATTGGCCTTGAGGAATACAAAAGTGCTTTACTTACAAATTTACTATTCCTTATTGGAGCAGCTTTGATTGGCGGTCTTTTTACATTTTTGATGCGACAAACTATTATAAATGTATCCCGTTTTATTGAATATGATCTTAAGAATGAAATTTACCGTCAATATCAAAATTTGTCTTTAGATTTTTATAAATCGAATCGTACTGGAGATTTGATGAATAGAATAAGTGAAGATGTAAGCCGTGTTAGAGATTATGCAGGTCCAGGGATTATGTACAGCATCAACACAGTAACCTTGTTTGTCATTGCTTTATTTTTAATGTTTAGATCTGCTCCTACACTCACATTATATACTATCATTCCCCTTCCTATACTTTCATTTTTTATTTATAAGCTAAGTAAAGCTATTCATAAACGAAGTACAATAGTACAAGAATGGCTATCAAAACTATCGACCTTTACACAAGAGTCCTTCAGCGGCATCAATGTGATTAAGTCTTATTGTATAGAACCTCAAATCAATGATAGCTTTAAGACATTAGCTATTGAAAACAGAGCCAAACAGATAGACTTAGCTAAGGTACAAGCGTTATTTTTTCCTTTGATGATATTGCTCATTGGGTTGAGTAACATCATAGTAATCTATATAGGTGGTAAACAATACATAGATGGAGAAATAGAGAGTGTTGGAGTGATTGCAGAGTTCATCATTTATGTCAACATGCTCACATGGCCTGTTGCCACTGTTGGATGGGTTACATCGGTAATACAACGAGCTGAAGCCTCACAAAAACGAATCAACGAATTCTTAAAACAAGCCCCCACCATATCAAACACCAACCCAAATCCATCAAATATCAAGGGGCGTATTGAATTTGACAATGTCAGTTTTACATATCCAGACACCAATATTACAGCCTTAAAAAACGTCAGTTTTACTTTAGAAGAAGGCAAAACGCTTGTTATTTTAGGGAAAACAGGCTCAGGAAAATCTACCATACTAGATTTGATAGGTAGACTATATGATGTAGAAAGTGGTACAATTACGATAGACGGTATTCCAATAAAAGACATTAACCTCAATTCATTACGAGACAGTATAGGTTATGTTCCCCAAGATGCTTTTTTGTTTTCTGATACAATAGGAGAAAACATACGATTCGGAAAAGAAGATGCCACAGAAGAAGAAGTTATTGCTGCAGCCAAGATGGCCAATGTACACAAAAACATTATGGGCTTCAACAAAACATATAACACTGTTTTGGGAGAGCGAGGCATTACGCTTTCGGGAGGTCAAAAGCAACGCATATCCATAGCAAGAGCCATCATCAAATCGCCAAGCATTTTGTTGTTTGATGACTGTTTATCAGCGGTAGACACTGAAACAGAGGAAAAAATATTAAAAAATATCAACTCTATTTCAAAAGGAAGAACCACCATTATCGTAAGCCATCGCGTTTCTTCGGCAAAGAATGCCGATATGATAATCGTTTTAGACAAAGGTAAAATCATACAGAATGGCACTCACGAAAAACTCTTAAATACAGAAGGTTATTACAAAGAACTATATCTAAAACAACTAACACAAAAAGAAATATCTTAATTTGTTGGTTACTACACTTTTTTTTTAGATTTTTGAAACGCGAAGTGCAACAAAATTGAAATAATTAACCATAAGAAAATCAATACGGAACGATGGAACAAGAAGAAATTTTCTCAAAGGTACTTAGAGCAGGAAGACGAACTTATTTCTTTGATGTAAGAGAAACCAAAGCTGGAGATTACTACCTAACCATTACTGAGAGCAAAAAATTCACCAATGACGATGGGTCATACCACTACAAAAAACATAAAATTTATTTGTACAAAGAAGATTTTGCAGAGTTTAATGAGATATTGAAGGAGATGACAGATTACATCATCGAGCAAAAAGGAGAAGAAGTTATCAGTGAACGTCATCAAAAAGACTTCAAAAAAGAACAAGATTTAGACCAAGAACACGAAGTTGAGACTATTGATACAACTCAATCTACAGAAGATTTTACAGATGTAAAATTCGAAGACATTTAACCTTGGTTTTTTTATTAAAATTTTAGAGCCGCTACTGTTGTAGCGGCTCTTTTTATTTTAATCTTTAACATACCTCCTCTATCAAAGCTTGACTGTTAACAATGTTGTTATCAAGACCAACAACAAGTATAGGATTGAAAGTTTAAAGAATCCCATCAATAACAACCCCAATACAATAGCCGCTATAAAAATTGGGGTCAATGATGCAGCTATAGCAAATCTAAATGTTGACACAAATTCAGGTTCTTTTATTTTTGGCTTAATCCACAATTTCCAAACTAAATAAACAGGCAACAATAACAAAATCATACAAATTCTAAACAAGGGTTGCAATACATAATGTTTTTGCAACAAAGGTTTTCCGCAATTTTTAAAGTTGGAAGACACACATGCATTAACTAGATTAGGTTTTAAAAAATCTACCTGTAAATTGTTCAAGCGTTTAAGTATATAATCATAATTAACACTATCAATATTTGTAGTAAGCTGGCATAGTTGATTTCTTACTGTATTCTTTAAATCCTCTACTGTATCAGATGGTTTGACTACTATTTCATTACCAAAAATCACCGAAACAGAATCTGGGAATCCCTCTGCCTTTTCATAATTAAAACCAACGGGCATAATTCGTATTTCACTATTAGGATAAGTTTTGAAAGTTTCATCAATTATTCTAGTAAAACCTTTGCTAAGGGGGCGTACCGTTCGTTTTATATTATGATTCCCCTCAGGAAATAGCGTAATAGCTTGATTTTGGCTAAGTAACTGAGAACAAGTCTTAAATATAGTTTCATTTTTAGACAAATTGGACCAACCATCACGGACTCTATAGACTGGCAACATCAACAAACTTTTGAAAAACTTGGCTAAAAAGGGCTTTTTAAACACACTTGCTCTTGTAAGGAAATACGAAAAACGTTTACTTTTAACGGCAATCAACAACGGATCTAGCAATGCATTTTGATGATTGCCCAAAATCAAAACACCTTTATCTTTTGATAAATTTTTGACATGTTTTACTTCAATTTTTTTAAAGTAAAAAAACAGTGCTAATTGCAGATAAGTTCGTATTACATACAATCCAATTTTTTTCATGAAACAGGAAGCTTATAAGGTTTATAAGACCAATAAAACCCTAACAACAATCCTGATATAATATGCCAAATTCCCCAAAAAGCAGCTATAATAGCCATTCCTCCAAGTCCATCAAAAAACGTAAAAATCAGAAGTAACCCCAGTCCAGAATTTTGGATACCTGTTTCTATCGCAATAGTTTTTTGATTTTGAAAAGACAATCCCAACAATTTTGCCAAGAGGAAACCAATTGCTACAGCTATAAGGTTATGAAAAACCCCAACACTAAACACCTGATGAACATATTCATTGAAGACAGTAATATTTTTTGCAAAAGCAATGACTACTATAGCGGCAAAAACAAGTATAGATATAGGTTTTAACAGTCGTGATAATTTATGGGCAAATTTTTCGTTTTTCTGTTTTACGAGCATTCCCAAAATCAGAGGAATACCCAAAATCAACACTACAACCTTTATCAAATCGAATGGTTTAATTTCAATCTCTTTTAAAATATTTGCAGTAGGCTCATACAGATTTCCATATAATTGAAAATTCAATGGAGTTAGAACAATGGCCAGTAAAGTTCCAAAAGCAGTAAGGCTTACTGACAGAGCTGTATTTCCTTTAGCTAAATAGGTCATAAAATTAGAAATATTGCCTCCAGGACAAGCTGCTACCATTATCATTCCAAGAGCAATACTTGGTTTAGGGCTTATCCACAATACAAAGAGATATGTAAAAAATGGAAGGACTACAAATTGAGACAACACCCCGACAAACAATAATTTTGGTTGTTTAAACAATCGTTTAAAATCTTCTATAGAAATACCCAGCGCCACACCGAACATAACAATTCCCAAAGCGATATTGAGCAGCCAAAGTCCATTGGCGTCAAAATTTATAGAAACATCGTCTATATGCTGCATAAGGTCAAGCTACTGTTGAACCATTTTTAACACGACGTTCGGGCTTTAGCAAAAACACATCGTTTTTCTTTACAGCCCCAAGCACTAAACATTCACTCATAAAATTGGCTATTTGTTTTTTAGGAAAATTAACAACAGCTACTATTTGACGATTGATCAAATCGGATTTTGAGTATAAAGTTGTAATTTGCGCTGATGATTTTTTTATTCCCAAATCACCAAAATCGATTGTTAATTGATAAGCAGGTTTTTTAGCCTTAGGAAAATCATTAACCTCTATTATGGTTCCAATACGAAGATCTACTTTTGTAAAGTCTTCAAATGTTATTATATTATCCATGCGTTAAAAATACATTAAAAAATTAATTCACAAACTTATGGCAAGAACACTGTCAAACATGCTTCCATTAGGCACAAAAGCACCAGATTTTTCATTGGTTGATACAGTAAGTGACAAAACATTTAGTTTACAAGAGCTTAAGGGTGAAAAAGGCACTGTAATCATGTTTATATGCAACCACTGCCCTTTTGTTAAACATGTAAATGCCGAAATATCAAAATTAGCAAAAGATTTTGTTTCAAAAGGAATTAACTGTATTGCTATTTCAAGTAATGATGTGGAAAATTATCCAGAAGATGCTCCTGAATTAATGAAAAAAAACGCCATAGAACAAGAATTTATTTTTCCATATTTATACGATGCTACTCAAGAAGTAGCCAAAGCTTATGATGCTGCTTGCACACCAGATTTTTATCTTTTTGACGAACATTTAAACCTAAGATACCGAGGGCAATTAGATGATTCTAGACCTGAAAACGGTATTCCTGTAACAGGAAAAGATTTGAGAGATGCTATTCAAAATCTCATTGATGGAACTTCCATCTCTAAAACTCAAAAACCAAGTATTGGTTGCAACATCAAATGGAAACAATGAAATTGTTTTGACAATAGATTAAACTAACCCAAAATTTATTTTCTGAACACAATTTGTTCTTAACAATATTTTTGATTCTTATAAAAACCATGCTAACAACAACCGAAATTCGATTTAGTTTTTTATTTACCACAGTACTTATACTAGAGCTTATTTTTGGAAGTTTAGATTCGCTATTTATTTTACATTATATCACAAAACCATTACTTCTTTTATCACTAATTGGTTTTGTTTTAAAATATGGTGCTTCTTCCAAAAAACCATTAAAAACACTTTTGGTTGGAGCTTTATCATTCTCGTTAATCGGCGATATTCTTTTGATGTTTACAGACAAAGGCAATTTTTTTTTCATCCTTGGATTAGTAGCATTTTTGATAACACATATCCTTTATTCTATTTTATTTTTTAAACAACGTGATATCAGAAACAAAAGAAAAAAACCTCTGATATTAGCCTTTGTCTTAATACTATATGCTTCTACCATTACATCCTTAATTTTTGAAAATCTTGGTAATCTATTCATACCCGTAGCCTATTATATTGTTATTATATCTACAATGATGCTTATGGCCTACACAAGAAAAGGGAATATAAACATATTAAGTTACAACCTTGTTTTCTTTGGTGCCGTTTTATTTGTTGTTTCAGACAGTATTTTGGCTCTAAATAAATTTTATTCAGAAATTCCTTATAGTCATATATGGATTATACTTTCATATGCTTTGGCTCAATTGGGTATTACAATAGGAATTCTAAAATCTGTAAATCATTAATTTTTTTTTTTTTAAAACTGTAACAAGTACATCATAAAACCTACCAATATTTAACTAACCGATTTTCTTTTGGAAAAAGCATTAGAACATAGTTTTGTAGAACAACTAGAGAAGCATCAAAACATCGTTCATAAGGTTTGTAGGCTATATACCAACGACCAACAAGCCCATAACGATTTGTTTCAAGAGATTGCTATACAGCTATGGAAGGCTTATCCAAAATTCAGAGGTGATTCGAAGTTCAGCACATGGATGTATCGTGTAGCGTTAAATACAGCCATTACACTTTATAGAAGGTCAAAACGACGGGTTCAAACTCAAGAATTTGACAATTTTCAATTTAAAATTAAATCTGAAGAATATGACGATACAGAAGAGCAACAGCTCAAGCTTTTGTATGAGGCTATACACCAGCTTAATGATATTGAAAAAGCTCTTGTTTTTCTGTATTTAGAAGATAAAAATTACAGTGAAATAAGTGAGACCCTAGGAATTTCAGAAGTTAATGCTAGAGTAAAGATGAATCGGGTCAAAAAGAAATTAAAAACCATCTTAAATCCTTAAGACCATGGACGAATTAGAACTACTGAAAAAGGATTGGAAAAAGGAAGAGAATAAATATCCCAAACTTTCCTATAACGATATCTACAAGATGATTTTAAAAAAATCATCTTCAATAGTAAAATGGATTTTTATTATCAGTTTACTAGAATTTGTGTTTTGGTTAAGTATCAGTTTTTTACTTAAAGAATCGAAAAGCACCAAATCTTTTGATGAATTGGGTGCTAACTATATTTTTATTCCTTTATCTATATTGGGCTATATCATCTTAATGTATTTCTTCTATCAATTTTATAAAAACTACAAGCGCATTTCTGTTACTGACAGCGCAAAAGTTTTGATGGAAAACATTCTAAAGACCAGACGCACAGTCAAACAATATGTGGCCTTCAATCTAATCTATATGGTTGTTGTTTCTATTTTTGCTGTAATTGTAGAACTAAGCAAAAACAAAGAGGTTTTATATAAAATTGAACAGGCCTCTGCCAATGGTGAAATTTTCTTGTTTTATGTAAAAGTCATAGGAATAACTTTATTAATCTTAGGCTTAGCTATAGGCATACTTCTTGTTTTCTATTGGTTAATCTACGGTATCCTTTTAAAGAAACTTAACAGAAATTACAAAGAACTTAAGAAAATAGAAGTTTGATTTACCACTCTCGCTTTTTATTCAATTCTTCTTGTGCTTTAAGTTCTTCTTGAGGGATGACTTTCAAAAACGATGGATGCTGCTCTATAGCAAATTCAATTTTTTCTACAATTTCATCGATAGTTTCGTTTTCATAATCAATTTCCAAAGGCTTTTTGATTTCCATCGTTTGCAAGATGTTTTTCTTTTTAATACGAATACCTTTTTTGTCAAACGAACGTCTAAAACCATCAATCACAATAGGAACAACAATAGGTTTATAATGTTTTATAATATGAGCTGTTCCTTTTCTTATAGGTTTAAAAGGCGTGGTTGTTCCTTGAGGGAAAGTTATAACCCAACCGTCATCTAATGCTTTAGAGATGTTGGTAATATCACTCATTTTTACTTGACGTCTAACTTCTTTTCCAGCTGCCCTCCAAGTTCTATCAATACTTACAGAACCTGCATAAGCCAATATTTTTGGCAACAAGCCAGACTTCATAGTTTCTCGAGCTGCGACATAGTAGATATTAAGCTTAGGATTCCAGAGATATCCTACATTTTTTATACTATCTATCCTTCCACTCAAACTAGCATTAAACACGTGAAACATTGCCACCACGTCGGCAAAATATGTTTGATGATTGGATATAAAAAGAACATTGGTATCAGGCAGATTTTTGATGACTTCAGAACCTTCAATCTGTAATTCATTAAAGCCTCTAAAGCGTCTATGGGTTATAACCCCCATAATTCTGATTAACCATTTTTTTAAAAATAAAATATGTCCAAAAGGATTTCTCTTAAATAATCCCATAGTTGTTTTGAGTAGATTAGTATAGCAAATTTAACAAAACCAAACGTTATAGTACTTGTTTTAACAAGTCTTTAAGTTCACTAAGCACCATAGCTGTTGCCCCCCACACTATATGCCCATTAAGCTTAAAAGCTGGAACTCTTACATTTACATCATAAGATGTTGGAACAATAGATTCTACAACATTGCTATCATCTAAAAAGTGATTTAATCCAATTTCTATAAGTTCTTCAACTTCTTCAACTTGTTTTTTAAACGCTGGTGTTTGTGGGGTTATACCCAAAAAAGGATAGATATTGTAATTGCTTGGCGGGATATACATTTTAGTTAAAGGCTTTACAATTTCAATATGAGTTGACGGCACACCGATTTCTTCTTCTGTTTCTCTTATTGCGGTATATTGTAAAGATTGGTCTTCTGGTTCTACCTTTCCTCCGGGAAATGCTACTTGAGCAGAATGCACACCTTTATATGATTTTCTCAAAATCAAGACCATTTTTGTATTATACTGCATATCAGGATAAAACAGCGCCATCACTCCAGCTTTTTTTGCCTCTTTCATAGCTTGACGTTGTTGTTCGATTAGCTTTAATCGATATGGCGGCGACATCTTATGTTGTGAATCTTCTCCAGGAAGAGGTAGATTTTTTATTTTTGTTACCAATTGTAAAAACGAATCAAAATTCATTATGAGATATCTTTGGCTAATTTGTTTATTTCTATTTTTTTCAAACTGTGAAGATAAAAAATCAAAACCAAAAAGCACGATACAGTCAGTAGATTCGACACAAATAAATCTTCAATCTTTAAAAAAAACAGATAGTATTATCGAGCCACAGCAGCAATATCCATATCTAACCGAAGAGAATGCTATGGCTTTTTTTGACGATTATTCGAAGGATAATACCGAAGATAAAGTAAGACTTACAACAGATTTTGGCATTATAGACATACAGTTATTTGACAAAGTAAAGTATCATAAAGCCAATTTTATCTATCTAACCAAACAAAAATATTTTGACAACACCCAGTTTTACCGAGTTGTAAAAAACTTTATCATACAAGGAGGCAGTACAGACGATCCCAAAGTCATGGGCAAACGCAGAAACATTGGTCGATACCTCTTACCACCTGACACTAGACACAACTACAAGCACGTAAGAGGCGTGGTAAGTATGCCAAGTAGCGAAATAGAAAATCCACATAAACTTGCTTCTCCATACGAATTTTTCATAGTACAAAATCATAATGGTGCTCATCATTTAGATGGTAATTATACTATCTTCGGAAAAGTCATTAATGGTATGGATGTAGTTGACCGTATTGCCAATCAAAAAACAGACGACTCTGAATGGCCATTACAAAATATCTATATTAAAAAAGCCGAAATTATAGAATAACTATCTTTTTTTGAATATTATTTAATATTTTACCCTTTTTAACAACAATCTAATTTAAAAACAATGAAACTTAAATCGACCAAGCACATTTCAGCACTCGGCTTATGTGCCATTATGCTAGTCACCTCATGTAAAAAAGAACAAGTTGAGACCGACAAGAAACTCATGAGCGACAATATTTTACTTCAAGAATGGACAGGGCCTTACCAAGGCGTTCCAGCCTTTGATAAGATGAAGGTTGAAGACATCAAAGAAGCTATGGAAATCGCAATGGAACAAGGTCTAAAAGACATTGAAAACATCGCCAACAACGAAGCAACTCCTACATTTGAAAACACCATTTTAGAAATGGAACGCGCAGGAAAAGAATTAGACCGCGTGTTTAGATATTATGGCATATTTAGCAGCAATATGTCTTCTCCTGAATTTAGAAAAGTACAAGCCGAATTAGCACCAAAAATTTCAGAATATACTTCAAAAATCAATCAAAACGAAAAGCTCTTTCAACGCATCAAAGCCGTTTATGATGCTTCACAAAAAAATCCTCTTGGAGCTGAAGAACAACGCGTTGTTGATTTGATTTACAAAGAATTTGAAATGAATGGCGCCAATCTTGATGCCGAAAAAAAGAAGCGATACGCAGAAATCAACAAAGAATTATCGTCTTTATACACACAATTTTCTAATAATGTGTTGCATGACGAAGAAAATTATGTCACCTATTTGAATGAAGATCAACTTGGTGGTTTATCAGAATCTTTCATAAAAGCTGCTGCTAAAATAGCCAAAGACAAGGGACATGATGGCAAATACGCTATTACCAATACACGTTCTTCTATGGATCCATTTTTAACCTACTCTACGGAACGTGAACTCAGAAAACAAGTTTGGGAGAATTACTACTCTAGAGGAGACAATGGTGACGAATATGACAACAACGAGATTATTGCAAAGATCTTAAAGCTTCGTAAAGAGCGCGTTGCCTTAATGGGTTACGACAACTATGCTCAATGGCGTTTGCAAGACCGTATGGCAAAAACTCCAGAACGCGCTATGGAGCTAATGATGGCTGTTTGGCCTGCGGCTATTGCTCGTGTTGAAGAAGAAGTAGCCGACATGCAAGCCATAGCAGATGCTAATGGAGATAATATCACCATTCAGCCTTGGGACTATAGATTTTATGCCGAAAAGGTAAGACAGAAAAAATACAATTTAGACAGTGAAGAAGTAAAACAATATCTACAATTAGATAAGCTAACAGAAGCTCTTTTCTTTACTGCAGGTGAATTATTCAACTTTAAATTTACTCCTGTTGAAGAAGGTAGTGTGCCTGTTTTTCACGAAGATGTTAAGGTTTGGGAAGTTACCGATAAAGATACAGGAAAGCACATTGGGCTTTGGTATTTAGATCCATTTGCCAGAGAAGGCAAACGTTCTGGAGCTTGGGCTACAACCTATAGAAGCTACACTTCTTTTGACGGAGAAACCAATGTTTTAGCTTCCAACAACTCAAACTTTGTAAAAGCTGCACCTGGCGAACCAGTTTTGGTGTCTTGGGACGATGCAGAAACATTTTTTCACGAATTTGGACATGCTCTACACTTTTTCTCTTCTAATGTAAAATACCCTACATTAAATGGAGGTGTAAGAGATTATACAGAATTTCAATCACAATTGTTAGAGCGTTGGTTATCGACAGATAAAGTAATCAATCAGTTTTTGGTTCACTATAAGACAGGAGAACCAATGCCTGCTGAATTGGTAGAAAAAATCAAAAAAGCTTCTACTTTTAATCAAGGATTTGCAACTACCGAATATTTAGCTTCTGCCCTAATCGACATGAAGCTTCATTTGGCAGATCCTACGAACATAGACATTGATGCCTTTGAACGCGAAACACTCAATGAGCTCAATATGCCAGAAGAATTACCTATGCGTCATAGAACCCCACATTTTGGACATGTTTTTTCTGGAGAAGGATATGCTACTGCATACTATGGATACATGTGGGCAGACGTACTTACTAGTGATGCTGCAGAAGCTTTTAAAGAAGCTCCAGGCGGATTTTACGACAAGGATGTTGCCAAAAAATTAGTAAAATACCTATTTGCTCCCAGAAATGCTATGGATCCTGCTGAAGCTTACAGAAAATTTAGAGGTAGAGATGCTAAAATAGATGCTCTTATGAGAGACCGAGGCTTCCCTATCCCTGAAAACAAGTAATAGGCCTAATTTTAATAAAAAAATCCCGTGCAAAACACGGGATTTTTTTATTCTTCTCTATAAAGTTTTGGCAAGCTAATTTTAAATCTAACAGCTATAATTCGTACAGTAATAACTACTAGGCCAGCAATAATGAAAATAAAATTTCCTTCTACCTGAAATTGTTGCAATAAAAAATAAGTAGCTCCTCCTAAAATACAAGCTGTTGCATAAATTTCTTTTCTAAAAATCACAGGAATTTCATTGCACAAAATATCACGTATCACTCCTCCAAAACAGGCCGTCATTGTTCCTAACGAAATACAAATAATAGGGTGAAGACCTATAGACAATCCTTTTTCGACACCTACAACAGTATATAATCCAATACCAATGGTATCAAACAAAAACAAAGAACTTCTGAGATAATTAATTTTTTTTCTAAAAACTAAAGCAAAAACTGTAGAACCAAAAATCACATACACATAAGTCATATTAGTCATCCACATTACTGGAGTTTGTCCAATCAACACATCCCGAACTGTACCACCTCCTACAGCCGTAACAAATGCTATAATGAGTATTCCAAAAACATCCATTCGTTTTTCAAAAGCGACTAAAACTCCTGATATAGCAAAAGCTATTGTTCCTAATATATCTATAATTTGAAAAAACATTACATATCTTGAGTATAATAGTTATAATCCTTTAGGATTGTATCTATAAATTGAACATCATTCTCTTTAACTTCCTTTATTTCAACAACCTCAACAATTTTATTTTTAAGTTTTGAAAGCGTTTTATAATCTTTAGTTTTCTTTGCTTTGTTAAACGTCTCTTTTATGATCCTAACATCATTATCAGAAAGTTTAATAACATTAGGATATGTAGGAGTGTAACTCCTTTCCAAATCTTCTAAAATAGTATGATCTATAGAGACATTGTTCTTTAAAGAAATCACTGCTGTTCCTGCTGTCATATCCCCCAGTCTTTGGCTCTTTGAACTTGTAATTATGGCGATAAGAGCGATAACTCCAGACATCATATTTATATCTATAATTCTAAAAAACCATCGGACTAAAAAATCTGATAAAGAGGCCTGATAACCATCAATTTTTACAACTTTGATTTTCATGATACGTTTTCCTATAGTTTGCCCATCCATAATAGATTCGAAAATCAAAGAATAGAAGATCACAGGTAAAAAGAAGATTAGAATAACGGCTATTTTAGACCATTGATCCATATTGTCAAGATTGTCTAAGATACCAAATCCATCTAATACCAATTGAAATATAACCACCGAATAAGCTATTTTTATGACCAAATCTATGATATAAGCCAAAATGCGTTCTCCTACACTTGCGGCAGTAAAATTTATATTAACATTTTGAGTGGTGTTTATTTGTAACTCTACCATTTATTGATTTAATTTGGATGCTTATGAGAGAAGTTGCTTTTATAAAACAAAATAAAGAGAAATGGCTACATTTTGAAAAAGCCATTTTGGGTAAAACCTTAAAGAATCCAGACGAGCTGGCTTCCTTATACATTCATCTTGTTAATGATCTCTCATACGCACAAACCTACTACCCCAAAAGTAAAACAATTCTATATTTAAACAACCTTGCGGCTAAGGCTTTTCAAAAAATCTATAAAACCAAGCGTGAAGATACCAATAGGTTTGTACATTTTTGGAAAATTGAAGTGCCTTTGCTCATGTATCAATATAGGCGTTATGTACTTTATGCTTTTTTGATATTTTTTTCTTTTGTAACTATAGGAGCAGTCTCAGCGGCTTATGATGATACGTTTGTTAGACTCATTTTGGGTGATCATTATGTCAACATGACTTTAGAAAACATTGAATCTGGCGATCCTGTAGCTGTTTACAAAAGTGGCAGCAATTGGGGCAGCTTTATTGGAATTACTTTCAACAATCTATATGTCGGTATAAAATCTTTCATTTATGGTGTTTTTGGAGGATTGGGTACTGGACTGGTATTACTATACAACGGAATAATGCTCGGTTCTTTTCAGTATTTTTTTTATGAGCAAGGTGTTTTTTGGGAAAGTGTCAGAGGCATTTGGATTCATGGTGCAATGGAAATTTTTGCTATAGTTATCGAGGGGGCAGCTGGATTGATGCTGGGAGCAAGTATCTTGTTTCCTAAAACTTATTCAAGACTAACTTCTTTTAAAACAGGCGTAAAAGATGGCGTCAAGATTTTAATCAGTACTTTTCCTTTTACTTTTGCTGCTGGTTTTCTGGAAGGGTTTGTAACTCGATATTCCGACCAAATGTATAATTGGCTATCTGTTGGAATTATCATAACCACACTGAGTATTATATCATATTATTATTTAATTTATCCACATATTGTGTCAAAAAAACTCAAATCTAAATATGGAATTATATAAATCAAGAGATTTTGGATCACTCTTTCAAGACACCTTTGGTTTTTTAAAACAAAATGGTAAACATTTATTCAAAAATTTTTTAATCATCAATGGTATCTTCATCATCATTCTGATGATATTAGGATATTTTTTCTTTAAGTTTTACTCAGAAATTGTATTTAGTGGAAATTCTTCTGCCATTGACAATTATATCAATGATAACATAGGGCTGTTTATCATATTGTTTTTTTTGTTTTTTGTAGTAGGGCTTTTTGCCGGAATTATCTCCTACTCTTTTACCCCACTTTACCTAAAACTATATTTAGAAAGAGGAGGAAAAAACTTTAACAGCCAAGATATTATAAATTCTTACAAGAAAAACTTCGGGAAAATCATCGTATTTCTTGCATGTGGTATCTTATTGAGTATTCCTTTGTTGTTGATTTTGGGTGTTGGAATATTTGTTTTAATCATCACAATTATAGGCATTCTATTATTACCAATGCTTATAGGAGGACTAATGTTATTTTATCAATCTACATTAATGGAATACCTTCAAAATAAAAGAGGTATTTGGGATAGTTTTGGTTATGCATGGAAACTAATCCGCTCAAAATTTTGGGCTGCTGTTGGCTGTGTTGCCTTATTTTACTTTATGAGCTATATTATTCAAAACATTGTGAGTATGATACCCTATTTTTTTGGAATGATTGACATTTTTACAGCCATTGAAGAAGGCAACTCCATGGATACCAATGAAATTGCAGAAAGCATGAAGGTTATGATGATTGCTATTTTCTTCTTAAGTTTTATAATGAGTACATTTCTTAATGTCATAACACAGCTCAATCAAGGCATTGTATTTTATAGTTTAAAAGAAGACAACGAAAATATCCATACAAAAAGCATTATAGACCAAATTGGAACTGGTGAGTAATTGGCTTAAATTCCATATCATTTTGTTTATTGTGTCATTAACATCTAACGTTAATGCTAATATGAAGATTGTAGATAGTCTTCAAATAGATTATTCAATTATAGAAAAACGTGATTTTCACAATCTAAAGGATAAATATACAAGTAAAGACTTCGTCTATGAACGAAACACTGAACAATCTGGATTGTGGACTAGATTTAAAGTATGGTTTAGAGATTTCATCCAAGACTTATTTGGCTTAACCTCTAAAAGTCAAGCTTCAGATATCACCGATATAGCTCTAAAAACCTTTTATATTATTATTTTTCTACTGGTTGTATATTTCATTTTTAAAGCCATCATCAACAAAGAAGGAAGATGGGTTTTAGGAAAATCTTCAGAGAAAAATATTATCCCAATTACTGATATTGAAAAAAATATTCATTCTATAGATTTCAAATCTCGAATAACTGAAGCAGAACATCAAGACAACTACCGTCTTGCTATTCGCTATTACTATCTCTGGTTACTAAAAGAGCTTGCCAAATCAGGATATATCGATTACGATTCTGAAAAAACTGATAGCGACTACCTATATGAAATTAAAGAACAAGATTTCAGAACGCAGTTTTCTTATGCTTCATATTTGTACAATTACATTTGGTATGGTGAGTTTGAAGTTGACAATATAGAATTCAAAAAGGCCAAAACAACATTTTTAACCTTTATAAACGAGATAGAGACATGAACAAAACCATAAAAACATATATGGGACTGTTATTGCTCTTATTCTTGGGTGCTGTTATTATTGAGTTTTCAACACCTCCTCCTATCAATTGGAGCAAAACATATAACGAAACTCACAAGATACCTTATGGAACTTTTGTGCTTTACAACGAGCTCCCTACCCTTTTTCCTTCTTCGGAGATAAAACCCATAAAATCTACTGCTTACGAGTTTTTTAATGCTCTTTACAATTTTGAAGACTCTATTTATACTGTACAAGGAAATTTTATATCTATTGAAGAAACGTCAAGTATAGACGAGATTTCTGCCAAAGAATTACTCTCCTTTGCTTCTTATGGCAACGATATTTTCTTGGCAACAAGCTATCCTCCAAAAGTTTTTAAAGATAGTCTTGGTTTTACCACTAAACACAATTTTACTACAAAGGGAAATATAAACTTTAGTTTTAGCAATCCTCGTTTAAAAAACGACTCAATCAACATTGTAAAAGACTTAAATAACATTTATTTTTCAAAAGTAGATACAGCAGCAACAACCGTTTTGGGGTATCAAAAATTTGAAAATGACACCTCTCAAGTCAATTTTATAAAAGTTCCTTGGGGAAAAGGCAACGTTTATATTCACTTACAACCTATAGTTTTTACCAATTATATTCTTTTAAAAAATAACCAACAAAAATATGCTTCTGCTGCATTGTCCTATTTAGCAGATACAACAGTATACTTTGATTCTAAGAATAAATACGGTAAAAACTTAGGAAACTCTCCCCTGCGGTTTGTGCTTAGTCAACCACAACTACGTTATGCTTGGTACACAGCATTGATTAGTATTATATTGTTTATTATTTTTAATGCCAAGCGTAAACAGAGAGTTATCAGGGTTATCCACCCTCTTCAAAATACTACAATTGCTTTTATAAAAACCATAGGTAACCTTTATTATGAAACTAAAGATCATACCAACTTAGTACATAAAAAGATTACATACTTTCTTGAGCATTTAAGACGTATTTATTATATGGACACCCAACGTCTTGATGATAAATTTGTAAAGTCTTTGGTCTTAAAATCAGGAAAAAGCAAATTGGAAGTAGAAAAACTAATAAGATTAGTTGTAGATTTAAGAGCAAAAAAACATTGTTCGGAATCCGATTTAATCAACCTTAATAAAGCAATAGAAGATTTTTATACTCAGTAGATATGGATGATAACAATATGAACACACCCTCTAACCCACAGCAAAACATCAACAAAGGTGATGACATCAGAGAATCTCAATCCTTAAAAACAGAAGACAACATCAGTTTTAAAAATCGAATAGACCTTTCTGAATTGCAACAAGGGATTGCAGCAATAAAAGACGAAATAAGTAAGGTCATAGTAGGTCAAAATGATATGTTAGATATGTTGGTAGCATCACTACTTGCCAACGGTCATTCCCTTATAGAAGGTGTTCCAGGTGTAGCAAAAACCATTTCTGCGAAACTACTTTCTAAATCTTTAGACATTGGTTTTAGCCGTATTCAATTTACACCCGACCTTATGCCAAGTGACATTTTAGGGACATCGGTTTTTGACATGAAACGATCAGAATTTGAGTTCAAAAAAGGACCTATATTTTCCAATATGATCTTAATAGACGAGATTAATAGAGCTCCAGCAAAGACTCAAGCTGCTTTGTTTGAAGTTATGGAAGAACGACAAATTACCATAGACGGCAACAAATACACTATGGATTTACCTTTTATCGTTATTGCTACACAAAATCCTGTTGAACAAGAAGGAACTTACAGATTACCTGAGGCTCAATTGGATCGTTTTTTGTTTAAAATCGACATTGATTATCCTAATTTAGAAGAAGAAATTGAAATCATCAATCGAGAACAAGCATTAAAAGGCAATAAGAAAGTAGATCAAGTAACAGCCAAGGTTGATAAAAATAGTATCGAAAAATTCCAAAAACTTGTCAATGAAATCTTAATTGAAGAACATTTAGTTAAGTACATAGCTGAAATAATCATAAACACAAGAAACAATCCATTTTTGTACTTAGGAGCCTCTCCAAGAGCATCTATTGCTATGCTTAAGGCTAGTAAGGCTTTTGCTGCAATAGCAGGTCGAGATTTTGTAACGCCAGAAGACATAAAGAAGGCAGCAATTCCTGTATTACAACATCGTGTAATCGTGACTCCTGAACGTGAAATGGAAGGGATTACAACCAAGCAAATCATCAAACAAATCATAGAAGCTGTAGAAATTCCAAGATAATGTTTAAGCATATAAAACCATTATACATACAAAACCGTTTTTTTCATTCCTGTTTAGGAATCATTGTATTGTTTGTGGTCAGCTTTATTTTCCCAAGACTTTTCAATATCGTAAAATTATTAACGTTACTTTTGATTGCATTTACGATTTTGGACATTATTTTGTTGTTTTCAGCCAAATGTGGTGTAATTGGCAAACGAATTTTACCTGAAAAATTTTCTAATGGAGACCAAAATCCTGTTGAAATTTCCCTTAATAACTTTTACGCATTCACTGTATTTGCTACTATTATTGATGAAATTCCTGAACAATTTCAGATAAGGGATTTTTGTATAAATCGTAAGCTATCACCTTCGAGTACAACCCATATAGAATATTCTCTAAGACCTGTAGAACGAGGTGAATATCATTTTGGCAAACTTAATATTTATGTCTCATCTAGGTTTGGATTGGTTTCAAGACGATTTGTTAGTGAAGATAGGGCTATGGTTCGCACATATCCTAGTTTCATTCAGCTTAAGAAATACGATCTTATTGCCATAAGCAACACTCTTGTACAGTATGGCATTAAAAAGATTCGTAAAATCGGGCACACTATGGAATTTGAACAAATAAAAGAATATGTTCAAGGAGATGATATTAGGACCATTAACTGGAAGGCCACCGCAAAATCAAATCAATTGATGGTCAATCAATATCAAGATGAAAAGTCACAGCCCATATATTCGGTAATAGACAAGGGTAGAGTTATGAAAATGCCTTTTGAAGGGCTTACTCTTTTAGATTATGCCATCAATGCGGCTTTGGTAATCTCTAATGTAGCTTTAAAAAAGCACGATAAAGCGGGTATTCTTGCATTTTCAAAAAAAATTGAAAATATTATTGTTGCAGAAAAGAGAACTTCACAAATGAATCTCATTCTTGAAGCACTTTACAACATCAACACCGATTTTTACGAGACAGATTATAGCAGGCTTTATGGTGACATCAAACGCAATCTTACACAACGTAGTCTGATTTTGCTTTATACCAATTTTGAAACTTTGGATGGGCTACACCGTCAATTACCTTATCTAAAAGGCATTGCAAAGCATCATCTTTTGGTCGTTATTTTCTTCAAAAACACTGAATTAGAAAAACTTATAAAAGGTAAAGCCGAAACGGTACAGCAAATTTACGACAAGGTTATTGCCGAAAAGTTTGATTACGAAAAACGATTGATTGTAAATGAACTACAGAAGTATGGTATTCAAAGCTTACTTACAGCACCAGAAGACCTTACTATAAACACCATAAACAAGTATCTTGAAATCAAAGCAAGAGGTTTGATATAAAAAAAGCGGCTTACAAGCCGCTTTTTTTATTTAAATGATAAAATCAATTTAAACGGTTTCACCCAACCATGCTTTCATCATCCAAACTGTTTTTTCTTGTTCTGTTATAAAATCGCTCATCATTGAATTAGTACCTTCATCATTAGCTTCATCAGAAATCTCAAGAATTCTACGTTCAATTTTAAGTAATTCAGACAACGAATCAACAATCAATCTAACGGCCTTTTCATCTTCAGAAATATTTTTCCCTACAGGAACTTTCCCAGTACTAACATAATCTTCAAAGGTATGAAGAGGCGTTTCACCAAGTGTTAAAATCCTTTCAGCTATTTCATCAACCTTTATGTTTGCATCATTATAAAGCTCTTCAAACTTCACATGAAGGTCAAAAAAACGTTTTCCTTTAATATTCCAGTGAATTCCTCTTAAATTTTGATAATAAATTTGAAAGCTTGCCAACAACTCGTTTAGCTCTTTTGCTAAAGCTTGTGCTTGGTCTTTGTCTAATCCTATTGTATTTAAACTCATCTTATTTTTATTTTTTGTTATATACAAATTTACTTAATATTAGGCAGAATAACCATAAATTTTATTGATAGTTTTTATATTTTTATAGCCAAAATAAATACTATGACTATAACACAACTTCAGTACGTTCTTGCCATAGCAGAGCATAAGAATTTTACCAAAGCCGCAGCAAAATGTTGTGTAACACAACCTACTTTAAGCACACAAATTCAAAAACTGGAAGAAGAATTGAATATTTTGATTTTTGATCGTAGCAAAAAACCTATTGAACTAACACAGGTAGGTCAAAAGATCGTTCAACAAGCACGAAATATTGTTAATGAATCTGAACGTATTCAAGATATTGTAGATCAGCAAAAGGGATTTATTGGAGGAGAATTCAAACTTGGCATCATCCCTACTGTTATGCCAACATTGCTTCCAATGTTTTTAAAGACTTTTATGAAAAAACATTCTAAGGTCAAACTTAAAATCGATGAATTAACTACAGAAGACATCATTCAACAATTAGACGAGGGGCATCTTGATGCTGCCATAGCAGCAACTCCATTAGAAAACAAAACTATTAAAGAGCGTGTTATCTATTACGAGCCTTTTGTTGGTTATGTTCCTGAAGGACATAGACTATTTCAAAAAGAAAAATTAAAAACATCAGATCTTGATATTGATGACATGTTGCTCTTGGAAGAAGGCCATTGTTTTAGAGATGGTATTATTAATATATGTAAATCTCTCAAAAATCATGAAGACGACAAACTTCAATTGGAGAGTGGGAGTATTGAAACCCTCATAAAACTATCAAATGAAGGCTTAGGGATGACGCTTCTACCCTATCTTCACACCTTAGATCTTCATGATCATCAAAAACAATACCTTAGGGAATTTGAGCAACCAACTCCTGCAAGAGAAATCAGTTTAATTTACAATAAAAGTGAATTGAAAATGCAGATTATAAATGCGTTGTTTGATGTGATTTCAGGAATCATAAGAGGTGCTATAGCATTTCAAAATGTAGAAATAATAAGCCCTTTGCCTAAAAACAAATAAAGAAGTCTTCAAAAGACTACAATTAAGACATAAAAAAAGTGACCAAAAGGTCACTTTTTTTATGTCTTTAAATATACTAAACATTGATTTAATTCTGGGTTCTGTAGTACAAGTGATTGAATATAAATTTTCAACTCTTCAATCTCGTATGGCAGTAACCTTTGTACGGCCTTTTGTACTTCTCTACAGAACAACGTAGGGTCAAAACTTACTTTTTTAAGTACCGTTTTGGTGTACTCAAACATTGCTCTTGCCATATTTTACTTTGGTTTTGGTTAGGTATTATTGTTATATAGGCAATATAATTTTTGATTTGATATAAATATAATAAAAAAAACGACGATTCTTTTTATTTAAACAAAATTTTAACACCGCTATAATTAAAATTTATTATCACCATCCAACAAATCTCCCAGTCCACCCAAAATGCTTCCTTCTCCTTTATTTTTTCCACCAGTTTGAGGTGCTGAGGCCAATACTCTTCCCGCCAATCTACTAAAAGGTAAGGATTGAATATATACAGTTCCTGGCCCTTGAAGTTTAGCAAAAAATAGTCCTTCTCCTCCAAAAATGGTATTTTTTATTCCTCCTACAAATTCGATATCATAATCGATATCTTTGGTAAATCCTACGATACATCCTGTATCAACACGTAGTGTTTCTCCTGGTTGTAAGATTTTTTTTGCCATTGTTCCTCCTGCATGTACAAATGCCCAACCATCTCCTTCAAGTTTTTGCATGATAAAACCTTCACCACCAAACAAGCCTCTACCCAATCTTTTACTGAATTCTATACCAACGCTTACACCTTTTGCTGCACATAGAAAAGCATCTTTTTGGCAGATGAATTTCCCTCCAAATTTAGTTAAATCTATGGGGATAATCTTTCCAGGATAAGGAGACGCAAAACTAACCTTTCGCTTGCCTGTCAAATTGTTGTAAAATGCAGTCATAAACAAACTCTCCCCTGTTAATATTCGTTTACCAGCTCCAAGTATTTTACCCAAAAAACCGGAGTGTTTTTGCGAACCATCTCCAAAAATAGTTTCCATTTTAATCCCATCGTCCATCATCATAAAACTACCAGACTCAGCAATTACAGCTTCTTGAGGATCAAGTTCTATTTCTACATACTGCATCTCTTCTCCGTAGATGGTATAATCGATTTCATGTGCTTTCATAAGTTCTATTTTTTTGATTGATTAATACATTAATAGGTTGTTTGACTGAACAAAATGTTACATCAATCTCTCACTTTTAGAGTCCATTCAAAATTAAAGTTAGACACCTCAACACCTTCTTCATTACTTCCTATGGCATTAAGCCAAACGGTTTGTCCTTCATTAGTTTCAATAGCTCTTGTAATAGTTTGATCAATCTTATGCCCTTCTTTACAAACAAATGTTATTTTCCCTGTAGCTTTTTTGATAAACGTTGCATTGTTTTTAGCAACCAACATTGAAATGTTTTTATCAGAGTTTTTAATCTTAGACATTACTAAAGCCCCTGTTGTAAGCTCAGCTGCCATTCCTTGTACTGCCCAAAACATCGACTTAAAAGGATTCTGATTTATCCATCTATGTTTTACCATCACAACACAGGTTTGGTCATCAATATACTTAGTTCTAACACCTGTAAAGAAGGCCGCAGGCAGTTTAAACATCAAAAAAAAATTAAGTTTTTTCGGTGATATTTTCATTAACAATTGATTTTGAGCTTATAAAGCTACCGATTTTTTTCAGAAAGAGTTTGTTAATTTTTTGTTAAATAAAGGTACTTTGCATTGCATAATACCTTTTTTTAAACATATATTTGCATAAGAAACTATTATATAAGTCATCAATCATGTTAAATAATCATCAAAAAAACATAGCAACATTCATTCATTTATCAACATTTTTGAGATTTTTCATTCCATTAGGTAATCTTATTGGCCCTATAATACTTTGGGGGATAAATAAAGATAAAAGTGAGTTTATAGATTATCATGGAAAACAAGCAATAAACTTTCAAATCAGCATCTTGTTATACTCCTTAATCATTGGTATAATAACCCTTCCATTTTTCGTATTTAAGTTTTTGGGAGGTATTGATTTTATGGGGTTTCAAGGTTTCAGATTTGATATAGATATAGACACTATTTCTCCATTACTTTGCTTTACGGGCTTTGTTGGCTTTTTGGGAGTAATTGCTTTTTTGATAGAACTAGCTTTTATAATTAGAGCAAGTTTTAAAGCACGAGATGGGGTTTTATATCAATATCCTTTAACAATCAATTTCATCAAATAAACATCTCAATGATCATCAATCAAAAAACGAACAGTTTCACTTTTTTAAATCAAAGAACATGAAGATAGAAAACACAAAAGCACAAATGCGAAAAGGTGTTTTAGAATACTGCATTCTCTCCATATTAAAGGACGAAGACGCATATGTAGCAGAGATTCTAAAAACCCTTAAAGACGCAAAGATGCTTGTGGTTGAAGGTACGATATACCCCTTGCTCACACGCTTAAAAAACGCGGGGCTACTTTCATATAGATGGGAAGAATCTACTTCTGGACCACCAAGAAAATATTATGGGCTTACTGAAACAGGGCAATTATTTCTAAATGAACTAAATACTACTTGGAACGAGTTGCAAGAGGCAGTCAACTTAGTAACCAAACAAAAACAATCAAAAGATGAATAAGACAGTCAATATAAATTTAGCAGGCATATTTTTTCACATTGATGAGGATGCATATTTAAAGTTACAACACTATCTCGAGGCCATACGTCGTTCATTTACAGATGCTCAAGGTAGAGATGAAATCATATCTGACATAGAAGCAAGAATAGCAGAACTTTTTAGTGAAAAAATCGACAATGAAAAACAGGTTATTTCTTCTAAACAAGTAGACGAAGTCATTGCTATTATGGGGCAACCTGAAGACTACCTTGTGGATGAAGATATTTTTGAAGATGTTCCTAATTATAGACAAACAACACCAAAAAAATTATTTAGAGACACAGACAATTCCTATGTTGGTGGTGTATCGTCAGGTTTGGGACACTATTTAGGCATAGATGCTGTATGGGTAAGATTGCTATGGGTATTATTGACCATAGGTTCTGGAGGGTCATTCATCTTTATCTATATTTTATTTTGGGTATTGGTTCCCGAAGCAGTCACTACGGCAGATAAGCTTACTATGACTGGCGAGCCAATCAACATCAGTAATATTGAAAAAAAAATTAGAAACGGCATTGACAATGTCTCTGAAAAAGTAAAAAATGTCGATTATGAAAAATATGGACATAAAGTAAAATCAAATTCAAAAAACTTTTTTAATACTTTAGGCAATATTGTCATGTTATGCCTTAATGTTTTAGCAAAGTTTATAGGTGTTATTCTTATAATCACAGGAGCTTCAACCTTATTGTTTATGTTGGTTTTCAGTATCATCAGTTTAGGTACTACTCAACTAATTGAGCTTCCTGGCATAGACTTATTTCATGCAAACAACACCGCAAATATTCCTATATGGCTTATGGTAAGCCTATTATTTTTTACCATAGCAATTCCTTTTTTCTTTATTTTTTATTTGGGGCTAAAAATTTTAATCAATAATCTAAAATCTATAGGAAACATAGCTAAATTTAGCTTATTAGGTTTATGGTTAATTGCTATAATAGGTTTAACTATAATAGGCATAAAACAAGTCGGTGAACATGCTTTTGATGCTAGTATTAGTAATACAGAATCTTTAAATATACGTTCTCAAGATACGCTTAAACTTAAAATGATTGGAAACAACACCTATAGCAAATCTTTTGGAAGACATTCTAGCAAGCTCAAAACCGTTTACAACGCTCAAGGAGAAAAGTTGCTTTATAGAACAGATGTTAGATTAATCGTACGATCAACAACAGACAGCCTTGCTTCTATTGCTATAGAAAAAAATGCAGAAGGCAGCAGCTATCAAACAGCAAAAGAACGCGCTCTAAACATCAATTATAATTATACTCTTGTTGGAAATGAATTACAATTAGATGCATATTTAACAACGCCTTTTGAAAACAAATTTAGTAATCAACAAATAGAGATTATTCTATATCTACCAGAAGGTTCTTACTTATACGCAGATAAAAACACCTACACCTACCACTCCAACCCTAGCTATTACAAAGATATTTTGAATCACGGTATGGAAGAACATTATCTATTAGTAAAACCTAATGAATTAAAATGTACAGATTGTAATGAATTTGATGAGAAGGATAATGAAGACGAATCAAATTCAGAAAATATAAATATAGACAACAATTATATTGAAATAACAACTGATGACGAATAACAATTTATCATCCAAAAATTACAATTCAGTAATTAAAAATCAAAACAATACCTTTTGCATCATATCTTTATCTTGAAAACAAATATTAAACACTCTCTTATTATGACTACTATATCAAAAGTAATTATCGTTACCATTATAGGACTACTACTGTCCTCTTGTAAAATGGACATTAACTTTTCCGGAATAAAAGGTAATGGAAATGTCATTACAAAAGAAAGAAGTATTACAGAAGATTTCAATACTATAAAAGTAAGCAGAGGTCTGAATGTATACATCACACAAGGTAATTCTCAAAAGCTTACTGTTGAAGCCGATGAAAATCTCCATGATATAATTATTACTGAAATTGCAGGAAATACTTTGACTGTTACAACCGATAAAAGCATAGGCAAAGCAGCAGCAAAAAAAGTTTATATAACCTTAAAAAACATTGAATACATAAAATCTAGCAGCGGTTCAAATGTAATGTCAACAAATGTTATTTCTACCCATGAACTAAAACTAGAGTCTAGTAGTGGTAGTGATATAGAACTTGAAGTTGACGTAGAAACTTTAGACTGTCAATCTTCAAGTGGCGGTAATGTTGTACTTAAAGGTCGTACAGATAATTTTTATGCAGAGGCCTCAAGTGGTAGTGATATCAAAGCCAAAAATCTAAAAACTGTATCAGCTCAAGCCAAAGCGTCTAGCGGCGCTAACATCGCTCTTAATGCTACAGAAAAACTCTCAGCAAAGGCTTCTAGTGGTGCAGACATAAAATATTATGGCAATCCAAAAATAATCGAAATTAACAATAGCGTTTCTGGCTCTATAAGAAAGCGATAAAAGCTAACCAACTTTTCTGTTTTTCAAACCATTTCAAACATTTCATTAAAGTTTGGGGTGGTTTTTTGTATATATTTGTCATATATTTTAATTTTCATTATGATGAATAAAATCAGATTGGTATTTATCTTCTTGTTACTTATTTCTTTCAAAAACATTGCTCAAAACAAAGAAAGAATCAAAGGTAATCGAGAAGTTACCATAAAAAAAACCAATATAGAGCCTTTCAATAAAATCGTAATAGGAGATCATTTAAAAATTGAAGTTATCTACAACTCTAGCCCCTCTGTAGAAATTGAAGCAGACGACAACCTCCATGATGTTATTGTTTTTGAAGTGATTGACAGCATACTTTCTTTTAAAACAACTCACAAAATTACATCCAAAAAAGCACTTAAAATAACTGTAAACCACACAAAAGACCTTCAACATATTGAAACAAATGACAATAGTGAAATACGTTCACTCACTTCATTAGAACTAAATGACAATGACGTTACTTTAAAAACCAATGGAAATTCAAGAGCTTATCTCAATATCGAAGCAAAAAGTTACAAACACATTGGATTGGATAGGTCAAAAGTAAAACTAAATCTTTCTGCTGGTTCAACAATTTTGGAATTGAGTGACAACGTTAAGATGGATGCTTTGATTAATACAAAAGACGCTAAAATAGATCTCTACCAACGCGCTACTGTTAGCATTGAAGGTCAAGCTCAAACTGCCACTATAAGAACTGACAACAATTCAGATTTTGATGGGCGAAAGTTCTCTATCACAAATTGTAATCTAATTTGCGAAGTTGCTAGTGATGCCTATATAGAAGCTATAAAATCTATAACTATGGAAATTATGGGTAATAGCGAAGTCTATCTTTATGGAAATCCTACAATCACACTTAATAAATTTACTGATTCAGCAAAATTACAAAAGAAAGAAACCAATTAACATTAACTAATTAAATATGAATATGAAAAAGCTACTAGTTTTATCTATATTGTTTACTACAGTTTTTTCTTGTAAAGAAGAAAGCAAACCAGTAAGCAATCAAGAAACTTTAAAAGCCGAAGTTCAAGCGTTTTTGGACGATTACACCAAGGAATATGTAACGCTCTACTATAATTCTGCTTTAGCCGAATGGGATGCTAATACAAAAATTATCCCTGGAGACACTACCAACGCCTATAAGGTTCAACAAGCTAATGAAGCTTTTGCAAAATTTACTGGAAGTGTTGATGTCATCGAAAAAACAAAAAAATTTTTAGAACAGAAAGACAAGTTAGACACCGTACAAGTACGTCAATTAAACACTATTCTATATACTGCTGCAAACAATCCAGAAACCGTTTCAGATTTAGTAAAAAAACGAATTTCTGCAGAAAATGCACAAAACGAAACACTGTTTGGGTATGATTTTAAAGTCAACGGAAAATCTGTTACAACTGGAGAAATCGACAAAATTTTACGCGAATCCAATAACAAAACAGAACGTCTTGCCTATTGGGAAGCTTCAAAAGCTGTTGGCAAAGACCTTAAAGGAGGATTAGAAACACTACGAGAGTTAAGAAATCAAACTGTAAAAGCCTTAGGATATGACGATTATTTTACCTATCAAGTTTCAGATTATGGAATGACACGTCAAGAAATGCTTGAAGAGATGCGCAAAATGGTGAAAGAAGTTTGGCCACTTTACAGAGAACTTCACACTTGGGCTCGCTATGAATTGGCAAAAAAATATAATGCCGAAGTCCCCGATTACATCCCTGCTCACTGGTTACCAAACCGTTGGGGGCAAGATTGGAGCGCCTTGGTAAATGTTGAAGGCTTAGATATTGATGCTGCACTTGCGGATAAAGATCCTGAATGGATTGTGAAAGAAGGCGAAAATTTTTATAAAAGCATAGGATTTGACCCTCTACCTCAGAGTTTTTATGAAAAATCAAGCATGTATCCTCTACCTTCCGATGCGCCATACAAAAAAAACAATCACGCTTCAGCATGGCATATGGATTTGGAAAACGATTTACGTTGTTTAATGAGTGTAGAACCTACTGCAGAATATTATGAAACTATACATCATGAATTAGGTCACATATACTACTATCAAGCCTATACCAACCCCAATGTTCCACCATTATTAAGAGAAGGAGCCAACAGAGGATATCATGAAGCTATTGGCAGTTTACTAGGTTTAGCTGCAATGCAAAAACCATTTTTAGTCAACAAAGGTTTGATTGATGCAAATGTTGAAATTGATGAAACACAAAATCTTCTTAAAGAAGCTTTAAACTATGTTGTATTCCTTCCTTTTTCTGCTGGTGTAATGACAGAATTTGAAAATGCTTTATATGCAGAAAATCTTCCTAAAGATGAATTTAATAAAAAGTGGTGGGAACTTGCTAAGCACTATCAAGGTATGGTTCCACCTTCTGATCGAGGAGAAGAATTTTGTGATGCTGCATCTAAAACCCACATCAACAACGATGCTGCACAATATTACGATTATGCTGTATCATACATATTATTGTTTCAATTCCACGATCATATTGCCAAAAACATCTTAAAACAAGACCCACATGCTACCAATTATTATGGCAGTAAAGAGGTTGGAGATTTCTTAAGAAGTGTTTTAGAAACAGGAGCCAACAACGATTGGAGAGTATTGCTAAAAGAAAGCATTGGAAGCGAAATGAGCGCTAAGCCTATGCTAGATTACTTTGCGCCTTTAATGGACTATCTAAAAGAACAAAACAAAGGTAGAACTTACACTTTACCTGAAACTCTTTAAACAAAAGAGAGAAAACATATAAATTAAAAAAACCGAAGTTTTTACTTCGGTTTTTTTAATGTTCTAAAATAAGATTAAAATTAATCGTTATAACATCCTTGACTTTTATCATTCCCATCATTTTTTGAGGAGGTTCTAGATTAAAATCAGTGATATTTATATTCAATTGTCCATTAACGGCATAACCGTTATCTTTATTTACTCTAACTAGAGTTTTATAACTTTTGGCGGTTCCTGCTATTTCTATATCTACATCAGCTTCTACCATATCTTTTTTTGAGGTTTTCATAGATATGGATTGCAATGTCAAGACAATTTGAGGATAGCTATCTGTTTTCAACAAATTATGAAAATCTTTATTCATTCCTTTATGACCACAATCAAAACAGGAATTTTTCAGAGTTAATTGAGCGTTGCGAAATTCTATTTTATCATTGGAAACAGAGTAAATAACGGGAATCTCATTAATTGTCGTAATATCAAAATTGCAGTTAAACTTGTTTATATTTGTTTTTCCTTCTACATAAAGTGTACTTTTAGAAGAAACCTTAATTGTTGTTGTAGTTTCGTTTAAAACAGCAAACGATAGCAAAGAAAAAACAGATAAGAAAAACAACAATCGTTTCATAACTCAACTTTATGTTTTTCTACAAATCAAGCTCCACGGGAGTTATTCCCACGGAACTTGAACTTGTAATTAATGATTTATCTTAAAAACTTATAACTGCTTCAACCATCAATCCATCAAATTTACCATCGTTAAAGATACTTCCAGTATTATAACCTTCGTATTTTTGATTTACATATTCAACTTTAGCTAGGATGTTTTTGGTCATAAACCAACCAGCACCCAATTGAAATCTTGAAATTTCAGCATCTTCACCAGTAGCCAATTCAGCATCTACCATATTGTAACGTCCTGCTAAATATAGATTTTCGTTTTTCCCAAATCTATATACTAGTTCTCCTGCATATTGATTGGCTGATCTTTCATCTTCTTCTGCCAAACTTTTTCCACTTGCTATTTCAACAGTTCCAAAGAATTCCAATCCTTTATATTTTACAAATGGATTTATCATAAATGCTGTAATTTCGTTTCCAAACCCAGGATCAAAACGACCAGATCTAAAGTTATTTTTAGGAACAGCATTTACATCTTCCATAACGAGATAGTATCTAGAACCTGAGCGGTCTGCACTATAAAGATAAGAATGAGACACAAAACCTGTGTTGTAAAGAGAACCTGTAAGACGCAATCTCAAATCATCATTAAGTTGCTTATCATAACCTAATTTTGCCAAAAACACCATTCCTCCTGTTTTCCCGCTGGACTTATCTACAGATTGATTGAGTTTACCATTTGAAGCTCCTATCATCCCGATAAAACCATTTCTTCTGTAGTAAACTTCAGCGCCTACTTCTGTTGTAAAGGCATCCATTATCAAGTTTCCTACAAAGGGGTTGTATATGGCTTGAGCATTGTCGGTTCTTCTAAAGTGAGCATCACCATAGTTGTTTTCCATATGACCTATTTTAATGGTAGCATATTGCATAATATCTCCCAAGAAGCCTTCTTCTATAAAATCCAATTTATCAATTTGAAAATATCCTCCTTTAACATAAGGTTCTGGATGGTGTCTTGAAGATAGATAGGTTCTCAAATGCATTCTAACACCATCATAGAGTGCCACATCCAAGTCTAAATTGGCAGTAGCCAAATTGAAATTATTCCCTATTTCTATAAGTTCTACATCACCTGAATTTTCATGAGATATTGCTTGAAATTGTAGAGTTGAAGAACCACCTATTCTAACTTTTATATCTTCAAAAGTTGATGTGGTATCTTTTGGAGCTTCAAAAACATTAATTCCATTTTTGTCTGGTGATCTAAAGTTGTCTATTTTTCTATCCTGAGCAAATACCAATGCTCCCATAGACAATGCCGTTAATAGTATTGATTTTTTAAATTTCATAATGTAATTGCTTTTAGTGGTTTATGTTTTTATTTAAAAGTTGTATTGAATTTAATAGTAATATCATCACCTGTTGTTATAGTTCCTAACAAGGCTGTTGGTGGGTCGACGTTGAAAGTTGTCATTTTTAAAGCTTTTTCGCCAGAGATTTTGATTGTACCATTGGATTGCACTAAATCAAAAGTTAACTGTATTGCTTTAGTGGTTCCTGCTATAGTTAAATTTCCTAAAGCTTCCACCTTATATCCTGTATTAGTTTTGGATGTAGATTTTACGCTACTAAGCTTAAAATCTATGGTTGGATATGATTTATAATTCAAGGCTTTTCTTGTGTTTTTATCCATACCAGACTTTCCGCTTTTTAATCCCATAACATCAAAAGTCATAGTTAAATTTTGTACATTAAAATCTGTAGTATTCTCTATATTGATGCTTCCATCTTGTTTATCGGCTGTAATTTCCCAATCGTGTAAACTTGAAGTTCCTAAAATCAATAATGAAGAATTTTGATTATCTACCTTATAAGTTTGAGCTATTAAATAGGTATTTCCAAACAACCCAATCACTATGAGTATAACTAATAATTTGAAGTGTTTTAAGTGTACCATTGTTTCTTGTTTTTAACGTTCAATACAAATATCCTACTCATATCATTTTTATAATATGACATATATCATAAACCTATTAAAAAATTTAAAGCCCCAGAACAACGCTCTGGGGCTTTAAAAAATGCAAGTATGTTTTATCTATTTATAAAAACAAGAATCTTAGTTAAATTAAGAATTTTTAGCAGCTAAGTAACGTTCTGCATCCAAAGCAGCCATACAACCAGTTCCTGCTGCTGTAATTGCTTGACGATACACATGGTCGGCTGCATCACCACTAACAAAAACTCCTTCTACATTGGTTTTGGTTGATCCTGGCTGGTTGATTATATATCCTGTTTCATCCAATTCCAAGAAATCTTTGAATATATCTGTATTAGGTTTGTGCCCTATAGCTACAAAAAAACCAGTAGCAGGAATTTCTTTTACCTCTCCTGTTTTATTATTTTTCACTCTAACTCCCGTAACAACCTGGCCATCACCTAAAACTTCTTCAGTTTCGGTATTCATCAAAATTTCTATGTTCTCTGTATTTCTCACACGAGTTTCCATAATTTTTGATGCTCTAAATTCGTCACGACGTATCAACATAGTGACTTTTTTACATAATTTTGACAGATAATGAGCCTCTTCACATGCCGAATCACCTGCTCCTACAATAACAACTTCTTGTCCACGATAGAAGAATCCATCACAAACTGCACATGCTGAGACCCCTCCTCCTAGTTTTAAATATTTTTGTTCAGATTCTAATCCAAGATATTTTGCCGATGCTCCAGTAGCGATTATCACGGTATCACATAATATTTCCTTTTCTCCATTAACCCAAACTTTATGCACCTCTCCAGAAAAATCTACTTTAGTAATCCAACCATCACGGACGTCAGTACCAAAACGTTGGGCTTGTTTTTGTAATTCCATCATCATCTCAGGCCCTGTAATACCATCGGGATAACCGGGGAAATTTTCAACTTCGTTTGTAGTTGTCAATTGACCTCCTGGTTGAGAGCCTTGATATAATACGGGTTCCATATTGGCTCTAGCTGCATATATTGCTGCTGTATAGCCAGCAGGACCAGATCCTATGATTAAACATTTTACGTGTTCTACAGTTTCAGACATATTGTTTTTTCTTTAAATTCTCATAACAAAAGTAGTTTTTTTAAATCAAACCTTACATATAAAATCATCAACTCTTTGAATAGTAGTATTAAGTAATATTATATTCATAAATATTCTTTTTTCTATTTAATTTTTCATACATTAAATCTAAAATTAATATCAATATGTCAACAGTTATAACGACTCAGAATCCTTTTAACCAAGAGATTTTAAAGACCTACAATATAATTGAAGAAGGTCAACTTGAAGATGTAGTACAACAAGCTGAAGCCACTTTTTTAGAATGGAGAAATTTCAAAATAAAAAAACGTAGTAAGTTGTTAAAAACACTTAAACGTTTACTTCTTGAACAAAAAGAACATTTTGCTTCATTAATGGCTGAAGAGATGGGAAAACCCTTTATCCAAGGTATTGGTGAAATCGAAAAGTGTGCTTGGTTATGTGATTTTTATAGAAAAAATGCTAAAGATTTTTTAGCAGATGATGTTATAAAGACCGAAGCCAAGGAAAGTTTTATAAGTTATGATCCATTAGGTATTATTTTAGGAATTATGCCTTGGAACTTTCCGTTTTGGCAGGCACTGCGTTTTGCAGTTCCTACCTTAACAGCAGGAAATACTATTATTCTAAAACATGCCTCCAATGTTTCAGGTTGTGCCATTGAAATAGAAAAACTATTCATTGACGCCGGTTACCCTAAAGGTTGTTTTAATACCATAATAGCCAATCATAACCAAGTTGAAACTCTTATAGCCGACCATAGAATAAAAGCTATTTCTCTTACTGGAAGTGAAGTTGCTGGCAGAAAAATTGCTGAAATTTCAGGAAGACATCTAAAAAAATGTGTATTGGAATTGGGAGGAAACAACGCTTGTATTGTTTTGAACGATGCCAATATAGACGACTTGATTGATACTATGGTTAATGCACGAATGCAAAACACTGGTCAAAGCTGTATTGCTGCCAAACGTTTTATTGTTGAAGCTGGGATTTATGATGATTTTCTCCAAAAATTTCAAGATAAAGTATCAGAATTACAACCAGGTAATCCAAAAGATCCCAGTACACAAATTGGTGTTTTAGCAAGACCCGATTTAGCTCAAGAATTGGAACAACAAGTCAATGATTCTATAAAACTTGGGGCTATTGTGACATATGGTAATAAACGTAAAGACTCCTATTATCAACCAACCATCATAACCAACGTCAGTCCAAACATGCCTGTTTTCAAGGAAGAAACTTTTGGTCCTGTTGCTGCCATCATCAAAGCTCAAAATAAGGAAGAAGCTTATAAACTTGCTCAAAATTCTAAATTTGGATTGGGTACTATGATTTTCACTAAAGACACAAATGATGCTTTAAAACGTATTACAGATATTGAAGACGGGGCATTTTTTATAAATGAAATGGTGAAATCTGATCCTCGTTTGCCTTTTGGTGGTACTAAAGCTTCGGGTTATGGAAGAGAATTGTCTCAAGAAGGTATCTTGGAATTTGTCAACAAAAAAACTGTGTACTTAAAATAGTTTTGAATATAATTTGTTTCAAAAAAACATCTCAACTGATTGATTTTCATTATCTTTAAGAAGTAATCCTAATACTTCATATCATGAAATCAGTTTTATTTGTATTATATACATTGTTTCTTGTTGGTTGTAATACTACAACTCAGCAGACAAATCCAAATGCTGCTATTGAAGGGACTTGGGAATTGATTGGCTTTTACAATTACCAAAACAATAAAGTTGTTGATTCTTTCGTCCCTATAAAAGGATACAAACAAGTAAAAATGTATTCTAAATCTAAAGTCATGTGGAGCAAGAATGTTCCTGGAGACTCTACTGATTGGTTTGGATATGGAATTTATGAAATATCTGGAGATACATTAATAGAAGTTCTGGATTATGGTTCTCAAATGATGAAAAAAATAATAGATCAAAAAGAAAAATTTGTCTACGAATTATTCATTGATAAAAACAACTTTACTCAAATAGAAATAGACCCTGAAGGCAATCGGATATATGCAGAAAACTATAAGCGTATAGAATAAAAAAAGCTTGGCATCAACCAAGCTTTTTTTATGATATTCAAAAAATTGATTTACTTTATTTCAATCAATTCTAAATCAAAAGTCAAATCTTGACCTGCCAAAGGGTGATTACCATCCACTATGATATGATCGTCATTAACTTGAGCTATTCTAAATTGATATTGTGTACCATCTTCTGCCATTGAAGTCAACCCCATCCCTATTTCAGGTTTGATGTCTTGAGGCAATTGTTCATTCATTACTTTATGAAACAATTCTTTTTTCACATCACCATAAGCTTCATCTTTTGGGATATTAATAGTTTTCTTTTCATTGACTTCCATATCGATAAGTGCTTGTTCAAAACCAGGAATTAACATACCTTGTCCCAAGGTTACTTCCAATGGCTCTCTATCTAACGAGCTATCAAACACTTGTCCATCATTCAATTTTCCTGTATAATGAACTCTCACTGTATCGTTTTGTTTTACTTTACTCATAAAAAATAATTTCTGTTTTTGTAATTGTAATTACAAAACTACCATTTATATATTGGTTACCAATTTTTTACAGAAGTAAAATATAAATTTAAGAGAATCTTAACTTTATACCCTCATATAACGAACATATGCTTTTTATAAAAATGGTAAAAAGCTACATTATTGAACAACTTGTCCGTAGAGATCAAAATCTGCAGCATCAATAATTTTGACTTTTGTAAATTCACCTGTTTTAAGATATACTTTTGAGGCATCAATTAAAACTTCATTATCAACATCTGGCGAATCAAATTCTGTTCGACCTACAAAGTAATTGCCTTCTTTTCTATCGATGACTACTTTAAGTTCTTGTCCTATTTTTTCTTGATTAAGTTCCCATGAAATTTGCGATTGAATTTCCATAATTTCATTAGCGCGTTGTTGTTTGACTTCATCGGGTACGTCATCATCAAGGGTATAAGCATGAGTATTTTCTTCGTGGCTATAAGTAAAGCATCCTAACCTTTCAAAACGCATTTCCTTCACCCATTGTTTGAGTTCTTGAAAATCTTCTTCTGTTTCGCCTGGATATCCAACAATCAACGTTGTTCTGATGGCAATTCCTGGAACTGCTTTTTTAAAATCATAAAGCAGTTGAGTTGTTTTCTCTTTAGTTGTCCCTCGTCTCATACTTTTCAAAATATGATTTGAAATATGTTGTAAGGGGATGTCAATATAGTTGCAAATTTTTGGCTCTTGCTTCATAATTTCCAGAACATCCATAGGGAATCCTGTTGGGAAGGCATAATGTAAACGAATCCACTCTATACCTTCTACTTTGACCAAATGCTTTAGTAATTCTGCAAGATTTCGTTTTTTGTACAAATCCAATCCATAGTAAGTCAAATCTTGAGCAATGAGGATTAATTCTTTAACCCCTTTAGCTGCAAGTTTTTTGGCTTCTTCAACCAAATCTTCTATAGGGGTACTTTTATGTTTACCGCGCATTAGTGGGATGGCACAAAAGCTACAAGGTCTGTCGCAACCTTCAGCTATTTTTAGATAGGCATAATTTTTTGGAGTTGTTGTTAAACGTTCTCCTACTAATTCATGCTTATAATCTGCACCTAGAGCCTTGAGTAAATGAGGAAGTTCTGTAGTCCCAAAATATTGATCAACATTAGGAATTTCTTTTTCCAAATCAGGTTTATAGCGTTCACTTAAACATCCAGTCACAAAAACTTTATCAACCTCACCCGCTTCTTTTTTTTGCATAAAATCCAAAATGGTATTTATGCTTTCTTCTTTGGCATTATTTATAAAACCACAAGTATTGATTACCACCACGTTTCCTTCTTCTTCATGAACAACATCCTTTCCACTAGCTTTGAGTTGCCCCATAAGCACTTCACTATCATAAACATTTTTACTGCAACCGAGAGTTACAACATTGATTTTATTCTTCTTTCGTGATTTTGTTCTCATACCAAAAAATTAAGACTGCAAAGATACATAATACTTTATGATTACAACCATAGGGATTTTTTTAAGCTCAAAAATCGACAAAAATTAAACCTTTTGTATATTGAGCTGTCAAATGGCTAACCAACTGTAATAATGATGACTAGATATTTTTTAATATTTGCTTTAGGTCTTTTGATCTTGTCTTGCAATACAGACACAGACAACAACAATACCTCATCAAGTTCTTTACAAGATGAGATTTACTTTCCACCTATCGACACAGAAGATTGGGCCACTATTAGTCCCAATGAACTTGGTTGGAATGAAGCTGAAATACAAGGCCTAATAAGTTTTTTAGAACAAAAAAACACCAAAAGTTTTATCATTTTACATAAAGGCAAAATAGCTTTAGAAGTTTATTTAAACGGTCATAATCAAAATTCTATTTGGTATTGGGCTAGCGCAGGAAAGACACTTAGTACAGCAATTTGTGGAATTGCTCAAAACGAAGGTTTATTAAACATCAACGATAAGGTTTCTGATTATTTAGGTAATCATTGGACTTCATTATCCTTAGAAAAAGAGCAGCTAATTACAATCAAACATTTACTTTCAATGACAAGTGGGCTTGATGACAGTGTTGGCGATGGCGTTTCTCCAGAAAACCTACAATATCTTGCTGATGCCGGCACACGCTGGGCATATCACAATGTATATGTTAAAGTACAAGATGTTATTGCTTCTGCTTCCAATCAGAGTTGGGATAGTTATTTTAAAAATAATCTAAGAGATAAAATAGGGATGAATGGAACTTATATCAATATTGAAGATTTAAATGTCTATTGGAGTAATACGAGGAGTATGGCAAGATTTGGGCTGCTTATATATGCTAATGGTAGATGGGATCAAGAACAAATTGTTCCAAAATCATTTTTGGAAGAAGCTACAAGCTCCTCACAAAATCTTAATTTGTCTTATGGATATTTATGGTGGATAAATGGTCAAGATAGTTATCTATTACCACAATCTCAAATACAATTTTCAGGTTCAATAATTCCTAATGCACCAAACGATATGTATGCTGCACTTGGAAAAAACGATCAAAAAATTTATATCGTTCCAAGCAAAGAATTGGTCATCATCAGAATGGGAGAATCTGCCGATGATGTAAATTTTGCCTTATCTAATTTTGACAACAATCTTTGGGAAAAGATAAATGCTGTAATAGATTAATGATAATAATTATTTAAAAAAAGAATCTACAAATTCAATTTTATTAAACACTTGAAGATCTTCTATGCCTTCTCCTACTCCAATATATTTAACAGGTACTTGAAATTGGTCAGAAATTCCAATGACTACTCCACCTTTTGCTGTTCCATCAAGTTTAGTAACCGCCAATGAAGTAACTTCTGTTGCAGCAGTAAATTGTTTGGCTTGTTCAAATGCATTTTGACCGGTAGAGCCATCCAAGACGAGTAAGACGTCATGTGGTGCATCACCAACAACTTTTTGCATTACTCGTTTAACTTTGGTAAGCTCATTCATCAAATTAATTTTATTATGAAGGCGTCCTGCTGTATCAATCAAGACGACATCAGCATTTTGATTTACGGCACTTTGTAAGGTATCAAAAGCTACCGAAGCAGGGTCACTTCCCATAGATTGTTTAATAATAGGGACATCAACACGGTCTGCCCAGACTTGTAATTGATCTATAGCAGCAGCTCTAAAGGTATCTGCTGCTCCCAAAACAACTTTTAGACCTTGTTTTTTAAACTGGTATGCTAATTTACCAATAGTAGTAGTTTTCCCTACACCATTAACCCCTACAACCATAACGACATAAGGTTTCTTATCTTTTGGTATTGTAAATTCGGTAGCATTTCCTGTATTGGTTTCACTCAATAAGGCTGCAATTTCTTCACGAAGAATGGCATTTAGTTCATCAGTCCCCAAGTATTTGTCACGAGCAACTCGCTCTTCTATACGCTCAATGATTTTCAGAGTTGTTTCTACACCTACATCACTTGTTACCAAGACTTCTTCCAAATTGTCCAATACATCATCGTCAACTTTAGATTTTCCAGCTACCGCTTTGCTTAATTTACTAAAAAAAGAGGTTTTGGTTTTTTCTAACCCTTTGTCTAAACTTTCCTTTTTTTCGGAGGAGAATATTTTTTTAAAAAAACTCATTGTGTATAAAATTTGAAATCACAAAGACAATTTTTTTGCCCAAGTTTACAATTATGAAATATTGTCAGCTAAATCTAAGTACAAATATAAAACAAAAGCAGCTTTCATAATTTTGAAAGCTGCTTAAAATATCTTAATACAAGAATATTTAACTAATAATTATCCTTGTTTTTTTAGCCAATCGTTTACTTGGTCTGGAGCCATAATAGACTCAACAAACATATAAGCTCCTGTTTTTGGAGATTTAACCATTTTTATGGCTTTAGTCAATTTTTTTGACCCTGTTTGTAATGATGCTACTGCTTTCTTTGCCATGATTCAAATATTTTCAATAGATAGTATATAATGATACTATCAAATTATTTAATTTCTTTATGAATAGTCATACGCTTTAAGATAGGATTGTATTTTTTCAATTCCATTCTATCTGGCGTGTTCTTTTTATTCTTTGTCGTAATGTAACGAGAAGTTCCTGGCATACCTGAGTCTTTATGCTCAGTGCACTCCAATATCACCTGAATTCTATTTCCTTTCTTTGCCATTTTGCGTATTCTTTATGCGTGTTGTGCAATTATTTTATAAATCCTTTAGCTTTTGCTTGTTTTAAAGCCTCTGATATACCAATTTTATTAATGGTTTTCAACGCAGATGTTGAAACTTTCAGCGTAATCCACTTATCCTCTTCTGGAATATAGAAACGCTTTTTGATTAAATTGGCATCAAATTTACGCTTTGTTTTATTCATCGCATGCGACACGTTGTTTCCAACCATCGCTTTTTTTCCCGTAAGTTCACAAACTCTTGACATAGTCTTCTTATTTAAAACAGGGTGCAAATTTAAAAATTATTTATAATAAACACAAACTAAAATCATCTCTTTTCTAAAATTTCTTTTTGAAGTATTTCAAAAGCTTTATTTACCGTCTTATTTACTACTTTTAATCTGTGATTTCCAAAAATAAATCCTTCAGAAAATACTTTCT
>Ga0055584_100000250_pt1 | contig 50964 bp, 37 predicted proteins | sample OSDHelmetaG_FD_58716 | JGI IMG/M metagenome (GOLD analysis project Ga0055584, IMG submission 58716) | Pelagic marine sediment microbial communities from the LTER site Helgoland, North Sea, for post-phytoplankton bloom and carbon turnover... | ecosystem: Environmental > Aquatic > Marine >... | reverse complement strand
CAGGAAAGGCCAACCATGAACTAACATTCTAACCGGACCAATCAGGTGGGGCTGGTCAGTATTCGTATCCAGTGTCGGCATAAGATACATCATTTCCTTGTGTCGCTACCAAGGTATGAAAAGTCGCATTAAGAGGCTTTTCCGCATCGATGCAAACGTATCAACTGTCCCTGTTCAGCGCCACACATGGCAGGGTAAACGCGCTATTTCATCACATATTCGATTGTGGAGCCGTCGCGTGCTTCGAAGCGAAGGTGGGCGAGTGCCAAATTCTCTTCGGTATTGAACCAAAGGTCGCGCTTGATATCGCCTGTCATTCGGTAATGCTTGGTTTTTACCGGACGGCCCTTAATTTCGATGGTCTCATCACCGATAAATTCCGCGTCGATGGTCTCGATACCCCCGCTAATGGTACCGATCATTTGCGGACTTTCCAGAGCCGCCACATTCCAAAAGCTCGCGGGCGGTATCTCAGCGCCAACCTGCTTTTGGCCTTTCGGCCCCTCAACATCCAAACCACTATCGCTTTCCGATACGTCGAGAATCTTTTCTTCACCATTGTCGTCGGTGACGGACTTCATCGAAATTAACCGCTTTCCCCGCCAAACCTCGGTCGACTTGTGAAAATGGTGATAGACGCGAATATAAAACAACCGGTATTCGATCTTTGAATCGATAGCGACCTCAAGGTTTGCGCCGTCCCGACGAAAGCGGAACGCAAAATTGCCTATGGGGTCACCATTTCGCATCACTGTATAGTCGAGCACCCCGGATTTGGGCACACTCACAAACGATTCAGCCGCAACAGAGGTGGAAATAATAAGTGCAAATACTAAATTTGCTAAAACACGTAACATGAAGGGCCTGCAATTTTTATTTACGGTCTATAAGCAGAAATTATGGCAACATTTTGGATTTCTAGGGCTTTCCATAACCGCCTCCGCCGGGCGTTTCAATGACAAACACTTCATCCACTTCCATCTTTGCGCTATCTGTTCCAGAAATTGAAGTTCGAGTTCCGTCGGTGTGTTCGATCCAATTTTGTCCCACCGCGCCATCCTCACCGCCGGCCAATCCATAAGGGGCGACAATTCGGCGACCGGAGAGCAGCGAGAGTGTCATCGCTTCCTTAAATCGGAGACGGCGGCGCGCCCCGCAACCGCCAGTCCATTTCCCCTTGCCACCGGAGCCATCGCGGATTTCGAAGCTTTCCAACAAAACCGGGAACCGCCATTCCAACACTTCCGGGTCAGTGAGCCGGGAGTTGGTCATGTGGGTGTGCACAGCATCGGTCCCGTCAAACCCTTCGCCCGCGCCTGAGCCACCGCAAATGGTTTCATAATATTGATACCGGTCGTTGCCGAAAGTGACATTGTTCATCGTGCCTTGGGCCGCTGCCATCACACCAAGCGCGCCATAGAGCGCATCGGTGATGCATTGCGACGTCTCCACATTGCCCGCCACCACGGCGGCGGGATATTGCGGGTTCAACATGGACCCTTCGGGGATGATCAATTCAAGCGGCTTCAAGCAACCCTCATTCATGGGAATATCGTCATCGACAAGCGTGCGGAAAACATAGAGTACGGCCGCACGGCAGACCGCCGTCGGCGCGTTAAAGTTCGTTTCTCGCTGCGGACTCGTGCCCGTGAAGTCGATGGTCGCGGACCGTTTCTTTCGATCCACCGTCACGGCAACCCGGATTTCGCTGCCATCATCCATGCCATAGGCGAACGTGCCGGGCTTAAGCACATCAATAACGCGGCGTACTGATTCCTCTGCATTATCCTGCACATGGCCCATATAAGCCTGCACTACAGTGAGCCCGAACTGCACCACCATACGCCGTAGTTCGGCTAAGCCTTTTTCGTTGGCGGCAATCTGGGCTTTGATATCGGCGATATTTTGGTCCGGATTGCGCGATGGGTAGGCGCCACTCACCAGCAAGTCACGGAAGGCCGCTTCACGGAAATCGCCGCGATTTACCAGTTTGAAATTGTCGATCAGCACGCCCTCTTCGTCAACGGTGGTGCTCATGGGTGGCATGGAACCGGGCGTTATGCCGCCGATATCCGCTTGATGGCCACGGCTGCCCACATAGAACAAAATTTCCAGCCCAGCCTCATCAAACACTGGCGTAATAACAGTCACGTCGGGCAAATGCGTCCCACCATTGTAGGGCGCGTTCAATACATAGACATCGCCCGGATTCATCGTGCCGTCATTGTTGCGCATGACCGCGCAAACACTTTCGCCCATCGAGCCCAAATGGACAGGCATATGAGGTGCATTGGCGATTAACTGGCCCTTTGCATCAAACAGGGCACAGGAAAAATCCAACCGTTCTTTAATGTTTACCGAAAAGGCGGTGTTTTGCAGTGTGACGCCCATTTGCTCGGCAATGGACATGAAAAGATTGTTGAACACCTCCAGCATTACCGGGTCGCAATCAGTGCCAATGGCAAATACTGCGTCCCGTGGCTGCACGCGACGCAAACACAAGCTACGATCTCCAAGCACCTCCAACCGCCACCCCGGCTCGACAATGGTGGTCGCCACCGGCTCTGCAATGATCGCGGGGCCATCGACGATGTGGCCGGAGACCAAATCCTCCGAACGGAAGATCGCCGTCTCATGCTCTCCGTCAAAGAACCCTACCGACCGTTTAGCGCGCTCTACTGCCAGCTTCGGCTCCAAGCAAGGCTCAAAACCGTGAGTATCCTCGATTTTTGACCTGGCAATGGCCTCAACCGCAACGGTCTCCACGATCAATGCCTTTTCAGGCATCTCAAAACCGTAGCGCTGGCGATATGCCGCCTCAAAATTCGACCGCATCGTCTCCACCGGCCCATAGGAAACCGCATCAGCCGTGTCGGTGCCCTCGTATTTTAAATAAACACGCCGAAGCACCTCTATCCGGTCAGGAACGGCCCCTTGTTCGACCAATTCCCCTACCGCCGTCGCACTAAGGTCGTCTAAGGTTTCCATAAGTACCGAAACTGCATTTGACGTCAGTTTCACTTCGACGGTTTTTTCTCTAAGCGCACTTATATCTGCGAGCCCCATACCATATGCGGACAAAACCCCCGCAAGGGGATGAAGAAGGACTGTTTCCATACCAAGCGCATCCGCTACTAAGCACGCATGTTGCCCACCCGCGCCGCCAAAACAGCACAGTGTGTAATCAGTGACATCATGGCCTTTCTCAACGGAAATCTTTTTGATGGCATTCGCCATATTGTCGACGGCTATTTTAAGAAAACCAAGCGCTACATCGACAGGAGCCCGGTCGTCGCCGCTTTCGGCCTTGATATCCGCCGCTAAGACGCGAAATTTCTCTTCAACAATGCCATGGTCCAGTGACTCATCTTGGCCGGTGCCGAATACGCTCGGAAAGAAATCCGGTTGCAACTTACCGAGCATGAGATTGCAATCGGTGACGGTCAATGGCCCGCCTTTGCGGTAACAAGCAGGCCCCGGATCGGCGCCGGCAGATGCCGGCCCCACGCGATAGCGACCACTATCGAACGTACAAATCGATCCACCTCCCGCCGCAACCGTATGAATTTGCATCATCGGCGCCCGTATGCGTACGCCAGCAACCACCGTCTCAAACGCGCGCTCGTATGTACCTGCATAGTGCGCGACATCGGTCGACGTGCCGCCCATATCGAAACTGATGATTTTCTTAAATCCAGACCGCCCTGCAGTTCGCGCCACACCGACGATTCCGCCCGCAGGCCCGGATAAAATGGCGTCTTTACCTTGAAACCGCCGTGCATCAGTCAACCCACCATGGGATTGCATAAACCGCAAATCCACACCGCCAAGTTCGTCCTCAACCCGATCCACATAGCGCCTTAAAATCGGCGACAAGTACGCATCCACCACTGTTGTATCGCCCCGACCGACGAACTTCATCAAAGGGCTCGTTCCATGACTGGTTGAAATTTGCGTGAAGCCGATCTCGCGCGCTAGTGTTGCGACCAATTCTTCATGCGCCGTATAGCGGTACCCATGCATTAACACGATCGCAACAGACTTGATCCCATCGGCATGTGCGCCGCACAGAGCCGTTCGAACGTTTTCCCCCTCTAATTCCGTTAAAACCGTACCGTCTGCCGACACGCGTTCGTCAATTTCAACAACGCGCTCATAGAGCATTTCAGGCAGAATTATCTGTCGGTCGAATAACCGCGGACGCGCCTGGTAACCAATTCGAAGCGCATCGCGGAAACCTTTCGTGACCACTAACAAGGTTCGGTCCCCCTGCCGTTCCAACAATGCATTGGTGGCAACCGTCGTTCCCATCCGCACCACATCGATTACATCTTCGGGTATGGGTTCGTCTGCACCGAGTCCCAACAGCCTACGAATACCTTCGATGGCTGCATCTTCATAAAGACCAGGGCTTTCGGACAATAACTTATGCGTCACCAGGGTTCCGTCCGGATCACACCCGACAACATCTGTGAAGGTCCCTCCGCGATCGACCCAAAACTGCCACCTTGCCTGTGCATCAGGCAAGTGCCAACACCTCTAGCAATGGACCAAGGTGTTGTTCGTATTTCTTCCAGCGCTTTACGGATTCAGTGTAAATCGGGCGCCGTACACCTTCCGGGTTGGTGAAAACGGGCCGTTCAGTTTCATGGAAGGCAAGGCATGCATCTTCCCACTCTAGTCCACACCGTTCGATCAGCCGCCGTGTCTCCGGTTCCGGATCAGCAACTAAATCCTCATAGACAATTTCGATGAAACGGTTAGGGAAAAGCATGTGCCAATGATTCATAATTTTTCTGTACGCGTTATAAAAACGTCCCAATTCCACCAAGTCGTAACTATATGGATGGCCGGTCAAAAACAGACGTTTAAAGTTGGACAGACAGACATCCACAGGATCACGAACGCAATGCACGATCCTAGCATTAGGCAAGGCAAGCACAATGGCGCCTAAAAACAGAAAATTTGTCGGCATTTTATCAGTTACATAACGTACTGTATCTGGCGCCAACTGCTGCAACGACGCACTATAATCTTCGCCAATTTTTGTTAATACCGTCCTGTCCAACCGGCTTACAGCGTCCAACAACGACAAATTGTGTGTTCTGCCAGTTCCATAATGGCTCAGCAGGTTTTCAAAAAAATCCAGCTCTCCTGCCCCATGCACCGCGGAGTGACTGGCGATGATTTGCTCCACAAGCGTCGTCGCCGAACGTGGCATGCCCAGAATAAATATTGGGTTTTGGGCCGCACACCCGCCACCGGCGCATTCCGCCACGTTTTTTTCGTCAAACCATGAAACGAGGCCATCGACCAAGGTTTCATCGTCTGCAATGTCATACACAAGGTTTCGTCTAAATAATTGATTGGCCGCAGCAAAGTGCTCAAATGCCTGAACCGCATTGCCAATATCGTCGTGCACTTTTCCAAGCGCGAAACCAAGCGGTATGCCCCGGGGGTCATCTTGTTGTAAGCGATTTAGCTGGGCCTCCAAAGCCACAGCATCACCGTCGAATTCCGAGAACCGTTTAAGCTCAACAATATTTGCATGCGCGATTATCATATTTTGATCCGACGCAAGTGCTGCCCGGAAAGATTTTTCAGCCGCAGCCTTTCTACCAAACGCCCATTGCAAGGTACCCAAACCATTATGGGCATCGGCACATTGCGGATCAATTCGAAGAACACTTTCATAAACGCGCATAGCTTCAGTGACATCCCCACTATCCGCGAGTAATTTCCCAAGATCGCAATGGGCTTCAATAAAATTCGGCTGCAGCGCGATGACTTGGCGTAACCTATCGATTGCGCGTGGCCAGTTGCCAGATTCGTGCAACGCCCTTGCGTGCCAGAACATGGCCTCGCCGTCCTCCGGAACGAGCCGCACCGCTTCCTCCAAAGCCCGGCAGGCGGTCGCTGTATCGGTAATATCCAGCGCTGCACGGCCCAATCCGTAATAGGCATCGGCGAAATTTTTATCGAGTTGGATTACGTCCTCAAACAACACGATCGCTTCCCGCGCTGCGCCGGATTCACGAACCATAAATGCCAGATTAAATAGGTCATTCAAGGAATTCGGTTCTCTTTGGACAATCTCACGGGCGATTTCGATAGCAAGGTCTAATTGACCGTTGTTCTGGTAGGCAACCGCGAGCGATTTCAGCAGGTCGAGAGGCCGTCCGACGATGTCAAGAAGGCGTTCAAAACATCTAATCGCTTGTGGAAAATTTCCGGAATCCATCGATAGCACTGCGGAAAAATGAAGCACGTCCGGTTGGCTAGATTTCACACCGCCCAATGGCCGCAGCGCCTTTTCGGCAGCTGCAACGTCGCCCTTCTGAAAAAGGTCGACCGCTTTGGCGAATTGCTGAGCATCGTTCATTGTTAAGTCGCGGTGATTCGAACTGATTTTGAACTTTTATGTGATTAAATGGTATGGCTGGATTTGACCAGCGCAATAGCGGGCATGGATTTAAACACCCGATGGCCGTCCACGTGCTGATGGTATCAACTCAAGGAACTAATAGATGAGCCTTTGGGGTAAAATTATCGGTGGCGGCGTCGGCTTCGCCGTCGGCGGGCCGCTTGGCGCCGTTATCGGCGCGGCGGCTGGACATGCCTTCGACAAACACCAGTCCCCGGCAGGCACGCTCGACGAATCCACTCGCTCGGCGGCTTTCACAATAGCAGTTGTGGTCTTGGGTGCGAAGATGGCCAAGGCTGACGGCGTCGTTACGAAAGATGAGATTCGAGCGTTTAAAGACGTTTTTGAAATCCCAGCCGATAACACCAAAAAGATCGGGGAAGTTTTTAATCACGCCCGACAGGACAGTGGCGGCTTTGAACCTTACGCCCACCAAATCGCCGATATGTTTCAAGGCAACCGTGCCGTGCTGGAGGAATTGCTGCATTGCCTGAGCACCATCGCGCATGCAGACGGAGCCCTCCATCGCAACGAAATTACTTATCTTAAAAAAGTGTCCGATATTTTCGGTATCGACGAACGAACGTTCGAAAGGATTACCGCAATCCAAACCGGCTCCGGAGAAGGCGACCCCTATCAAATTCTGGGGCTCGACCGGCATGTGGACGATGCAGCATTAAAGACCGCCTATCGCGCGCTGGTGCGGGAGAACCATCCCGACAAATTAACCGCCGAAGGCCTACCGGAAGAATTCATACAAATGGCCAATAAAAAGCTCGCCGCCATCAACAATGCCTACGACCAAATTTGTAAACAGCGCGGCCTCAATTGATCATATTATGATCGAGCGTCCATCACCCAATTTCGGCGAACGCACAGCTAACACGCCAATCGACATGCTTGTGTTGCATTACACCGGCATGATTGACGGGAATACAGCATTAGGGCGCCTATGTGACCCCGAAAGTAAAGTAAGCGCGCATTATTGTATCGAAGAAGACGGTACCGTTTATCATTTAGTAGGCGAGGAACACCGGGCTTGGCATGCAGGCGTCAGTTATTGGCGCGGCGAATCCGACATAAATAGCCGATCAATTGGCATTGAGCTTGTAAATCCCGGCCATGACCACGGGTATCGACCTTTCCCCGAAAAACAAATGGAGAGCTTGATCAGCGTCAGTCAGCAGATTATCAATCGCCACCCTATTCCGCCCCGCAATGTGGTCGGGCATTCTGACATTGCCCCCGATCGAAAGCAGGACCCCGGCGAGTTGTTCGATTGGCGGCTTTTGGCAAACGAAGGCATCGGTTTGTGGCCAAAAGTGTCAGGTAGCGACGGCCGAGACTTCAGGGAAATGGCCAGTGGTTATGGATATGACATGCATGCTGAAAATACGGTTGCTGCCTTCCAGCGTCATTTCCGCCCCGAGATTATCGACAATAGGATCGACGAAGAATCAATATGCTTGATGGCAAGCTTACTGGAGATCGTCGTGTCTTAAACAAACCGATCTGACAACATCGTTCCGGACTGGAAATTCAAACTCCGAAAGCGCATATATTAATCGCATCAGATGGCTGGATGGCCGCTCTTCGGCAATGGGGAAACCCGCAGGGGAGAGGAAAGTCCGGGCTCCATGGGAACACGATGCCGGGTAACGCCCGGCGGGGGCAACCCTAGGGAAAGTGCCACAGAAAGCAAACCGCCTGGTCGTGTATCAGGTAAGGGTGAAAGGGTGCGGTAAGAGCGCACCGCGGAATTGGCAACAATTCTGGCACGGTAAACCCCATCGGGAGCAAGACCGAATAGGGGCGGCATTATGGCGGGTTTTCACGCTGTCGCCCGGGTAGGTCGCGCGAGGCGTTTGGTAACAAACGTCCCAGATGAATGGTCATCCGTCTCTTTTGAGATCGACAGAACCCGGCTTACAGGCCATCTGATGCAATTTCGGCTGAAATCCGCAGGGTTTCTAGATTCTTGCGAGTTCCAAATATCCTCAAAGTAGAACAAACCATGAATACTTGTGTTAGGTCTGCTTGTGTATTCCCGAAATCAACTTAAAATCACCATAGCTAGTGTTTACACTTCACAAAATCACCAAATTTAGTATATTGTGGCAGCATAGTAATAATGCATTTTTTACCAGTAATTTTACTTTAGAATTGTTGACTTCCCACAAAATACCATGATATCCCATTATATCCCATGTAGAAGGCATGGGTGCCCGGCACTGTGGCCACTTTAATTGCCGGGCAATATGGAGGTTAGGAATCATGGCTCTGTTCTTTTCAGAACAGACGAACCGAGTGGACAAGAAAGGTCGGGTATCGGTCCCGGCCCAGTTCCGTTCAGCCTTAGGCGAGGCGCTCACTTTGGGCGTCGCGGCTTTTCCTGCCTTTTCCCTCGACAAAAAAGCGATCGAAGTTTGGCCCATCTCCAGGCTGGAACAGTTGCAGGAAAGTCTCGACCGCAACTATGACCGCTTTAGCGAAGATCAAAAAAGTTTAGCACTGCTCATTTTTGCGGAGGCCAGACAACTGACATTTGACGATACAGGCCGTGTCATGTTGCCCAAAACACTGTTGGACACCGCCGCCATATCAGAAGAAGCGTTGTTTGTCGGTCAAGGGCGCACCTTCCAGGTTTGGACGCCGGAACGTTATGCCCCTCATAAAACGGCCATAGAAGGGCGCGCGGCAAATGGTGAAATGAGCCTTGCAGTCTTCCCGACCGTTGAGGGGCCCGGCTCATGAGCGCGCTTCACACCCCCGTCATGCTGAACGAAATGCTCGACGCACTCGCGCCCAAGGGCGGCGACACCATCGTCGACGCCACCTTTGGGGTCGGCGGCTATAGTCGTGCCATTCTTGAAAAGGCTGACTGCGTACTCTGGGCCATCGACCGGGACCCCGCCGCCATCGAACGCGCCGAGACAATCCCCAGCGACCGGTTCACAATTGTACAGGGATCATTCGGCCATATGGACGCCTTGTTGACCAAGCAAGGCGTGCCCCAGGTAGACGGGATCGTGATGGATTTGGGCGTCTCATCCCCACAGTTGGACGAAGCATCGCGCGGGTTTTCGTTTCGCCATGACGGCCCCCTCGACATGCGCATGGCGCTGCAAGGACCAACGGCGGCGGACTTTGTCAACGCGGCGGACGAGGATTGCTTGGTTAAGATCATTCGCACGCTCGGCGAAGAACGCTTGGCCCGGCGTGTCGCCAAAGCCATCGTCGCAGCTAGATCTGAAAGCCCGATCGAGCGGACTGGACAACTGGCCGACATCGTCCGGCGTGTAGTGCCCAAAGCAAAAGACGGCCTAGATCCCGCGACCCGTACCTTTATGGCCTTGCGCCTGCACATTAATGATGAGCTTGGCGAATTAGACCGCGCGCTTACCGCTGCGGAACAGCTGCTCGCGCCCGACGGACGGCTCGTTGTCGTCGCCTTTCACTCTTTGGAAGACCGGCGGGTAAAGAGGTTTTTGGACGAGCGTACTGGCTACAGCAATCGTCCGTCGCGTCACGCACCGCCAACACTATCGGTACGCCAGCCGTCATTTTCCCAAGCCAAGAGACGGCCCTTGAAGCCGACGCAGGCAGAAATCGCATCCAATTCAAGAGCGCGTTCCGCACGACTGCGGACCGCCCGACGTACAGCGTCGGCTCCCTGGCAAACTACTTCCTCCAACCCGCACGCGGGAGCTGCAGCATGAAAGCCCTTAGCCTCACCGTTTGGCTCACCTTGGCCACAATGACCGGCTACGCAATGTTCCATATCACCTTTGAAGTGGAACGGTTGGAAGCAGAGCTCCGCGACGTCAATAAGCTAACCGAGAAAGAAAAGGACGAAATTCATCACCTCAGGGCCGAGTGGAGCTATCTCAACCGTCCCAACCGGCTGGCCGAGTTAACTAAAAAGTGGCTGCCCAGCTGGACACCGCCAAAAACCAATCAAATTACCCGCATGGACCAGTTGTCAGAAAAGATTTCCGGATCCGATGCGACCGCCGCCACAGGGGCGGCACACATTGCGAAAACAGAGCACCGTTTAAAAAAGCCAGAAAGGCAACGCTATGCAGAACATTAACAAGCGCAAGGGGTACCCCTTTATTCGTTCCGGCGACGTGAATAAATCCGCCGGCGCCAAAAGTATCAACGAATCATATCGCCCGTTTCATGCCGCCATTGAAACCGGGCGTACGCGTTTGCTCATCACAGCAACGGTTGTAGGGCTCACCTTTATCGCTGTCGGCGCAAAAGTCGTCGACCTGGCGATGCTACATGGAGACCAAAAGGTCGCGAAAAAGCACGCTACCGCTCAGAGCAGTAAAGTCACGCGTGCTGATATCGTTGATCGTAACGGTAATGTGGTGGCGACCAATCTAACAATGGCCTCGCTGTTCGCCGACCCTCGCAATGTTTTGGAACCAAACAAAGCCGCCGTACTTTTGGCGAAAACACTTCCCGGGCTCGACCGGAAGAAGGTTGCCGCACTTTTGAAGCGTAAACGGAAATTCGTCTGGATCAAACGCCACCTCACCCCACGCCAACAGCAGGCCGTCAATCAACTCGGCATCCCCGGCCTGGATTTCCGCCGCGAGCGCAAACGCTTCTATCCGCACGGTGCTTTGATGGCCCATTCGTTAGGCTATGTGGATATCGACAATCGCGGCATTGCGGGTATCGAAAAACATTTCAATGGTAGGTTAGGAAGCGATCACGAACCGCTAAAACTCAGCCTGGATTTACGTGTTCAGCATAAATTGAGAATTGCATTGGCCGAGGCCATGTACCGCCATCGGGCTGCTGGTGCAGCGGGTATTGTTATGGATGTTACGAATGGCCAGGTGATCGCAATGGTCTCCGCGCCGGATTTCGACCCGAATGATCCGGGCAAGACACCGGCGGGTCGCCGCTTCAATAAAGCGAGCCAAGGTGTATATGAGCTTGGGTCTACATTTAAAATTCTAACGGCTGCGATTGCCTTGGATGCGGGAATCGTCACCCTCCGTAACGGCTATGACGCCACCAAGCCTATCAAAATATCAGGCTTCACGATTAACGACCACTACGGTAAGCGTCGTTGGCTTTCCGTGCCAGAAATCTTCATCTATTCCTCCAATATCGGCGCCGGGCATATGGCGCTTGATACAGGTGCTAAAACGCAAAAAGCCTATTTACGCAAACTCGGGCTTTTGCATCGTGCAGCAATAGAATTGCCCGAAGTTGGCACGCCAATCGTGCCCGCCAATTGGCGCCGAACACAAACCGTTACTATTGCGTTCGGGCATGGAATTTCAGTAAGCCCCCTTCAGCTGACAGCCGCCGTCGCGGCATCGATCAATGGCGGCATTTTCCACGAGCCGACCATTGTTAAAGATAATGGCGACGAAAACGGCAAACGAGTCTTTACCGCTGCAACCTCCAAGAAAATGCGGCAGTTATTGCGTCTGTCCGTGCTTGAAGGAACGGGCAAAGCAGCCGCAGCACAGGGCTATCTTGTCGGTGGTAAAACCGGCAGCGCCGAGAAAAGAGGCGCCGGCGGGTATGACAAAGATCTGCTGATCTCATCCTTTGTCGGCGTTTTCCCAATGACCAAGCCGCGCTATGTGGTTTTCGCGATGTTGGACGAGCCAGTTGGCACGGAAGAAACGAAATTCCACGCCACCGGCGGATGGGTCGCAGCCCCGATTGTCGGGAAGGTGATCAAACAAATCGCTCCCCTATTGAACGTTGTGCCGGTGGACGAAGGCACGCCGTCCATACGCAAGGCACTGACCATACGATCCTACAAACCAACGCCGGAGGCACGCACGCTTGCGTCTTTCAGAGCTCATTGATGAAGGAAAGAACACACTGAGGCAGGACTGGACAGATGTCGAGATTAACGGTCTTAGCGCGGACAGCAGAAATGTCCGGCCCGGGTATCTGTTTGCCGCGATTCCGGGAACGCTTGTCGACGGCCGCAATTATATCGACGCTGCAATCGCTGCCGGTGCCAGTGCTATCCTTGCACCCGATGGCACCGAGCCGCCTACCGCCAATGAAAACATCCCCCTCATAACCGATGCCAACCCGCGGCGCCGATTGGCGCACATGGCCGCACGATTTTTCGGCCAACAGCCGGAGAACGTCGTCGCGGTTACCGGCACCAACGGCAAGACATCCGTCGCGCATTTTGTTCAACAGCTTTGGACACTAACCGGCGTAAAAGCGGCAAGCCTCGGCACACTGGGCGTAATGGGTCCCGGACTCCCGGAAGGGGGAAGCCTCACGACGCCGGATCCGGTTGCCCTACAAAAAACTCTATCGGACTTAAAGGCAGACCAATTCGACCATCTCTGCATGGAGGCCTCCAGCCATGGCCTTGATCAGAACCGGCTGGACGGAGTCAGAATAAAAGCCGCTGCCTACACCAATTTGAGCCGTGATCATCTCGATTATCACAAAACGCTCGAGGCATATCGCGATGCCAAACTCCGACTGTTCCGCAACCTCCTCTGCGAAGGCGGGACAATTGTTGCCAATGCTGAAACCAATGAGACCGATGCCCTGCGTCAGATTGCCGGCGAACGTGCGCTGAACTTCATTACATATGGTCTAGACGTCGGCGATATCCGGACCGAGAGCCGCACGCTCACGCCAAACGGTTGGTCAATCAAACTTCGTGCGTTCGACATTACATATAAGACAGAACTTTCATTACCCGGCGCGTTTCAAATTGCCAATGTATTGGCTGCGGTTGGGCTTCTACATGCCTGCGGTGCGAAAATTGCGGAGCTAATACCCCTCCTCCCGAAATTGAAGGGCGTCCCAGGACGCATGCAACATGTGGGCGCAACTGCCGAGGGTGCCACGGTTTATGTGGATTACGCCCATACGCCCGACGCGCTCGACACTGTCTTACAATCCATTCGCCCCCATACGGCGAACAAACTTGTGGTGGTTTTTGGGTGCGGCGGTGACAGAGACCGCGGAAAACGCCCTCAAATGGGCACAATTGCATGCAATCTTGCGGATAGGGTCATCGTTACAGACGACAACCCCAGAGGCGAGAACCCCGCAATGATACGCAGCGAAATTATAACCGCCTGTACCGGCGCGACAGAGATTGCTGATCGTGGACAAGCGATCAAAACCGCCATCAGCGAACTCGGGTCTGGAGATTCACTCATTATCGCCGGCAAAGGGCACGAAACCGGCCAAATTATTGGCGATACGGTACACCCGTTCGACGATTTTAAAGTCGCATATGCGGCACTTGGAGGCGCCGAATGACGCCGCTTTGGACCCATAGCGAGGCCGCCCGAGCATGCGACGGCGACAGTGCTGGCGAGTGGAGCGCCAACGGCGTTTCCATCGACAGCCGCTCAATTGCCCAAGATGATCTCTTCGTTGCCATCAGGGGTCCCAATGCGGACGGACACGATTACGTACAATCGGCCATAAACGCCGGTGCCGCAGCAGCAATGGTTGCAGAGATCCGACCGGAATGGCCAACGGACATGCCGCACGTGATGGTCACCGATACCAATAAGGGGCTCGACGCATTGGGAAACGGCGCGCGCAATCGCATTACCAAGGTAGCGCGCATTCTCGGCGTCACCGGTAGCGTCGGAAAGACCGGCACGAAGGAGGCATTGCGCCATGTCCTGTCTCGACAGGCGGCCACAATCGCAACGCAAGGCAATCTGAATAATCAGTGGGGATTGCCGCTTAGTCTCGCGCGCATGCCTGCTGATACAGTTTACGGCATCTTCGAACTCGGCATGAATCATGCGGGTGAAATCAGTGCGCTATCGAAAATTCTCCGGCCACATATCGCCATCATCACAACCGTCGAACCTGTCCATACGGAATTTTTCGATTCCGTCGAAGATATCGCCGATGCAAAGGCGGAAATATTCGACGGCATGGCCCCCGACGGGATCGCCATCCTCAATCGCGACAATCCGTATTTCGATCGCTTACAAAGCCGGGCCATCGAAAAGAAATTAGGCCGCATTATCAGTTTCGGCGATCACCCTGATGCGGAGGCACGCGTCATCAATTGTGCGCTCAGCGCATCATCCAGCGACATTCAAGCCAATATCTGCGGTGAATCTCTGAGCTATCGCCTGGGCGCACCGGGCAAACATTGGGTCCTCAACAGCCTTGCCGTCCTTGCCGGTGTAAAGGCCGCGGGCGGCGACGTGGGCGAAGCGGCACTTGCCTTGGCCAACATCAATGCCCTTAAAGGTAGAGGCGAACAAAAGTTAATCGCTTATGACGGCGGAACATTCACGCTTATCGACGAAAGCTACAATGCCAGCCCGGCATCCATGCGCGCCGCATTTCAAGTATTGAAGAACGCAACACCGGCGCAAAACGGCCGACGCATCGCCGTGCTTGGCGATATGCTCGAACTCGGCTGCGAAGCGGACGCCATTCATGCCGCCCTTGCAAAAGATATGTCATTAGCTGGAATCGATATTGCGATTTTAGCAGGCACTCACATGGCCGCCCTTTGCACCGCCCTTCCAAAATCGGTTGTCACAGAGCACGGCGAAACCAGCGATGCAATCCTGCCGGCCGTCATCAATACAGTGCGTCCGGGTGATGTCGTCACTGTTAAAGGATCGCTGGGTAGTCGCATGGCCCCAATTACGACGGCTTTAGCCGCCCTAGACGAGACAAAGGGAGCGGCAAATGCTGTATAATTTCCTCGTACCGCTTGCCGATGATTTCGGCCCATTAAACTTGTTCCGTTACATTACCTTTCGGACCGGCGGCGCCATTATGACGGCGCTCGTTATCAGCTTTATCTTTGGCCCCGCCATCATCAGCTGGCTCAAACTTCAGCAAGGCGGCGCGTCGAATATCCGCGAGGATGTGCCCGAAGGGCACTTGAAAAAAGCCGGCACGCCGACAATGGGCGGTTTTTTGATATTGCTGGCGATTTCTTTCAGCACACTTTTATGGGCTGATTTGGGCAACGGCTATGTTTGGATCGTGCTTTTGGTCACCATTGGCTTTGGCATGATTGGTTTCGCGGACGATTATATGAAACTGACCGGCCGCGGTTCGAAAGGCTTGCAGGGACGAACAAAGCTTGTTCTCGAGGTCGCCGTCGCCGCTCTTGCCGCCTATTGGGTCGCCTCAATCACGCCCGGTTCATTGGCAACCGGTCTAACCATTCCGTTTCTGAAGAACGTGCTCATTGATCTCGGCTGGATATTTTTGCCTTTCGCAGTGTTCGTCATGGTGGGCTCTTCAAATGCAGTTAATTTGACCGACGGCCTCGACGGGTTGGCAATCGTGCCGGTCATGATCGCCGCTGCCTGTTTCGGCTTTATTGCCTATCTGGTCGGGCATTCGGTTTATTCCGGTTATCTACAAATTCACCATTTGCCAGGTACCGCCGAACTTTCAGTATTTTGCGGCGCATTGGTCGGTGCCAGCCTGGGTTTCCTTTGGTTTAACGCGCCGCCGGCCATGGTTTTCATGGGTGATACCGGCTCGTTGGCCGTGGGTGGCGCGCTTGGCGCTATGAGCGTGGTCACCAAACACGAACTTGTGCTGGCAATTATCGGCGGCCTTTTCGTCCTCGAGACGGTTTCCGTGATCGTCCAGGTCGTCTCCTTCAAGCTGACTGGCAAGCGCGTCTTCGCGATGGCGCCGCTGCACCATCATTTCGAGAAAAAAGGCTGGGCTGAATCGACCATTGTCATTCGCTTTTGGATCATTGCGTCGATTTTGGCGCTGGTCGGCCTCGCCACATTGAAACTTCGTTGACGGGAATAGCACAGAACGCATGATTGACCTTTGCGCCTATAAAGACAAAACCATCGCCGTGATGGGGCTTGGCAAATCGGGCCTGGCCACTGCACGCGCATTGGTGGCGGCGCAAGCGCAAGTGTGTGCATGGGACGATTCCGAAGGTGCGCGCTCGAATGCAGCGGAGGCCGGCGTACCCATTGTCGACTTGAACGCGCAAGACTGGCACCAAACCGACTTTTTGGTTTTGAGCCCCGGTATTCCCCACACCTATCCAAAAGCCAATCCGGTTGCCGCAGCCGCCAAAGCTGCAAAATGCCCAATCATCGGGGATGTCGAGTTACTGGTGCAATCCAACCGGGATGCCAAGATCATTGCGATTACTGGCACCAACGGAAAATCCACAACCACCGCTCTCATTGGTCATATCCTTAAGACGGCCAACCATGAGATTGCGGTAGGCGGCAACCTCGGCACGCCCGTGTTGGAGTTCCCGGTGCTCAAACCCAACGGCTTCTACGTTTTAGAACTTTCTTCGTATCAATTGGAGCTGACTCCATCGCTTGAAGCTGCGGTCGCGGTGCTTCTTAACATCAGCGCGGATCATTTGGACCGGCATGGCGGCATGGACGGCTATATCGCAGCGAAACGCCTGATCTTTAAGAACCAAAAATCCGATGGCGCAGCCATTCTGGGTATCGATGAACCAGAAAGCACAAAAATCCTCACAGAAATCGCGGCCAACAACAATCAGCCCGCCATACCGATTTCCGGCCATCAATCCGCGAAGGCCGGTGTCTATGTAATGGACCGGATTCTGTACGATGACCGCAATGGCTTAAAACAGCCCATCGTTTCATTAGAGGGTATAGAAACATTACCAGGCGACCATAACGCCCAAAACGCGGCGGCTGCCGCAGCCGCCTGTCTTATGGTTGGCCTCGACGCCACTGAAATTGCGAGCGGGATTGAAACCTTTCCCGGGCTTGCGCATCGTCAACAGCTGGCTGCGATCATTGATGGCATTCGATATATCAACGACAGCAAAGCCACAAATACTGATGCGGCAGCCCACGCGTTAGCCAGCTACAAAACAATTTATTGGATTGCAGGCGGTCTCGCCAAAGAAGGCGGTCTCAGCGCCCTGAGCGATTATTTTAGGCATATTCGTCATGCCTTCCTCATCGGCGAAGCAGAAGAAGCATTCGCAAGCGAATTGGAGGGACGGTTACCACTTTCCCGTTGTGGCACGCTCGCCCAAGCCATCGACCAAGCTCATCAGCTAGCGCAACAGGAACACTGCGCCAATGCCGTCGTGTTGCTATCGCCGGCTTGCGCGTCTTGGGATCAATTCCCGAGTTTTGAAGTGCGCGGCGCGGAATTTTGCCGCCAAGCAGCGCAATTACCCGGCAGTGCACGCGAGATCTTTTGCGACGGTCAAACGGAAAGGGCCGCCTAATGCCAGCCATTGCACGCAGCGATACTTCCGTATTGGGCCGTTGGTGGTGGACGGTGGACCGTTGGTCTTTGCTCGCCGTTATTACGCTGGCCGCGTTCGGCATTTTACTCGCGGCCTCGGCCAGTCCGGCGGTCGCCGAGCGGCTTCATCTCGAGCCCACCTATTTCCTGAAACGCCAAGCTCTATTTCTCGTCCCGGCAATTATCGCGATGTTCACAATTTCACTCTTCTCGCCCGTTCAAGTTCGCCGGCTTGGAATTCTTTTGTTCATCGTCTCGCTGGTTCTATTGGTCTCGACATTATTTATCGGCACCGAGATCAAAGGAGCTCAACGCTGGATAAGAGTTGCTGGGTTTTCGCTGCAGCCATCTGAATTCGTCAAACCTGGTTTTGCAATCTTCGCGGCCTGGATGTTTGCTACCGGAAAGCTACGAGGAACATTTCCTGGCACCAAAATGGCCGGCCTCGGATTTATGCTGGTGGCATTCCTTCTGCTCGCGCAACCAGACATTGGGCAAGCGGTTGTCGTTACTGTGATTTGGTTTACCCAATGGTTTCTCGCAGGCCTCCCTATGATCTTCGTGGCTGGAATCGTAGCACTGAGCCTGCTGGGGTTGGTCGGCGCCTATTTCATTTTCCCGCACGTCGCCAGCCGCATTGATCGCTTCATCGACCCAAAATCCGGCGACACTTATCAAGTAGACAAAGCCATGGAAGCCTTCACCAACGGCGGCTTGTTCGGCACCGGCCCCGGTGAGGGTATGGTTAAAACGCGCCTGCCCGATGCGCATGCGGATTTCATCTTCGCTGTCGCCGGTGAAGAGTTTGGATTAATTGCCTGCTTGGTTCTGGTCCTGGCTTTTGCCTTTGTGGTGCTCCGCGGGTTTTTCCGCCTTATGCGCGAAACAGATTTATTCGTCGTGCTAGCGGCAGCCGGCCTCCTCGTCCAATTCGGTATCCAAGCCCTCATTAATATGGGCTCAACCGTCAATTTGATGCCAACCAAGGGCATGACATTGCCTTTCGTTTCTTACGGCGGATCATCGCTCTTTGCGCTCGCCATCGGCATGGGAATGGCACTAGCCCTCACCCGCGAACGGCCGCAGGAGGTATCATGAGTGCGCGCATGAATACCCAGGCAAAGTTAGCGGTTCTCGCGGCCGGCGGCACGGGGGGGCATTTATTTCCCGCGCGGGCGCTCGCTGACGAGCTACAGCGCCACGATGTCGCGCTCGCCCTGATAACCGACAGACGAGCCGCCGGCATTAGCGGGGCACTCGCAAATATTGACGTGCATAGAATTCGCGCATCCGGCATCAGCGGCAGAAACATCTTCCGTCGAATTGCCGCGACATTTAGCTTGGCGGTCGGCTTCCTCGAAGCCGCGATGTTATTGCGCCGCCTTAAACCTGATGTAGTGATTGGCTTTGGTAGTTACGCATCGGTACCGACAGTGGCCGCCGCAGCTTTGTTAGGCTTCCGAACGATAATCCATGAACAAAATGCCATTCTGGGACGTGCCAACCGGTTTTTAGCACCCCGGGTAACGCGTATCGCAACTGCATTTGAATTCGCCGCAAATTTGCGTGCAAAAGATCGGCAGAAGGCGATTTGGACAGGCAATCCAGTGCGCCCGGAAATTATTGCTCTGGCCGGGCAGCCGTATCCGCAAATCGAAGCAGACGGTCCCATCCAAATTTTAGTCTTCGGCGGCAGTCAAGGCGCCACAGTGTTTTCCGACGTAGTTCCCAAAGCGCTTGCCTTATTGCCGGAACAGGAACGCCAAAGACTGCGCATCGTCCAACAATGCCGCGCAGAAGACATCGAAGACGTGAAGTCTTCCTACAGACATTCCAAAATTACGGCGGAACTGTCTCCGTTCTTCAATGATATGGCGGAACGCATTAGCGCCGCGCATTTGGTTATTTGCCGTTCAGGCGCATCTACACTGGCCGAAATCGCCACAGCCGGTCGGCCGGCAATCCTCGTACCGTTCCCGCATGCCATCGACGACCATCAAACGCGTAATGCGCAAGGTCTCTGTGACGCCGGCGGTGGCTGGATGATACCGCAAGATGCCTTTACGCCCGAAACGCTGGCCAACCGGCTCAAATCTCTCTTTTCCATAGACCGTACGTTGGAATCAGCGGCCAAATGCGCCACCAAAATTGGCATGTCCGAAGCCGCGCAAAAGTTGGCCGTACTGGTCATGGACACACTGAACGCGGACCAGGATGGGAACCGCACGACTGCCAAGGGAGTTGCTGCATGACCGCAATGCCCCTTTCCATTGGTCTCATTCACTTTGTGGGTATTGGCGGCATCGGTATGTCCGGCATCGCAGAAATTTTGCATAATTTAAAATACCAGGTGCAGGGCAGCGATATCGCAGAGAGCGCCAATGTGAAGCGTCTCACCGCGCTCGGCATCCCTGTTCAGATCGGCCATAATTCCGAGAATGTGGCCAATGCCGCAGTGGTCGTCGTGTCCTCGGCCATTAACCAGGAAAACCCAGAAATTGCAGAAGCGCGCGCCCGACGCATTCCCGTCGTCCGGAGGGCAGAGATGCTCGCGGAACTGATGCGTCTTAAGTCATCAATCGCCGTCGGCGGCACGCACGGGAAAACCACAACGACGTCGCTGATCGCATCGGTCCTCGATGGGGCCGGGTTCGACCCAACGGTTATCAACGGCGGCATAATTAACGCCTATGGCACGAATGCGCGTCTGGGCGGTAGCGAATGGATGGTCGTCGAAGCCGATGAATCGGACGGAACCTTCATACGCCTACCGGCGACAATCGCCATCATCACCAATTTGGACCCAGAACATCTAGACTTTTACGGCGACTTCGAGACCGAAAAAGCAGCATTCCGACGGTTTGTGGAAAACATCCCGTTCTATGGTTTTGCCGTGGTCTGTATCGATCATGCGGAAGTGCAAACGCTCATCGGCCAAATCACCGACCGGAGGCTTGTGACCTATGGTTTGAGCCCTCAGGCAGAAGTCCGCGCCGTCGACCTGAAACCAGGGCCAGGCGGTATTTCCTTCAATGTGGAGGTCAACAAAGGCGAAACCGGCAAACGCGTCATTTCCGGATTACGGTTACCCATGTTCGGCGAGCATAATGTTTTGAACGCGCTCGCTGCTATTGCGGTTGCCATAGAAATGGATATCGACGATGCCGCCATCACAAACACGCTGGCGCGCTTTGAAGGCGTCAAACGGCGTTTCACAAAAGTGGGCGAAGCTGGCGGCGTTACCATCATCGACGATTACGGCCATCACCCGGTCGAGGTTAACGCGGTCCTCAAGGCAGCTCGCTCCGCGACCCAGGGTAAGGTAGTTGCGGTTATACAGCCCCACCGGTATAGCCGCATACAAGACCTATTTGAAGAATTCTGCGTCTGCTTCAACGATGCTGACACGGTGATCGTCTCAGAGATTTACGCCGCCGGCGAAGATCCTATACCAGGCATAGACCAAGAAGCACTTATTGCCGGCCTCACCTCCCACGGACACCGCAATGTTCTAGCGCTGGCGGAACCGGATGGCTTGGCTGATCTCATCCATTCGGAGACCGATGCCGGAGACCTCGTCGTTTGTCTCGGAGCCGGCAGCATTACCGCTTGGGCGAATGCACTCCCCGAACAATTGGCGACGTGTCAAAAGTCCAAAAGGGAGGCGAGTTAATGGTTCTCGTCACCCGCCGTAAACGTCAAGAGGTATTCGACCGCCTGCCATCGGTGCGCGGTGAACTGAAGTTCAACGAAACTATGGCTCGTTATGCCTGGCTTCGGGTCGGCGGCCCTGCAGAAGTTCTGTTCCGACCGGCGGACATGGAAGATCTACAGACCTTTCTCCACAACACGCCGATAGACATTCCTGTCACCGTTATCGGTGTCGCATCGAACCTGCTGATCCGCGATGGCGGCATCCCCGGCGTCGTTGTCCAACTCCGTCAGGGATTCAATTCAATCACCGCGAATGGGGACACCATACTGGTCGGCGCTGGTGCACTCGACATCAATGTGTCTCGGTTTGCGCTGACAAATGGACGAACGGGATTGGAATTTTTATCCGGCATTCCAGGCACAATCGGTGGTGCCTTGCGTATGAATGCGGGCGCTTATGAACGTGAAATTGCGAATGTGCTGATCACGGCCGAAGCCATCGACCGCAACGGAAACCCCCATACAATGGACGTAACCGAGTTTGGATTTAGTTATCGCCATTCGGAGGCGCCTCTCGACTGGATATTTACGGGCGCCACATTGCGCGCGGAACCGGGCGACAAGGATTCCATCGCCGGGAAGATGACCGAAATCGCCGCCGCGCGTGAACAGAGCCAACCCATTCGGAGCCGAACCGGTGGCTCTACGTTTAAAAACGCCGACGAAGGTAAGGCCTGGGAATTGATCGACGCCGCCGGCTGCAGAGGTCTTCGTGTAGGGGACGCACAAATATCCAAACAGCATTGCAACTTTCTCATCAATCTCGGCCAAGCATCCGCCTACGACATCGAACGGTTGGGTGCGGAAGTACGCCGGCGTGTACATGAAAAGTCTGGTGTCATGCTGCAGTGGGAAATCGACCGTATCGGCCTCACAGAAAAAGAGGCGGCATCATGAGTAAGCATGTGGCGGTGTTGATGGGCGGATGGTCCGCAGAACGCGATGTTTCGTTAGACAGCGGCAAAGCGTGCGCGGCGGCGTTACGCGAATGTGGGCATGAGGTTACCGAAATCATGCTCACTCGGGATTTACGGCAACTGCTGGATGCCCTCGAACCGCACCCAGATGTAGTGTTCAATGCATTGCATGGGCGCTATGGCGAAGACGGCACCGTGCAAGCTGTGCTCGACATTTTGCAAATTCCCTATACCCATTCGGGCCTGCTGGCATCTGCCATGGCAATGGACAAGGTTCAGGCGAAGAAGTTGCTTGCTGATGCGGGCATTCCAAGTCCAGAAGGCACAGTCGTTATCCGAGAGGATTTAAAAAACGGCCCGCCTCTGGAACCACCTTGCGTTATTAAACCCGTAAACGAAGGCTCTAGCGTCGGGGTGCAAATCGTACCAGACGCGGAAACCTCACTAGATCTCAGCCTATGGTCCGAGGGTCAAATGCTGCTGGTAGAGAAGTTCATTCCAGGCCGAGAGTTAACCGTTGCCGTCATGGGCGACCGAGCGCTTGGCGTGACGGAACTGGAACCCAAATCTGGGTTTTACGATTACGAAGCCAAGTATACGGACGGCAAAACCATGCATGTATGTCCGGCATTGGTTGACGAAACCATTGCCGAGGAGGCCAAGCGATTTGCCGAACGTGCCCATCGCGCATTCGGATGCAGCGGCGTGACGCGCTCTGATTTTCGCTACGACGACACCGGCGGAGAGCCTGGAAAACTGTACATGCTGGAAGTGAACACCCAACCGGGCATGACATCTTTATCACTCGTTCCGGAGCAAGCAGCGGTGGCTGGCATAAGTTTTGCGGCACTTGTGGATTGGATGGTTGAACAAGCGAGGTTTGAACATTGAAAACCGACCTAGACCAGAAAACGGCCAAGAAGATGGATGATACCAAAACATCGGGCATGCGCCGCGCAATTATGGTGCGCCTCAAGGCAAAGCCTATGCTTATTGCTATCGCCGCCCTTGTCACGATCATCGGCTGCGGTGCAGGTATGACCGTCATCTATGCGATGGGCGCCGGAAAATCTGTCTCCACGACGATCGAGAAATTGTCCCGCAACACCGCAGCGGCTTTCGGACTCACAATTGGTGAGGTGCTTGTCACCGGCCGCATTGAAACGCCGCGCAGCAAACTATTGGCAGCCCTTGGTATTCGGCGCGGCGACCCGATTTTTAGCTTCAACCCACACGAAGCCCGTAAAAGATTGCTCAACATCGGCTGGATCGCGAAGGTGGACGTACAGCGGCGCCTACCCAACACAATATTCGTCCGCATCACAGAGCAGAAACCTGCCGCCATTTGGCAGCATAATGGAAAGTTCAAACTGATCGGCCGCGACGGTGCCGTCATCAGTGACCAAGTCGCCAGCCGCTATAAGGATTTGAAAATCCTCGTCGGCGAGGACGCGCCTTCCAACGCCGCTGCCTTGATCAATATGCTGGAAAGCGCGCGCGATCTCATGTCGTTTGTGACCCATGCCACCCGCGTGGGCGCACGGCGCTGGAACCTGCTTTTAAAGCAAGGGATTGATATTCGACTGCCTGCCGAAGCGCCGAGCAAGGCTTGGAAATATTTGGCGGAATTACAGCGCAACCATCAGCTGCTGCAACAACGTATTCGTGCGGTCGACCTTCGGGTACCCGACCACCTAACCGTTCAACTTTTAAAAAAACCCGGCGCCCTTCGCACCGGCGAGGAAACCTAGACCCATGTTGCCCCAACACGGGAATAAGAGGAGTTAGCTAGCCTTGGCACAGGATGAAATTATCAGCGCGCTCGATATTGGCAGCAGCAAGATTACTTGCTTCATCGCCGAAAACGATCCGCTCAACGGTATCCGCGTTCTCGGCATCGGCCATCACGCGAGCGGCGGCGTAAAAGCGGGAAATATTATCGATATGGATTCCGCCGAAGCCGCTATCCGTGCGGCCGTAACCGGCGCCGAAGAAATGGCGGAAACCACCGTTCGTGACATCACCGTCAATATCAGTGCGGGTCAGATGCGCAGCGCCATGAGCGACCACAAAGTGCCCATCAGTGGGGCGGCCATTTCCGACATCGACCTGAACAAGCTGCTGATGGAATGCCGTTCTTTCAAAGATGACGACGAACGTTCACTCATCCACGCCATTCCCGTTAGTTTCGACGTGGACGGAGAAGCCGGCATTCATGATCCACGCGGTTTACATGGGCGCGAATTAGGCGTGCGCATGCACAGTGTCTCGGTCGCAACAGCGGCCATTCACAATCTCGCAACATGCATTTCCCGCTGCCATTTGGGCTTGCGTGATGTTGTCGCCACACCTTACGCGACGGGTCTCGGTTGCCTTGTGGAAGATGAACTGGATCTTGGCGTCACGGTTATCGACATCGGCGCCGGCACAACCAGTTTCTCAATTTTCTTCGATGGTGCACTCGTATTCGTCGATTCTATCCCGGTTGGCGGATGGCATGTGACGAGTGACATCGCACGCGGCCTATCGACACCGATCTATCAAGCCGAACGCATCAAAACGCTCTATGGAAGCTGCGACGGTGTACCGTCAGACGAACGCACAATGATCGCGGTGCAACAGATCGGCGAAGAAGACGAAATCGCCCCGGAACAAGTGCCGAAATCGATGCTAACCGGCATCATCGCGCCCAGAGTCGAGGAAATTCTCGAAATCGTCCGCTCACACCTATTGGCGAGTGGCCTCGACAAAGTCGCCGGCCGTCGGGCCGTTTTGACAGGCGGAGCTTGTCAACTGGCGGGCATGCCGGAGCTTGCAGCCAAAATTTTAAACAAACAAATTCGTATCGGCCGACCGCGCGGTATCGCCGGATTGGCAGAAGCCATGGACGGCCCGGCCTTCTCGGTCAATGCGGGCTTGCTCGCCTTCGCTGTAGATGACCAAGGCGAGATGCGGCAGACCGCAAATGATGAATATCGAACAACAGGCAGCCTTTTTGGGCGCCTAGGAGATTGGTTCCGTGAGAACTTTTAATCTCCATCACAAGTTTCGTTCGTTTTCTCCGAACGGAGGAGGCGACGGAATGCCAGCTACTGCTGGTAAATTCTGGTATTGCAAAATAGAGTGGAGGCTCTGATGACAATCAAGTTATCGATGCCCAGTTCAGAAACACAACTGACACCAAGGATCACTGTGATTGGTGTTGGCGGCGCAGGTGGAAATGCCGTCAACAACATGATCAACTCGAACCTTGAGGGCGTAGACTTTCTCGTATGTAACACCGATTCTCAAGCGCTTGAGCAATCGGTGGCAGAAAACAAACTGCAACTCGGTGTAACCCTCACCCAAGGGCTCGGTGCCGGTGCGCGACCAGAAGTAGGTCAAGCCGCCGCCGAAGAGGTCCTGGACGATATTCTCGACCGGGTTCTCGGCAGCAATATGGTGTTCGTCACCGCCGGCATGGGCGGTGGCACCGGCACCGGTGCGGCTCCGGTTATCGCCCGGGCCGCCCGAGAAAACGGTATGCTGACCGTCGGCGTGGTTACCAAACCGTTCCATTTCGAAGGTGCGCAACGTATGCGGACCGCCGAACAGGGCATTGAGGAATTAGCGCAATATGTCGACACGCTAATTATCATTCCCAATCAGAACTTATTCCGGATTGCCAACGAAAAAACCACCTTCGCTGAAGCCTTTAATATGGCCGACGAGGTGCTGAATTCCGGCGTGCGGGGGGTAACCGATCTTATGGTTATGCCAGGCCTGATTAATCTGGACTTTGCCGATATTCGCACCGTCATGAGCGAAATGGGTAAAGCAATGATGGGAACCGGCGAAGCCGATGGCGAAAATCGCGCCATCGAAGCGGCTGAATCGGCGATTTCTAACCCACTGCTCGACGACATTACGATGGAAGGCGCGCGCGGTGTACTCATCAACATCACCGGCGGTCCGGACATCACTCTCTTTGAGGTTGATGAGGCCGCAAATCGTATCCGCCAGGAAGTCGACGAGAACGCCAATATTCTCTTTGGTTCGACCTTCGAGGAATCGATGGAAGGCAAAGTGCGGGTTTCAGTGGTCGCAACCGGCATAGATTCTAAAGGTGCTGTCAGGCCTATTTTCGAGCCCCGGCCGCTTGCCGAGGCAATTGCACCGGCCCGGCCCACCTTAACTCGGGAACCTGCCGAAACGAGGGAAGCGGTAGCGAAGTTGGAGCCGACCCCTATCGAACAGGCGGTCGAAGCTGCTAAAATGGAGGCACCGGAAACGGTGGAATCTGAATCGGTGCCCGCTGAGCCCATCGACGCACTTGCAATGCTGGATTCTGTTCCTGCGCCGGTTAGTGCCGAACCGGCAGAGGCAGAAGAACCTTCTGCGCTGGATGCTGCCCTGGAAGCCACTCAACCGGTCGACGCGGGTCTGGACATCCCATCCCGGGAACCGTTCATTCCGCCGCAACCGGTCAATATAGGAGCAACCCCCGAACCGGAGGCCTATCCCGACCCTTATAACGAAGCTGCCTATTCAAATGCGCGGAGCGATTTAGATCTGCCGCGTAAGAAAAAGCGGCCGAGTTTGTTCAAACGCCTAACGGGAGCGGCCAAGCGCGAAGAAGCGGCAGACGAAATGGCCGCTTTGGAGCCAATGCCACCGATTCTAGAGCGCCACGAACCGACTTCGACACCGTTGCCGCCACTTGCGGAGCCAGCGAAACCGGTGACCGAAGAGATTCAGGAACCAGAACCCAACAAAGCGGTATACGTCGAACCGGAGAATCTCGCGCCTCCACAACCAATACCGGCGCCCGAACCGCTCTCTTTTTTGCGCCGCGAAGAGGTTACACCAATTGAGCCGGTGCAGCCTGTTTCGGCACCACAACCCACACCACAACGGGCACCACAATCGGCGGCGCAGCCGCAAGCCGCACCGCTGCCGGAACCAGCCACTTCGAGCAACGAATTTCCGCTGTCACAAGCGGAAGAAGAAATGCTTGAAATTCCGGCATTTTTGCGACGACAAGCCAACTAACACTCTGAATTAGCTTAGAAAAAGAAATGCCAGACTATGCGGCCGCACCAAGAAAGTGCGGCCGCATTTTCACGCCGAAGCCAGCGAAATAATCGGTAACAAAGAGTGATTTGTGACTAGCTCACCCTATTGCTAAACACGATACCAACAGTCGTTAAAAAGACTGACCACTCACCAATAAACTGCCGCACATACTGGGGACCCTAGTGGAGCATAACGGACCAATTTCTGAGATTACCCGCACAGCCCGTTCCGGGATTTTGCAAACAACGCTTAAAAACCACATCCATTGCAGCGGCATCGGACTTCACTCCGGCAACAAAATTTCCATGTCGCTATATCCGGCTGACCCGGATACAGGCATCCTATTTCGCCGCACAGATATTCCCGGCCAAAACGCCGTTATCCCCGCCCGTTTCGATAACGTTTCGGATACGCGCCTTTGCACGACCCTCAGTAACGAGGTGGGCGTTCAAATAGCTACTGTTGAACACCTTATGGCCGCGCTGGCTGGCTGTGAAATCGACAATATCGTTATTGAAGTGAACGGTGCCGAGGTGCCGATCATGGACGGCAGTGCGGAACCGTTCGTATTTTTAATCGAATGTGCCGGTACTGTTCATCAAGATGCGGCACGGCGAGTATTGCGCATCAAGCAACCCGTCTCCATCCTAGAAGGAGGAGCGGAAGCGTCTTTGGCGCCATCAAGCTTAGATCGATCAGGTCTCACCATCGATCTCAACATCGATTTCAAAAATGCCGCTATCGGACAGCAAAACCTGACCTTAACAGTTTCCTCCAGCAGCTTTAAAAACGAAATTTGCCGGGCACGCACGTTCGGTTTCCTGGAAGACGTAGAAGCCCTTCGCCAAGCCGGTCTCGCCCAAGGCGGTTCGTTAGACAACGCGGTCGTCATCAGCGGCAGCAACGTCCTAAATGAAGACGGACTGCGCTATGAAGATGAATTCGTTCGTCACAAGATTCTCGATTGCATTGGCGACTTATACCTTGCGGGCAATCCGATGGTAGGCACCTTCTCCGGTCTCCGCTCAGGACACGATTTGCACAATAAGCTGCTGCGCCGGCTATTCGCGGATTCGGCAGCTTGGGAAATCATCCCGATGGACGAGTATGCAGAAATGCCTGCGCAAACTTGGCAAGCCGAGGCGCCACGCGCCATCGCATAAACCACCTCTTCACGCATATTCGCTATTTCTGCCGCAAAGCTCCCGGTAGGCATTGCGTTGTGGTAATGCTATATAAGGCATCCTATATAAGCTAATCGCTAGGCAAGCGGTTTTGATCATTATTTGCCGCCCAACAAACGGTGTAATTCCTTGATGACAGCAGAATTCGGCGTTTTTCGGTCCTTCGGACGCATGCTTCGTATTTCGCTAGTGATAGCCCTTTCATTCCTCGTTGCCGGTTGCAGCGACACAATGGATTCGATCTTCGGAAAACCCGTCGACGAAAAGCACAGTGTACCCCGGACGGTCGAACAAATTTATAACGACGCCATGGATCAGCTCCATGCCGGTTGGTACGAAACGGCCGCGGAACAATTCGACGAAGTGGAGCGCCAATACCCCTACTCGGCTTGGGCCACAAAATCTCAGCTCATGGCGGCGTACGCCCAGTATCTTAAAAACCGGTATGACGAAGCCATCATCGCACTGGACCGCTTCATCGAGTTGCACCCGGGCAATCGTGACGTGGCGTATGCGTATTACTTGAAAGCACTCAGCTATTACGAACAAATTTCTGATGTCGGGCGTGACCAAAAGATGACGCAGCTGGCCTTAGGATCGCTAAAAGAGGTCACCCGCCGTTTCCCCAAGACGCCCTACGCCCGGGACGCACGCATTAAAGTAGATCTCACGACCGACCATTTGGCGGGGAAAGAGATGAATATCGGCCGCTACTACCAACGCAAAGGAGAATATCTGGCCGCCATCAACCGCTTCCGAAGAATTATCGAGCGGTACCAGACCACCACACACACGCCGGAAGCCTTGCACCGGTTAACCGAATCCTATTTGGCGCTTGGTATCACGGATGAGGCGCAGATGGCAGCCGCCGTTCTCGGCCACAATTATCCCGGTAGCTCCTGGTACAAAGACAGTTTCGGCCTCTTGGAAGGCAAAAAACTAAAACCCCAAAAGAAAGAAGGCTCGTGGTTGAGCTGGATGTGGGATTGGGCTTTGTAGGAACATTGCCATGCTAACAGCGCTCAGCATCCGCAACGTCGTTCTGATCGAGCGCCTCAACATCAGTTTCGGCAAAGGTCTTTCGGTGCTCACCGGTGAGACCGGTGCCGGAAAATCGATTTTGCTGGATGCGCTTGGCCTGGCCCTTGGCGCCCGGTCTGATGCTCGTCTTCTACGCCAAGGCAGCGATCAAGCCACCGTGGTCGCTCAGTTCACCTACGACTCCGACCCTTCAGTGGAATCACTCCTCAAGGATCAAGGGATCGACTTCGATAGTGAAATTTTACTGCGCCGGGTGCTAAGCGAAGATGGCCGAACACGCGCCTTTGTGAATGATCAGCCGGTAAGTGTTGGGTTTTTACGACAAATCGGCGACGCGCTAGTAGAAATTCAAGGCCAGTTCGACGAACGCGGCCTCATGAATCCAGCCACTCATCGCGGCGTGCTCGACGATTGCGGACGATTGGCAAATCGTCGCAATGAGGTGCGCGCAGCCTTCACCGGCCTACAAGATGCGCGCGACGCCTTAACCGATGCCAAAGCAGAGGCCGAACGCGCCAAACAAGATGAAGAGTTCTTACGCCACGCAGCTGGGGAGTTAGATCGCCTAGAACCTGTGGTCGGAGAGGAAAAACAACTCTCTGAAACCAGGCAAATGCTCATGAATGCCGAGAAAATCGCAGAGTCCCTAAATTTGGCGTTTGGCGAATTAGAAGGCGAAACAGGCGGCGAAAGCCGGCTGCGCAAAGCCTTAACACACCTTCAACGGGGCTCCGAAAATGCCGGAGGAATCCTCGACAATGCCGTTCAATCGGTTGAGCGCGCACTTATAGAAACTGAAGAGGCAATGAGTATTCTCCAAAATGCCGCTTCCAATGTGGATTTGGACGGTAGCCGCTTGGAAGAACTTGAAGACCGGCTGTACGCACTCCGTGACGTCGCCCGCAAACACCGGGTAACTGTGGATGGTCTGCCGGCGCTGCGCGAAGAGTTCAACGCCAAACTCGCCCTCATTGAAGATCAATCGGACCGCCTTTCCGCTTTAGAAACTACGGAAAGCCAAGCCCGCAAGGCCTATCTGGAACGCGCAACTATTCTCGGTAATCTTCGAGGGGAGGCTGCCGGGCGTCTCGACCTGGCGCTCAATGCGGAATTGCCACCGCTAAAATTAGAAAAGGCTGCGTTTCGGACTTTGATCGAGGAACTCCCAGAGGATCAGTGGGGCGAAGACGGTATGGAAAGGGTCTCCTTTTTAGTGACCACCAATCCCGGTGCCCCCGCGGGTCCATTATCAAAAATTGCGTCCGGCGGCGAACTTTCACGCTTCATGCTAGCGCTTAAGGTTGTACTGGCAGCATCCGGCGGCCCCAGCACCTTGGTGTTCGATGAAGTCGACAGCGGTGTCGGTGGCGCCACGGCGGACGCGGTTGGCGAGCGGCTCGCTCGTCTCGCTGATGAAATGCAGGTGTTAGTCGTCACCCATTCGCCGCAAGTCGCCGCCCGCGGCAATATCCATTTGCGGGTCGCAAAACATAGCACCGGAGTCGAAGATACGGTCTCCGAAGTGGATCGCTTGATAGACGGCGAGCGGCGCGAGGAAATTGCCCGCATGCTGTCCGGACGGGAAATTACGGACGAAGCCCGCGCCGCAGCCGACCGCCTTATTCATGGAGAAGGCGGGGTAGAAAGCGGGGGAAAAGGCAGGTGAGCGAAACAATTATTGCGGTCGAACTCCTAATTGAAACGGAGGCTGCCCAAGAACTGGAACGGCTTGCAACGGAGATCGCACATCACGATTTGCGCTATCACCAACAAGACGACCCCGAAATTTCGGACGCTGATTACGATGCACTGAGACGCAGAAATGAAGCAATTGAAACGCAATTTCCTCATTTAAAACGCGCCGACAGTCCAAGCGACCGCGTCGGCGCCAGTGTATCCTCGGGTTTTCAAAAAGTAACCCATGCACGGCCCATGCTGTCATTGGGCAACGCCTTTGGGGACGAAGATGTCCGCGAATTCGACGCGCGGATAAGACGGTTTTTAGGCCTCGGCGAAAAAGAACCTATCGATATTGTCGCTGAGCCTAAAATAGATGGCCTTTCCGCGTCATTGCGTTACGAAAACGGAAAACTGCTTTTGGGTGCGACACGTGGCGACGGAGCCGTCGGCGAGGATATCACGAGAAACATACGAACGATCACCGACATTCCCGCAACACTTGCCGGGAACGTGCCCGACATCATGGAAATCCGTGGCGAAGTTTATATGGGGAAACAGGATTTTTTTTCTCTGAATAAGCGCCAGGAGGCAGCCGGCGATAAACCCTTCGCGAATCCCCGAAATGCCGCAGCCGGAAGTCTGCGGCAGCTGGATTCGGCAATCACCTCGCAACGGCCGCTGCGTTTCTTTGCCTACAGCGCAGGCGAACAATCAGCCGCGATCGGCGCGACGCAATGGGAGTTTTTACAATCACTCAAACAATGGGGATTTCCCATAAATCCGCTTACCCGCCGTTGTCCAACGGTCATTGACGTTTTGGACGCCTATCGCGAGATCGGCGAAAAAAGGGCCGACCTCGACTACGACATTGACGGCGTCGTTTATAAGGTTGACCGGCTCGATTTTCAGGAGCGGCTTGGCATGGTCAGCCGAGCGCCACGATGGGCCATCGCCCACAAATTTCCGGCCGAACAAGCAGAAACCGTCCTTGAAAAAATCGACATCCAGGTGGGACGTACCGGAGCCCTGACACCGGTTGCACATTTGAAACCTATTACTGTCGGTGGCGTCGTCGTCAGCCGTGCCACACTACACAATGAAGATGAAATCGAGCGCAAGGATGTTCGCGTCGGCGATCATGTCATTATCCAGCGCGCCGGCGATGTGATTCCCCAGGTGGTGCGGCCCGTGGTCGAGAAACGTGGCGATGAGACAACGCCTTACATATTTCCGATGGCGTGCCCGGAATGTGGCAGTGCCGCCGTACGAGAAGCCGATGAGGCGGTCCGTCGCTGCACCGGCGGGCTCGTCTGTCCAGCTCAAGCCGTAGAGCGTTTGAAGCATTTTGTATCGCGCAATGCCTTCGACATCGAAGGTTTCGGTGCAAAACATATTGAAACATTCCATGAAGAAGGCATCGTCAAGACGCCTGCAGATATCTTTCGCATCGGAGACATTAAGGAGACGCTAGAAAAACGAGAGGGATGGGGTGCACAGTCCGTTGCCAATTTGATGACCGGTATCAATGAGCGCCGAACAATTTCGCTTGATCGGTTTATTTACGCACTGGGGATTCGACAAGTTGGACAAGCCACCGCCAAATTGCTAGCACGGCATTACACCTCTCTTTCGAATCTGCGGTCCGCGGCGGCCGCGGCCAGTGATCCGGATACCAGTGCTTATGAGGATTTAGTCAATATCGACGGCATCGGACCAGCTGTCGTCGATGATATCGTCGCCTTTTTTCGGGAGGCTCAAAATCAGACACTGCTGGATGATCTGGACTCATTGTTGGAAATCGAAGAATTTGCCGTCCAAGCCACCACCGGGTCCCCAATCAACGATAAAACCGTGGTCTTTACAGGATCACTCGAAAAGATGAGCCGAAATGAAGCCAAAGCCCGTGCGGAATCCCTCGGCGCAAAAGTGACCGGCTCAGTTTCCAAGAAAACAGATTTTGTCGTCGTTGGCGCCGATGCGGGTTCCAAAGCTAAAAAAGCCCAAGATCTAGGAATAACAGTGTTAACAGAGGAAGAATGGCTCGATTTATTAGCGTAACGCTCGTCTTATTAGCGTGACGCTCGTCACCGCAACATCATCGCTTTTTCTGTAAACATTTCTTAACTATTTTTCCTTAGCTTCCAGTAGCCCCCCATAGTTTAATTTGGCTCGGCGGGTTATTTCGTCATACGATTTAGCATTCAGATTAATGTTGCTACAAATTTTGGAAAAGATGACAAAAAACGTTCATATCGGTCTTGGAGGTCTTACGGTCGCCGCGTTGGTGACTGTTCTCATGACAATACCATTCCAGTCCATGGCCTCCGACTGCATTACGGTTTTTCACTATGACGACCAAGGCAATGTGTTGCGTACCACCAACCATGGCGATTTGTGTGATCAAAAGAAAAATAAAGGCGTCGGCGATGACGTGGATGACCCATTGTCGCAGAAAAACCTAAAACCACCGCCATCGCCGAACAAAGTGGCGCCTATCAGCGGTCAAATCGTTATTGCCGATCCTCCCAAAGGTCTCACCAAACAGCTCCATAAGTTTGGTTTGAGGAAGATTGCCGGAACGCATCTGCGGACGCTGGACGTCAATATTTTGGTACTGCGCATCATTCCCGGGCGGACGGTCAACAGTGTTTTGAAAGCGTTGCGCGAAGCCTATCCCGGAATTATCGTCGACAAACATCACGCCTATGACAGTTCCAGCGCGGGCAGCGCCAAAGGGCTGGGCTTCCCCATTAAAATGATTGGTTGGGGCAGGGTGCCGCAAACTTGTGGACAAGGCGTCAAGGTCGGGATGATCGACACAGCAGTAGATGCCAGCCATCCATCGCTTCGTGGCCGAATAATCATACAACGCCATTTTCTAACGAAAAACAAACAACCATCGGACCCAACGCACGGCACCGCAGTGGCTGCCATACTCGTCGGACGCAGTATGCCCGATGGAACCACCGGATTGCTCCCATCAGCCACCCTGTATGCCGCCAATATTTTCGAGCGCGTTGGCAAAAAAGGCAAACGCGGAACAATGTTTGGCATTCTGAAAGGTCTCGATTGGTTGGCAACAACCCGCGTTCACGTAGTCAACATGAGCATCGCCGGTCCCGCCAACGGCGTATTTAGATACGTCATTCAAAAGGGCATCAAAAAGGGAATGGTCTTGGTTGCAGCCGCCGGCAACGGCGGCCCACGCGCCAAACCGGCTTGGCCGGCGGCGCATCCGCTCGTCGCCTCCATTACGGCAATCGACCGGCGGATGTCGGTTTACCGCTATGCAAATCGCGGCGCTTACATCGATTTTGCCGCACCCGGTGTCAATGTACCGAGCTCAACCCGCCATGGCCGCACCTATAAAACCGGAACGTCTTTTGCCGCGCCTTATATCGCTGCCATGACGGCCCTCATGGTTTCCCAAGGACGGCAACGAGACATGAACGTTCTCCGCAAAAAGCTCAAACGCTATGTGATTGATCTCGGAAAACCCGGTCGCGACAGCATCTTTGGTTGGGGTATGGTACGCGCCAAGCCCCCTTGCTAAGAGGCTGTTAGCCTTTTAGCGGTGCAGTTGCACTAGACAACCATTCGTGTGTCTTCTCATCGACCAGTGGCGTAAGCGTATCGCGAACCCGCGCGTGATACCGATCAAACCACCCGATTTCCGCCGGCGTCATCAGTTCCACATCAACCAACCGCCGATCTATTGGTGCCAGGGTCAGGGTGTCGAAACCGTACCATTTTTTACCCGACGCATTCGCCTGGTTGGCCTCTGCTACAACCACCAAGTTTTCGATGCGAATCCCAAATGCGTCGGCCTTGTAAAAGCCGGGCTCATTTGAAACGATCATTCCAGGACGAAAGGCAACAGCACCGCCCGCTTTCGAAATACGATGCGGCCCCTCATGGACACCAAGATATGAGCCAACGCCATGGCCGGTACCGTGATCGTAATCCAATCCCGCATCCCACAACGGACGCCGGGCCATGGGGTCGATTTGGGCCCCAGTCGTGCCGGCGGGGAATTTTGCAGACGCGACCGCAATATGACCTTGCAAAACACGAGTAAACCGATCTTTTTCTTCAACCGAGGGGCTGCCACCATCAAGCGGCGCAATATAAACGGTGCGGGTCACATCCGTCGTACCATCCAAATACTGGCCGCCGGAATCGACCAAATACAATTCACCCGGCACAAGCTTGCGGTTCGTCTCTGGCGTAACTGTATAGTGAACAATCGCACCGTTTGCTCCAGCACCGGAAATCGTCCGGAAACTCAAATCTTGAATAAGATCACCTGCCTCCCGGCAAGATTGCAGATGGTGCGCCGCGTCCAGTTCCGTGAGATCACCATTCGGCGCCTCACGATCGAGCCAACAGAGGAATCGGGTCAACGCTGCGCCGTCGCGCACATGGGCGGTGCGCATTCCTGCCACTTCCACCGCATTCTTACACGCACGTGGCAACGCACAGGGGTCTTCACCATGGACGACGATACCCCCGCTTTGCTCCAATTTCGAAACCATATAGGCCGGGGCAAGAGATTTATTTAGCCGAACCGTCGCAGATTGAGTGCCGAGTTCGCTCAAAGCGTCACCGATCTCTTCTATTGCCTCAACCGAAACCCCATCTCCCAGCATCGCCGCAAGCCCCGGAGCCAGTTTTCGAGCGTCGATAAACCAACGGAGATCGCCCGAACTCGTCAGTATTGCGTAAGACAACGCCAATGGTGTGTAAGGCACATCACCGCCACGCACGTTCAACAACCAGGCCACGGATTCAGGCGCACTGATAAGGGCAGCGTCTTCTTTCGCTTCGACCAACGCTTTTGCAACACTTTTCCGTTTTTCATCCGCCGCTTCGCCCGCATAAGCCAATTCATGCGGAACGACAGGCGACAAAGGTGCAGCAGGCTGATTGACCCAGATCGCATCAATTGGATTGCTATCCACGGGAACAAGCCGCGCCCCTACGACGTCCAGCGCTTTCTGATAATGACCACGGACCGCATCGGACAGCAGCCATGGATCATAGCCCAGCTGTGCACCTTCGGAGAGATTTTCTTCAGCCCACTTCCACGGCAAAATCTCCGTAATATGCAGCGTATCAAAGGCTTCGGTATCGACCTGATCACGCACTTGTAACGTATAGCGGCCGTCAACGAATATTGCAGCACGCTCCCTTAATACGATTGCAGCACCGGCAGAGCCGGAAAACCCTGTGAGCCATTGAAGACGTTCGGCCCGCGCCGGCACAAATTCCCCCTGAAATTCGTCGGTTCTCGGAACGATAAACCCGTCCAGTGCCAACTCATCGAGTTTTTGGCGCAATCCTTCAACACGCTCCTTCGGCGCCGGACCGGGCGTGAACCCCGGATCGAAATCGTGGGCTACTACGGTTTTGAGGTTTTCCAACGCGGCCCGCAACTCAGGACCGATGTCCGCCGCCAACAAACTCACCCAATCGCCAACCTGTAATCGCTTCGGTGCCGCAACAACGCCGCCAATGAAATCCAGCAATGCCGCATCTTCCATCGCTAAACCGGCGGTCTTTACTGCATCAAGCGATTCTGAAATTCCTGGCACTGCGCGCCCCTCATACAATCCACATGAAATCTTATAGGCTTTAGCTAGCGCTCCTGTTAGCACCGGGCAAGACGTGTCTAAATTTCTTTCCATTTAGGTATGCCATATGCGCATGCCTGGTAGGAACAATCTGCGTTTTATGCATATGTAAAATTCCAATACCCTGCCCTCAATTGCAATAGCGCAGAAAAAGGAGATTCCCATGTCTCAATTGAAAAAGTTCTTAGGACAAGACTACCGGTCCGAACAGTCTGCATTAGCACAGCAACGCTACCGGCAAATTGCCAACGGACAGGCGGAAGCCGGCCTAACTGGCGAACAACGGATAGGCACCATTCGCTTGCTACAATTGGGCGCGAACTGGGGCTAGCTCGGCTTTCTAAGCAATAAAGTCGGCCATTCACCGAACCGACGACAGGCGACAGGTAACATACCCTGTCGCCTGTAACTGGCGGTAACCGGAGATCGCTGGTGTGCCAAAAGCCCGGACAAAACAATATAACCGGGCCGAGCGATCTGGCGGGTAAGCGCCGGTGCTAACTTAATCAATGGCCCCGCCAGCACATTCGCCAGGACGAGGTCGAAGGGCCCTTCGCGGCGAATTTCCCCGGCGGACACGCCATCGCTTTCTAAAACCGATACACGTGCGCCAACACCATTTAGGTCCACATTTTCACGGCACACCCGAACCGCCTCGGGATCTATGTCGACTGAAACGATGCGACAGTTCCACGTCTTCGCCGCCGCAATACTAAGAATCCCCGACCCGCACCCTAAATCCAGCACACGCTGCGGACGGTTCTGCCCCTGCATCCTGGCCAGCATCTCGAGGCAGCCCCGTGTGGTCTCGTGCTCCCCGGATCCGAAAGCAGTTGCTGCATCCAAACATATGACTTTGGCATTAGCGGGCACTGTCTCTTCATAATGTGTGGGATGAATAAAATACCGACCCACCTGGATGGGCTTAAAGGAACGGCGGTTTTCCGCAACCCAATCATAATCCGGCAGCAAGTCGCACAAAATATCCGGCTCGTTGATACCCGCTGATGCAGATGCAACGGCGACTGCAGCCGTCAAAGCCGCTTTATTCGGTGGCCCTTCACAATAGGCTTCGATGGTCCAACTCTCTTGGCCCTCAATTTCGAAGCAGCTCAGCGTCACCCCGAAAGGGTCGACCGCCGTAACCAGTTGTTCCACCGCATGGCGCGGCACCCGCAATTCAATTTTCCAAAAGGGCTGGGTCATGATCCGAACGTCAAGGTTTCTCGACAAAGGCGGCAACGACCTTCTTCGTGCCTGCCTTGTCGAAATCGATGGTCAAATGGTCACCATCAACCCCACTGACCACACCCATGCCGAATTTTTGGTGGAAGCAACGATCGCCTTGGAAAAAACGCTCAGCACCGCCACGGATTGTATCGGTATCCGCATCAATCAGCGGCATACCAGCTCCGCGCTTTTGGAACCGCTGCCACCCAGGGCCACCGGTGGAGGATTCTTGGCGTTTCCAGCCCGCGCCTTCAAGGCCCGTATCACTGCCATAAAGGCCACTTTCGCTTTCCATTTCCACATGCTCGTCGGGTAATTCCGACACAAACCGTGACGGAATTGCACTTTGCCAGAGATTGTGGATGCGCCGATTGGCGACAAAAGTGATCATGACTCGCTTCTTTGCCCGCGTTAGCCCCACATATGCCAAACGTCGTTCTTCTTCGAGACCCGCCAATCCACTTTCATCGAGCGACCTTTGGTGGGGGAACAAACCTTCCTCCCAGCCAGGCAAGAACACGGAATCAAATTCCAGCCCTTTGGCGCTGTGCAACGTCATCAGATTGACCATATCCTCTTCCGAATTCTCGGTATTCTCCATGACCAAGCTGACATGTTCGAGAAAACCCGCAAGCGTGTCGTATTCCTGCAACGCGGTAATCAGCTCTTTTAGATTCTCCAGTTTCCCAGGCGCCTCCGGCTTTTTGCTATTTTGCCAGAACGCCGTATAGCCGGCCTCGTCAAGGACTGTTTCCGCAAGCTCAAAATGGGCAACCGTTTCTGCCAACCCACGCCAGCGGTCAATATTCTCGATAAATCGGCCTAGACTGTTGCGGGACGCGGGTTTCAACTCATCCGATTCGACCAGCTTGGCCGACGCTATATAAAGCGGCACTTCCAGATGCCGCGCCAAAGCGTGAACAGCTTGAACCGTTGCCTTCCCAATACCGCGAGTGGGTTTGTTAACGATGCGTTCAAAGGCCAAGTCATCATCCTGCATATGGATTATCCGCAGATAAGCCAACGCGTCGCGAATTTCCTCACGTTCATAAAACCTCGGCCCACCAATGACCCGATAGGGTACGCCGAGCGTAATGAACCTTTCTTCGAATTCGCGGGTTTGAAAGCCAGCCCGCACAAGAATTGCCATCTCGTTTAGAGCGTTCTTCTTCCGGTGCAGTGTCTCCACTTCATCGGCGATGAGGCGCGCCTCTTCCTCACCATCCCACAGGCCACGCACAGTAACTTTTTCGCCCTGGTTTTCTTCGGTCCAAAGCGTTTTACCCAAACGACTTTCATTGTGCGCGATAAGGCCGGAAGCAGCCCCCAGAATGTGCGGTGTTGAGCGGTAGTTACGCTCCAGCCTGATAACCCGTGCGCCTGGAAAATCCTTCTCGAATTTTAAGATGTTGCCCACTTCCGCGCCGCGCCAACCGTAGATCGACTGGTCATCATCTCCGACACAGCAAATATTTTTATGCCCTTGAGCCAATAGACGTAGCCACAAATACTGGGCGACATTGGTGTCCTGATATTCGTCCACCAAAATATAGCGGAACCGCTTCTGATAATCGGCCAAGACCTCTGCATGAGACGTAAACAACGTTAAACAATGCAATAGCAAATCGCCGAAGTCCGTTGCATTTAGCGTTTGCAGCCGGTCTTGATATTGGGCGTAAATTTCCTTTGCGCGGCCATTGGCAAGTTCGCCCACATCACCGGCGGACACTTTATCAGGCGTCAGGCCTTTATCCTTCCAGCGTTGAATAACCGATATCAGCACCCGGGCGGGCCAGCGTTTATCGTCAATATTCTCCGCTTCCAAAACTTGTTTTAACAACCGAATTTGGTCGTCCGTATCAAGAATAGTGAAATTGGATTTGAGGCCGACCAGTTCCGCATGGCGCCGTAAAATTCGCACGCCCAGCGCGTGAAACGTACCAAGCCACAGCCCGTCCACCGCCTTGCCGATTAGGCCGCCTAAGCGCAACTGCATCTCGCGCGCGGCCTTATTAGTAAAAGTGACAGCCAGCACCTGATAAGATCTGGCACGGTTTTGGTGGAGTAAATGCGCGAGCCGCGTTGTCAAAACCCGCGTTTTACCCGTGCCCGCGCCCGCCAACACCAGTACTGGACCGTCAAGCGCTTCAACCGCCGCGCCCTGCGCCTCATTCAACTCATTCAAATAAGGCGCATGCACCGGCGCACTCGGTTGCTGGACGCCGGCAGGTTCATTAAGGGGGTCATATTCGAGAGGATCGCTCATTCCTATCATTATAGCATGAGCCGAAAGGCATGCAGCCACCTAGGCCACTAAGTTATCCCCAATAATCCCACTATGGCCTTTCGCGACGTTTGCGCTACCATTACTTCGCAGAGGGAGACGATACCGATGATACGTAGATATATTTTGGCGTTCCTGTTGATGCTCGGCGCTCCCGCTGTATCCGCTCAAACCAAGAGCGACGGTCCGACGGGAAACATCAAAATTGATAGGGCTGTACAGGCCGTTGTACGGGTCGAAGCGAAAATCCCTTCGGACGCGCGCACTGTTGCGGGGCTGGGCACGGCACGGGACGGCCATGGCGTGGTTATCGACGATCAGGGTCTTATCCTCACCATCGGTTATCTGATCTTAGAAGCCGACACAATCACAGTCACCGCGGCAGGCGGTAAACCCATTCCCGCAGGGCATGTGGCCTACGACCACAACACAGGGTTCGGCCTCATTCGCGCCATTAAGCCGCTCGGTGTGAAACCGATTAAACTCGGCGATTCTGATCGCGTAAAGCTCAATCAGGTATTGCTTGTCGCCGGGCATGGTGGCGGCTTCAATGCCTCACCGGCGCACCTCGTTTCGCGACGTAATTTTGCTGGTTATTGGGAATATCTGCTGGAAAAAGCGCTTTTTACGGCCCCGCCATTCGATGCCTTTGGCGGTGCGTCACTCATCGATGAAAAAGGCCAGCTCGTGGGCATTGGCTCCCTCATCGTGCCGAATGCGGCCGACCCCGAGACCGTCAGCCCCGGCAACATGTTTGTGCCCATAAATGCCCTTAAACCGATACTCGGCGATTTATTATCCGGCCAATCGCCGCCGGGAAGAAATCGCCCGTGGATCGGCGTGCACACACAAGAAGTACAGGGGCGGCTTTTCGTCTCGCGTGCATCGAAAAAAGGCCCGGCCGCTAAAGCAGGCGTCAAGGATGGTGATCTCATCATCAGCGTCGGCAATAAGCCGATCAATGGACAAATGGACTTTTACAAAAAGTTATGGGCCGTGGGTCCAGCCGGCAGTGAAATTCCACTGACAATTCTGACACAACAATCAGGTATCAAAACCATTACCGTCAAATCGATCAATCGATATCAGTGGCTCAAACTACCGAGGGGCAATTAGAAAATGGTACCGCTCCGGCGGTTATTCGGCGGCGTTTGAAAGTTTGGTTTCGGGAATCACCTGATTTCGCCCGGCGTTTTTCGCATAATACAAACCGTCATCCGCCCGTTTAATAAGGTCGGCCAACGCCTCGCCAGGCCGGTATAGGGAAACACCGATCGATACGGTGATATTGCCCAAATCATCGCCACTTTGCTTCTTGCGCATACGTTTCGACGCAACAGCGACTCTGACTTGCTCTGCCAAATGCACAGCATCCGACAATTCAGTATTCGGTAATACGACACCAAATTCCTCGCCGCCATAACGTGCGGGCACACCATCACCAGTGATTGTCTTCCGTAGGACCGACGCCACTAACCGCAGCACTTGGTCGCCAGTCTGGTGACCAAAGGTGTCATTGAACTTCTTGAAATGATCGATGTCCGTCATAAACAGACAAAGCGGCTCACCGGTTTCCATCGCCTGTGCACCTGCATCTTGCATGGCGATATCGAATTTTTTGCGGTTGGCAATTTCGGTCAAACCATCGGTCAGGGCTTCGTGCTGGACGGTCTCAAGATCTTTCCTCAATCCGTCGATTTCCTCCGAGGACTTCTCGAGTTGTCCTTGCAGCTGTTTGTTTTGCTGCACCATCGCATTCGTTTCTTTCATCATCGTCTGAACGAATGCTTTCATTTCCTCGACAGAGCTGTTTTCACTTAACCCGCCCGCCTGGGTTTCCAATACGTTCCCATAATTCTCCGCGCCGTCCGACGCTTCGGAGATGGCGCTCATCACCTCTTTGACATTCGCCTGTATCTTCGCGCTGGTATTTTGAACAGCTTCTCCGGCAGCCGAATTGTCAAAATATTGCTGATAAATTTCTAGGTTCTTGTCCGGCGTGAAGGATTGATTATTAGAAATCAGCGTATCCAACGCCTTTTTCAAATCCTGGTTCCGCTCCGCTACATAAGCATACCAAACACAATGGTTCTCCGGCGTGGCCGGAATGCCATGCTTTTCCATCAACTCAAACGCCGCCTGAGAATGCTTGCTAGCTTGAGGTATATCGTCGGCGAAATTCACCGATTTTCACTCCCAGTTTATCATTGTTTATGCTGAAACGGTATCACGTCACCGCTCAGAACATGGTTAGTAAACCACCAAAACACGCTGACGGTTCAAGATGAATTATAGAAATGCCCGTAGAAAACTGAAGTCCCAGACTATTTTCGCCGAATTCCCAGCACTCGTCCGGCTGTTTTAGCGGCTGGCAAGGACGCGTGGGCGCCACACACTTGCTCCGCCCATTGCACGATTTCACCTGCCATAGGAGCGATTCGGCGAATATTCATATCCATATGCATTGATAGCACTTCATTCGTCGCCGAAAGGTAGCCTTCAGTCCCATGATACATTTCATGAAAATAATGCAACGCCTTATCACTGCAATCGAGCATACGGGTTTGAATTTTCAAAGGCTCGCCCAACCGCAGTTCTCGGAGATACGCAACGTTCATATCCACAGCGAAGGTCGACACGTTGTTGGCGTCTTTGTACGCCCGAGACAAACCCAAAAAATCAAACAAAGCGTCGGTAGCATAATCAAACGCCAAAACGTAATACGCCACGTTCATATGGTTATTGTCATCGATCCATTCGGGCAGAACAGTCCCGCTATAGGAATCAATCGGGGTGGGAATTTCTTTTTTGTCGGTCATGGTCCGTATCTTGCTGTTGAAGGTTGGGCCGATCAAGTAATGCGCTTGCGTTCGTACCCTAAATTCGGCGCCAACGCCCGTTCTGCATCAATCATCGAAAGGCCTTTTCGTTCAGCATAATCTTCAGCCTGGTCTTTACCGATCTTTCCAATACCAAAATATTGGGCATCCGGATGGCCTAAATAATAGCCAGACACAGACGATGCGGGCAGCATGGCAAATCCTTCGGTTAGATGAATGCCCGCCCGGTCTTCCGCTGCCAATAGTTCAAACAGGCCGGGCTTTTCGCTGTGATCGGGACAAGCGGGGTAACCGGGCGCCGGTCGAACACCCTGATATTTTTCTTTAATCAGTTCATCATTTTCCAACGCTTCGTCCGGTGCATACCCCCAAAATTCCATTCGAACGCGCTCATGCATCCGCTCCGCGAACGCTTCGGCCAGCCGGTCGGCGAGCGCTTTCAAAAGAATATCGTTGTAGTCGTCATGGTCGGCTTTAAATTCCGACAGTTTCTCTTCGATTCTAATTCCTGCTGTGACCGCAAATCCGCCGACATAGTCCGCTTTCCCCGACCCCACGGGGGCGACGAAGTCCGCAAGACACAAATTTGGTCGCCCAGCGCGCTTTTTCATTTGCTGGCGCAAAAAATGAATGCGGGTCCGTTCTTCTGTCCGGCTGTCATCGGTATAAACGACTAAATCATCACCGTCGGCGTTGGCCGGGAAGAACCCGATCACCGCACGCGCGGTCAGCCATTTTTCCGAAACGATTTTGCCGAGCATGGTTTGCGCATCATCAAACAGCTGGCTCGCCACCTCTCCCACGGTCTCATCGTCCAAAATCTTCGGGTAGATTCCGGCCAATTCCCATGTCCGAAAAAAGGGCGTCCAATCGATCCGTTCCACAAGTTCGGCCAGATCATATTCATCAAACGACCGAAGCCCTAGAAAGGTCGGCTTTACCGGCTCCGCATTCTGCCAATCCACCGGCACTCGGTTCGCACGCGCTGCCTCCAAGCTGCACCGGTTATCGGCGCGGTCTTGGCCGGCATAGTTGTCGCGTACTTCCTGATTTTCTGCAGCCGCCTCAGCCACATATGCATCTCGTAGCGTATCGCTGGTGAGTTTACTCGCAACAGACACTGATCGCGACGCATCCAAAACGTAGATCGTCGGGCCTTTGTAATTAGGCGCGATTTTGACCGCTGTGTGCACTTTCGATGTGGTCGCCCCACCGATGAGCAATGGCGTATCCATGCCGGTACGTTCCATCTCCAACGCAATGCTTGCCATTTCTTCAAGCGACGGCGTGATCAGGCCACTGAGCCCAATGATATCCACCTTTTCGTCTTTCGCCACTTGGAGGATTTTTTGATAGGGGACCATGACGCCGAGGTCGATGACTTCAAAATTGTTACATTGCAGAACAACGCCGACGATGTTCTTACCGATGTCATGGACATCCCCTTTAACGGTCGCCAACAATATTTTGCCTTTGGCTTTGCTTAGCCCGCTGCTTTCTTTCTCAGCTTCGATAAAGGGCAGAAGATGAGCCACCGCTTGTTTCATCACGCGCGCGCTTTTCACCACCTGCGGCAGGAACATTTGTCCCGAACCGAATAGGTCGCCGACCACGTTCATCCCGTCCATGAGGGGACCTTCGATCACCTCGATCGGTCGATCGTGGTTTTGGCGGGCTATTTCCGTATCTTCGACGATGTACTCGTTGATACCTTTCACCAAAGCGTGGGTCAGCCGTTCATTGACGGTGCCTTCACGCCAGGAAAGGTCCACCACTTTCTTGACACCAGTTCCCTGCAGATCATCCGCAACTTCCAGCAAACGCTCGGTGCTGTCTTCGCGCCTCGCAAACAACACGTCTTCGACGCGTTCTTTCAAATCCGCGGGCACATCCGCGTAGACGCCTAGCTGGCCGGCATTCACAATCCCCATATCCATACCGGCCTGCACCGCATGATAAAGAAAGGCCGTGTGCATGGCCTGGCGCAGCGGTTCGTTGCCGCGAAAGGAAAAGGATAGATTGCTAACCCCACCGCTGATTTTCGCATGGGGCAATTTTTCTTTAATGTCCCGCGTCGCCTCGATGTAGTCGAGCCCGTAACGGGCATGCTCCTCAATGCCCGTTGCAACAGCAAAAATATTGGGATCGAAAATAATATCTTCCGGCGGAAAACCTACTTGCTCAGTCAGAATCTTGTAGGACCGTTTGCAAATCTCAAATTTGCGCGCCCGGCTATCGGCCTGACCGTCTTGATCAAAGGCCATCACAACAACTGCCGCACCGAAACGCAGAATTTCCTTGGCCTGTTCAATGAACGGCTCTTCGCCCTCTTTGAGGCTGATAGAGTTAACGACACCTTTGCCCTGCACGCATTTTAATCCGGTCCGAATCACTTCCCATTTGGAAGAATCCACCATCACCGGCACACGCGAGATATCGGGTTCTGACGCCACAAGTTTCAAAAACTTTTCCATGGCAACGACGGCGTCTAGCATCGCTTCATCCATATTCACATCGATGATTTGCGCACCATTTTCCACCTGACTACGCGCCACATCGAGGGCGGCCTCATATTCGTCTTCCATGATCAGTTTTTTGAATCGGGCGGAGCCCGCGACATTCGTCCGCTCGCCCACATTCACGAAGCCGGTGACATCATTGAGTTTAAGGGGCTCGAGGCCACTTAAAGTACATAAATGAGGGTTTTCCGGTACAAGGCGCGGCGCCACCCCTTCCACCGCTTCAACAATGGCCGCCAAATGATCCGGCGTCGTGCCACAACATCCACCGACAATATTGAGCAGTCCATCTTCAGCAAATTCTCGCAATGCTTCGCCCATATACTCGGGCGTATCGTCATAACCACCGAATTCGTTTGGCAAACCCGCATTGGGGTGCACGCTTACGTACGTATCGGCAATATTCGAAACTTCCTGCACATGCGGTCGTAGCTCCTCAACACCGAGCGCGCAGTTGAAGCCAACGCTCAGCGGTCTCGCATGGGCGACGGACGCCCAAAATGCCGAAGGGGTTTGACCAGACAAGGTGCGGCCAGACGCATCAGTGATGGTTCCTGAAATCATCACTGGCAGGCGAATACCTCTGGTTTCAAACAATTGCAGAACCGCATAGATCGCCGCTTTACAATTCAGCGTATCGAAGACCGTTTCGATGAAAAGCGTGTCTGCGCCACCATCGATCAGCCCGTTCGTAGCCTCCGTATAGGCATCTACAAGTGCGTCAAACGACACATTGCGAAACCCCGGATCGTTCACGTCAGGCGAAATCGAGGCCGTTCTGTTGGTCGGCCCCAAAACACCGGCGACAAACCTGGGACGATCCGGGTTTTGCTCCGAGAATTCCGCCGCAATTTCACGGGCTAAACGTGCGCCTTCGTAATTCAACTCATAAACCAGCGCCTCCATTCCGTAATCCGCCTGGGAAATAGAGGTGGAGTTGAACGTGTTGGTTTCAACAAAATCCGTACCCGCCGCCAAAAAAGCCCGATGGATGTCGGCTATAATCGTGGACTGTGTCAGCGTGAGCAGGTCGTTGTTGCCTTTTAGGTCATCGGGCCAATCAACGAACCGGGCGCCGCGAAAATCATCCTCTTCCAACTTGTGTTGCTGGATCATCGTTCCCATCGCGCCATCCAAAACAAGGATGCGCTTGTTCATGAGCGCGGTTAATTCATCGGTCCGGTCTACCGGTTCGACGATGCTCGCGGGTACAAATTCAATATCAGCCATGTCCGTCCCTTAAATGCCCGTCGTGCTTGGGCGTAAACCAAGGGTATGACAAATGGCGTATGTCAGGTCGGCTTGGTTCAAAGTGTAAAAGTGGAACTGCTCGACACCCTCAGCAGCAAGCTTCTGGCAAATCTCCGCAGCGATAGTCGCGGCCACCAATTTTCGTGTCTGTGGGTCTTCTTCCAGACCATCGAACCGTTGGGTCATCCAATCAGGTATTTTGGCGCCACAAGTGGCGGCAAAAGATTGTATTCGCGTGAAATTAATCACTGGAATGATGCCCGGAATGACAGGAATTGAAATTCCCGCCGCTGCGACCGCATCGCGATATCGAAAAAAATACTCCGGCTCAAAAAAGAACTGCGTGATGGCCTGTCCCGCACCCGCATCGATCTTTTGTTTCAACATTTCAATATCCGCTTGCCGTGATACGGAGTCAGGGTGTTTTTCAGGATAAGCAGAGACACTAATAAAGAAATCCTCGATCTTCTTAATGCCCGCTGTCAGTTCGGCGCCGTTGGCATAGCCGCCCGGATGGGGCTGATACTGTTCATCGTCTCCTGGCGCATCACCGCGCAACGCCACGATGTGGCGAATACCCGCATCCCAATAACTACGTATGACCTCATCAACTTCCGCTGTCGTCGCGCCGACGCAGGTGAGGTGAGCCGCAGGTTCCAATGAGGTTTCATCGCGCAACCGCTTGACCGTTGCATGAGTACGTTCGCGCGTGCTGCCACCCGCACCATAGGTGACCGAGACAAACGCCGGGTCCAGTGGCGCCAATCGCTCAACCGACTGCCAAAGCGTCTCCGCCATTTTTTCGCTGGCGGGCGGAAAAAATTCAAAACTAACCTTTGGCGTCACCATCAAACACTTTCCTCTGATCCGTTCGCTATTTTCACAGCCGGCCATAATTTTACAGTCAATGGATTACCCGGCAGTGTCACCGAGGACCGCCGTTCTAATCCTGCTTCCTCAAACCAAGTGAGAATTTCGGCATCATCAAATCCGAGCCAACGATGCCCATGTTCGTTACCCAACACGCGCTCACGATGCGGCGTGAAATCGATCACCAACGCCGTCCCCCCTTCTCGCAAAACACGCGCCGCTTCAAGGAGTGCAAGACCCGGCCGGTCAGCATAATGGAGAACCAAATGAAATGTGACCACATCGAAGGAAGCATCTCCGAATGGAGCCTGTGTCATATCGCCATGACGTACATGGCAATGCTTTAGGCCCGCGCGCTCTAGATTAACACGCGCGACCGACAACATGTCGCGCGATAAATCGATGCCAACGCCGCGGTCGACCCGATCCGCAACCATTTCCAGAATTCGTCCCGTTCCGGTTCCCACGTCTAGCAGGTCGGCCACCGGCCTTTGGGGCCAAAGCGCAAACAAAGCTTGTTCCACTTCGCGGTCGTCAATGTAAAGCGCCCGAATCGCATCCCACTGTTCCGCATTATTCTTAAAAAATTCAGCAGCGAGGCGCGCGCGTTCCTGTTTCACGGCATTCAGCCGGGATAAATCGCGCGCTACCATATCATCATCCGTTGGCACTGCTTCCACGATCGTCCGCACAATAGATGTCCACTGACCGGATTCGGACAACCTATAATAAGCGTGCGTTCCCTCGCGAAACCGGTCCAAAAGGCCGCCCTCCACCAACAATTTCAAATGGCGGGAAATGCGCGGCTGGCTTTGACCCGTAATTTGGGTCAGCTCGCTTACGGTCAATTCGCCTTGCGCGCATAATGCAAGCAGCCGCAGCCTCGTGCCTTCCGCCGCCGCGCGCAACACTTGCAAAATTTCCTGCGTGTCAGCCATTCACCTAATTCTCAAAATCAAAACCGCAGGGAGGCCCCTCCCAGCTAAAAACATAAGTATATAAACATATCTTTATGTATTTTCAATTGCTTTTTAATTACTCAGCCATGCGGAGTTAACATCGGCAGCTGGAGCCAACGAATCACACAATGGCGCGAAATTTTGCATATGTGAAAAAATAGCCAATTCCAAATGGTTGACAGAATAACGGCCGCAGCTCCGGTCGACCATAGCTACGGCAAAGGGCTATATTTCCACAACACAGAGACTAAAGTGAGAATGCAGTGCCATTTTAATCTGCCCTGCTAATCGAGAGATGCGCTCGAAGCCTACACAAGGAGCCAGTTAACGAAAAATGGTGCGCTTCAGCATTCGACTCGATTCCGCATCTTAATCCAGCATTTTGGCATCGAGATATTTTTGCAACACTACGCGCTAAAGATCGCAATATAGTGCATGTGGTTATTTCCAAACGATCAAGCTCTATGATAGTCATTTAATTGCAAATTCTGCTCAGTTCAGCCGCTTATAATTGTTGCATATTGTAGCAATGACGTTATTTTGAGGCTGACGTTCGGGTGGAACGGCGCGCAAGAAGTGCGTGTTTTAATGTTTATGTCTAATTAGACTGCGACTTAGAGGACATTCAGGTGTTTAAGAAAATAAAGGAAACCGCTGGCGTTTCTCGGGTGCTCGCAATAGCACTCTCGGCAATGTTGCTCGCAAGTTGCGCAGGCAAGCCCGCCAATGGAACGAACGATCCGCTTGAATCAGTCAATCGCGAACTATTCGATTTTAACATGGCGTTAGACCGCGCAATTTTGCGCCCGGTTACGCAAGCTTATGTGGATGTCGTGCCCGACCCAATTCGGGATATGATCCATAATTTTCTTTTCCATCTTAAAGAACCGGTAACACTTGCCAACGACCTGTTGCAGGGTGAATGGGACCGTGCAGGACAAACGTCCGCGCGTATCGTAACCAATAGTGTTATTGGCTTCGGCATGTGGGACGTTATGACCTCATCAGGCGCCGAAGGTCATACAGAAGATTTCGGTCAAACGCTCGCTGTTTGGGGTGTTCCGGATGGGCCTTATCTCGTACTACCGCTCATGGGCCCATCAAACTTGCGTGACACAGCCGCTGAGGTTGCCCAATTTGCGTATCCCTTCCTAGATCCGATCCCTCACGTAATGGACGCACATCTAGATTTTTGGACCAGGTTCTATATTAACGGCACGCGAACAGTATTCACTGCTTTGGATAAACGGGCCCAGGTTTTGGGCAAGCTCGCGGAATTGGAAAAAACATCACTCGACTTCTACGCCACCATCAGAAGCCTGTACCGACAAAAACGGGCGGACGAAATTCGTAATGGCGAATCGGGCGATGCGGTACCAATCCCAGAGATTACGCTTGAGTTAGACGAACCTGCGGCCAATGAACCGCTTGCTCAGACCAGTCAAGCAAAGTAATTTCAAAAAACTATTGTTTTCGCATTCCGGTCGTTCCTCAAAAGGTCATTTCCTTATGATTGCCTATCGACCGTGGCTGGCGGCTTCCGTATTACTCTTAATCGCAGCTATTTCGCTGCCTATTGTTTCTGCATCCGCAGCGCCACGTGAACCCGGTGCCTTTATCGATGATTTGGGCATTCGGGCGATAAATCTCCTCAGCAATAAAACAGCCTCGGTGACGGAACAGCGGACGGGCTTTCGCGCCTTGCTCCGGGAAGGCTTTGCCACACGCGCCATTGGTTATTTTGTTATCGGAAAATATCGGCGCGGGACCCCACGCAAAACGATAGACGAGTTCGTAGACACTTTCGAGAATTACATCATAGAACTCTATTCTTCGCAGTTTAAAAACTACTCCGGCGAAACGTTCAAAGTCATCCGGGTGTTAAAAACAAATAAGCCCAGCGATTCCATCGTCGTGACCAATATTCTTCGCCCCAATGGCGAGAAAATTTTCAAGATCGCGTTCCAAGTTCGTCAACGCCCGCAAAAACCCTCGAAAATTCTCGACATAAAGATTCAAGGTGTCAGCATGATTCTTGCGCAACGCGATGAATTCTCCGGCTTTATTTCGCAGAATGACGGAAAATTGCAGGCGCTGATTGACGTTCTTAAAACTCGAATAG
>Ga0055584_100000248_pt1 | contig 51045 bp, 43 predicted proteins | sample OSDHelmetaG_FD_58716 | JGI IMG/M metagenome (GOLD analysis project Ga0055584, IMG submission 58716) | Pelagic marine sediment microbial communities from the LTER site Helgoland, North Sea, for post-phytoplankton bloom and carbon turnover... | ecosystem: Environmental > Aquatic > Marine >... | reverse complement strand
GGTTTTACATGCTGGTTAACAATGTCATCAATCTCTTCGTCGCTTGGCCAGATGTCTTTTAAGGTAATGGGCCGACCATTAGAGTCTGTGCCCAATTCATCCTGCTCAATATCAAAGCGTATGGTTCCCGCGATGGCATAAGCGACGACCAAAGGCGGTGAGGCTAAAAAAGCTTGTTTGGCATAAGGGTGGATGCGCCCATCAAAATTACGATTACCAGATAAAACCGCCGTTGAATATAAATCGCGGTCAATAATTTCCTCTTGGATTTTAGGATCCAGCGCGCCGCTCATGCCGTTGCACGTAGTGCAGGCGTAACCGACAATACCAAAGCCAAGTTGCTCTAACTCGGTTAACAAACCAGCTTCTTCCAAATATAACTTGGCGACTTTGGAGCCAGGCGCAAAAGACGTTTTTACCCAAGGCTTTCTTATTAAACCTAGCGCATTGGCTTTGCGTGCAATAAGGCCAGCAGCAACAACATTGCGAGGGTTGCTGGTATTAGTGCAACTGGTAATTGCCGCAATAATGACTGCCCCGTCAGGCATTAGGCCGTCAGCTTCTTCTGCTTGCGCTGCCGCCAAGTCACCAGCAATGCCTCGTTGGGCTAATTCTGAGGTCGGTAAACGGCGATGCGGATTAGATGGCCCGGCCATATTTCTTGTAACGGTTGAGAGGTCAAATTCGAGTACACGGTCGTACTCAGCTTGGTCCAGTTGGTCAGCCCATAAACCAGTAGTTTGTGCATAATTTTTAACAAGTTTAATCTGCTCAGCATCGCGACCGGTAAGCGTAAGGTAATCGATGGTTTGCTCGTCGATATAAAATAATCCAGCGGACGCGCCATACTCGGGTGTCATATTTGAAATAGTCGCGCGGTCGCCAATGGTTAGGGCTTTAGTGCCTTCGCCAAAAAATTCAAGATAGGCGGATACTACTTTTTGTTCTCGTAAAAACTCGGTTATGGCTAAAACAATATCAGTGGCAGTAATGCCAGGTTGACGCGTGCCAGTTAACTTAACGCCAATGATATCTGGTAAGCGCATCATAGATGGCCGACCTAGCATGACATTTTCAGCTTCAAGCCCACCCACGCCAATAGCGATAACTCCCAAGGCATCGACGTGCGGAGTATGACTGTCCGTGCCTACGCATGTATCTGGAAAGGCTATGCCATCACGTGACTGAATGACTGGGGACATTTTTTCCAGATTAATTTGATGCATGATGCCGTTACCAGCGGGAATCACGTCAACATTTTTAAATGCAGTTTTGGTCCATTCGATAAAGTGAAAACGATCTTCATTGCGGCGATCCTCAACGGCTCGATTCTTTTCAAAAGCCTCAGGATCAAAACCCGGTGCTTCAACGGCAAGAGAATGATCAACGATCAATTGTGTGGGAACGACTGGATTAACTTTGGAAGGATCACCACCCTGATCGGCAATTGCATCACGCAAGCCGGCTAAATCAACCAAAGCAGTTTGGCCGAGAATATCATGACAAACAACACGAGCAGGATACCAGGGAAAGTCCATGTCGCGTTTGCGCTCGATAATTTGCTTTAAGGCATCGTTGAGAATAGTTGGATCGCAGCGGCGCAATAATTGTTCTGCCAAAACACGCGAGGTATAAGGCAGTTTGTCATAAGCGCCAGGTTTAATATTTTCTATAGCAGTACGCGTATCGAAATATTCTAGCGCAGAGCCTAGTAGAGGTTTACGGTATTCAGAATTATTCATTAAGTTTTAATCTTCGATTCTAATTCGATGCTTAATTTAAGTTGCAAACTGTTTTTGCTATATAAAATATGTCGGCGCATTAGCATTTCAGCAAGCTCAGCATCGCGATTTGAAATGGCTTGTACAATTTGCTTATGTTCGTCAAAAGCGGTGGTGACTCGTGGGCCCGACATGCCAAGCTGAACCCGATACATGCGAATTAAATGATAGATGCTGTCCATTAATATCGATATCAATTGCTTATTTTTACTGCCGAGAATAATGCGATAGTGGAAATCCAGATCGCCAGCTTCCTGATAATAATTTTCACCATCTTTAACGGTTTCAAAATGCGTGGCCAACAGCTTATGTAAACCGGCTATTTCATCATCATTCATATGAATTGCAGCAAGTCGAGCCGCCATGCCTTCAAGCGCTTCACGCACCTGGTAAAGTTCCATCAGCCCTTCGGTACTAATACTGACGACTCGTGCCCCAACATTCGATTTACGCTCAACTAAATGGCACGACTCGAGTCGGTTGATGGCTTCACGGATAACAGCGCGACTCACAGCATAGTTAGTCGATAGTTCCGTTTCACTTAACTTTGAACCAGAAGCTATAAGACCCTCTACAATATCTTTTCGTAATTGCAGAAAAGTTTTATCGGCACTGGTGATTGCTAGTTCAGAATTTGGCAACATATTCTTTATTTTGAGATTAGCGCTTTTCAAGCGGAACATAGGCGCGATTTTCCGGACCAATATAGTTAGCAGAAGGTCGGATAATTTTTCCATCTTCACGCTGCTCAATGACATGTGCTCCCCAACCGGATACGCGAGCAATAACAAACAGTGGTGTAAACATATCGGTAGGGATGCTCATCTGGTTATAAGAAACGGCAGAAAACCAATCAAGATTTGGAAACATTTTTTTAATATCCCACATGACAGATTCAAGGCGTTCAGCAATCTCATACATAAGCGTATCGCCGGATTCATCAGACAATTGTTTGGAGACTCGCTTGATCACATCATTACGCGGATCACTGACGGTATAAACCGGATGACCAAAACCGATAACGATTTCTTTATTTGCGACCCGTTCTCGAATATCCACTTCAGCCTCATCAACAGAGTTGTAGCGACTCTGTATGTAGAATGCTACTTCGTTAGCTCCGCCATGCTTGGACCCACGCAAGGCGCCAATAGCACCAGTGATGGCTGAATACATATCAGAATTCGTACCGGCAATAACACGAGATGTGAAGGTTGAGGCATTGAATTCATGTTCGGCATATAAATTAAGCGAGGTATGCATGGCTCTCACCCAGGATTCACGTGGTGCTTCGCCGTGTAAGAGATTCAGAAAATGTCCGCCAATAGAATCATCATCGGTTTCAACGTCAATACGCTTGCCGTTGACTGCAAAGTGATACCAATACAATAAAGCAGAACCAAAGCTCGCCATTAATCGGTCAATAATGTCGCGCGCTTCAGCCACGGGGTGTTCTTCTTTCTCCTGTAAACAAGTCCCCAGAACAGAGCAGGCCGTGCGCATAACATCCATTGGGTGAGAGTTTTTGGGCAGGGCTTCCATGGCAAGTTTTACAGGCTCAGGTAGGCCGCGCATGGTTTTTAACTTAGCCTTGTATGCAGCTAATTCGGCTTTATTAGGTAGGTGACCATGTATCAGTAGATGAGCAATTTCTTCAAACTCAGCTTGTTCGGCAAAATCGAGAATGTCATAGCCACGATAATGCAAATCATTACCGGTGCGTCCAACTGTGCAGATGGCCGTGTTACCTGCAGCTACGCCTGACAAGGCAACTGACTTTTTTGCTTTGGGTAAAACCTGTTCGGTCTCATTGCTCATTATTTAGCCTCCTCAGAAAACAGCGCATCCAGTTTTTGTTCGTAACTGTGATAATCAAGATAGTCATAAAGATCATCGCGGGTTTGCATAGTATCTATAACATTTTTTTGCGTGCCTTCAGCCAGCAAGGTCTGGTAAACCTTTAATGCAGCTGCGTTGGCAGCACGGAAAGCCGACAAAGGGTAGAGCACGATGCTGACGCCAGCACCGGCTAATTCCGTCGTGGTATATAAGGGAGTTGAACCAAATTCAGTGATATTGGCTAATACGGGGACTTTTACAGCATCAACAAATTGTTGATACATGGAAAGTTCAGTCATCGCTTCCGGGAAGATCATATCGGCACCTGCTTCAACACAAGCACAAGCTCTATCAATAGCGGAATCTAGGCCTTCAACGGCTAAGGCATCAGATCGCGCCATAATGACAAAGTCAGGATCGGTTCTGGCATCTACCGCTGCTTTGATTCTGTCGACCATTTCTGTTTGCGACACAATGGCTTTGTTGGGTCGATGGCCACATCGCTTCTGCATGACCTGATCTTCAATATGTACGGCAGCTGCACCATATTTACTCATGGACTTAATGGCGCGGGCGATATTAAAAGCGCCACCCCAACCGACATCTATATCGACCATTACCGGCGCTTCAGTGACCTCAGTAATACGACGCAGGTCGGTTAAAACATCTTCTAAGGTGGTGATGCCTAGATCAGGAATGCCGCATGAACCAGCGGCTACACCGCCACCAGATATATAGAGTGATTTAAAACCAACAGCTTCAGCCATCCTGGCATGATAGGCATTAATTGCTCCAACGCATTGCAGAGGTTTTTCATTTTTAACGAGTTCTCGAAAGGTTTGACCTGGTGAAGTGCGATTCATGGCATTCTCTGATTAAGCATATATTGTCGACAATATAGGGAGAAAATTAGTTATGGTCAATATTAATTGCCAATATTGTCGACAATATAGACGATTTTGAGCTTTTGACGGTGTGGCTGAGAGTGGCGATTGCCTGCTTAGCTATCGAATAATGTCACTAGTAAGTAAGCCATTAATCCGGTTGGGCAAGTGTGGTTTGACCACCCATGACAATCTCAGGAACATCAAAACCCTGCGCCTTACAGGCTTCAGCATAATCTCGGATATGAGTGCTGGCGTCGGCGATAGCCATAACCGAACCATCCGGATTGAAATGAATCATTGCACCTTCAACGATGAAGCAAACATCAGTTGCTTTAGTATTATCATCAGCCACTTTTAAGGTATGAACAGAACCGGCAGGTTCACTTAGATAGCTGCCAGCGGTGCAATCTTGTCCGGCATCATATTCAAGATAAGTCCATTTGCCCGAATTGGTAAAAGCATGCACAGTTCCGGTATGCATATGAGGAGGCAGCAGAGTACCTGCATCAAACAGAATGCGAACTACAAAGCGTGCTGCTTCTGTATCAGCAGCTAAAAGTTTTAAACGTAAGCCAGGCATCCAATCGACATAAGGCAGGTCATCAGCATTAACGCCAAAGCCGGGGTCGGCAGATGTGTTGTTATTTAAATCAAAAGCATATGGAAATATTTCTTGCTTGTCTGTCATTAAGGTTTTCCTTTTGAGCTGCTTAACTATGTCTAAAATACTATGTCTAAAATTTACGGTTTGATCTGTTTTAGTGTAAACCTCAATAAGTAAAAGCCAAATAAAAAAAGTTGGCAACTAAAATGATAGTCATTACATCGACGATTTTTTCATGAAAGCCGTCTGTCATTTTTCTTAAAACTTTTTGCCCTAGATAATTTCCTGGAATAGTTGATAGGCCTGCAATAATACCAAGAATAATTAATTCAGGTGTTAACAAGTCAGTAAAACCAAAGACAGAAATTTTCACAATGTTCATGACTAAAGTAATTGTTGCCAGGGTGCCGACGAAAGCCAGCCGGTTCATCCCAGTACCCAATAGAAAGGGGGCTAAGAAAAAACCGGGTCCAATGACATTGCCCGCTAAACCTCCCCACACTACTGCCGCTCCAGCTAATAGCTTTGGGCCAGTTTTTATGGAATGACTTCGCGCCCAATATTTTATAGGCATAGAAATTGTTAATACTGATCCGAATACCAGTGCGATAATTCGAGGAGATAAATAACCAAAGACGATAGAGCCCAATACAACTGTTGGCAAACCAAATAATAGGACATGGCGCACTGTCCAAAACTCTATGTCTTTTCTCAGCATGTAACCACGACTAAAGTGGCTAAATATTAAGGCGCAAGTAATAACGGGGACAGTTGATTTAATGCCGATGAAATGTGCGAGTAGCCCGGTCATAAGCAGACCACCGACCATGCCAATGGCACCATGAATGATGCCAGCGAAAAAAGCGACAGCGATAATTAATAGCAAAAGCCAGGGGTCAGACCCCAATATTTCAAACATTAGTTTTAACTTTGCTAGTAAGAAGAGTAACCAGATGCCCGCCGAAAAGAGAAAACATGAGCATTACTAACATTAAGATTGCAAACGGTCGCTCTAGTAAATATGACCATTGCCCGCCGCTAATTTGATAAGAATAAATTAATGACTCTTCGGCCATACTGCCCAACAATATGCCGATGACTGCTGCAGCTACTGAAAAATTGTAGCGTTTAAAAACCCAGCCTATCAATGCAAAAATTAAAACAGTGATAGGACCTGAAAGATTTCCAGTTAAACCAAAAGAGCCAAAAGTTGCTAGTGCTAAAACAGAAGGAATTAAGAAATGCATTGGTACTTTGACAACATTTGCTAACACGGGAATGAACATCAAACCTAAAATAATTAGAAGAAAAGCCTGTCCGAAATTAGCAAATATTATTGCATAAACAATATCAGTTTGTTCACGAATAAACTGCGGCCCACCAGTGATATTGTGCATAGAAAAAGCAGCAAGCATGACAGCGGTTGCTCCACCACCGGGAATCCCTAGGGCTAATAAAGTTGCCATCGAACCGGCTTCTGAAGAGCTGTTAGCCGCTTCGGATGCCATTACGCCAGTTGGATTTCCTTTACCAAAAGAGTCAGGGTCAGGGTCGTTACGCTTGGTTTGGATGTAGGATAATAAATTAGCGATTGAAGAACCCACTCCTGGGACTGCACCCACCAGAACGCCAATGAGACTTCCTCTGAGCATAACCCATGGGTAGCGCACAACACTTTTAAAGCCACTGAAAATTTTGCTTATACTAACTTTACGGGCCGCACTATCATCAACTAAATACTTGGTATTAACTAAACGAAATAATTCTGATGCTGCAAACATACCCATCATAGCTGGAATAGCCGGGACGCCATCAAGTAAATAGCTAATTCCTAAAGTGCCTCGTGTTACCCCAGCTTCACCGTAACCCACAGTGCCCAGGAGCAAGCCAAAAAATCCTGCGATCATGCCTTTGATAACATGTTGACCACTTAAACTTGCGATTAATGTAATCCCCCAAATAACGATAATACTCATCTCGGCAGGCCCCATTTTGAGTACTAGTTCTGAAATTGGTTTCACTAAAAATAATAAAATAAAGTAGCCAAAAATTACACTTAGTGTGGAAGCGCCTAAGGCAATACCCAAGGCCAAATTATGCTGGCCTTTTCTAGCCATCGGGTATCCGTCAAAGGCTGTCGCGATCGACGAAGAGGTGCCAGGTATATTCATCAAAATAGCAGGAATGCCGCCACCAAAACTACCGCCGGTAAATATTGCGGTGAGGAAAAGCATGGCCTGCATAAAATCCATATATAAAGTCATTGGTAAGAAAATTGCCATAGCCATTGATATTTGTAAGCCGGGCACTGCACCAAACAGCAAGCCGATTAAGATTCCCGGTATTACAATTAACCAGGTAGAAGCGTCGGCAAAAAGCAGATCAAAACCAGCTTGTAAGGCAATAAAATCTAACATTCAGTTCCTTTTAATGCTAGCCAGGCAATATCAACATTGGCATTTGGTAGGGCAGCATCGCTGAAAAAAACAGCGCCACCAAAAAACCAAACGCAATAGCGTAACCCAATATCCAGATAATCCGGCGTTCACCATGCAGCCACAAAAATGCAGCTATAAATAAGCTAGTACCAACATCAAATCCCAACCAGGCTAATGAGGCAATATAGAGAGTAAAGAGACAGATAACAGGTATTACGGTCATTACAGGCTCAGGTTTTTCGGTTGGTTCTTCTTTGTTTTTAATTTGTTTAATAATTTCAACAATGCAAAGCGCCAGCACCATAAGGCTTATTGGCAAAACTAAAATTAAGTTAATGATGTGAGAAGAAGCCGTGTAAGCGTCAATTAAATACCAGGTAACAATTCCAGCGATGATAAATGTGACGAATAAATCAGCAAACATGTGAGCTTTTTTTGCATCCAAAACGTTTACCTTTGTAACTCGAGAAGATAAGAATAATTTTTAAAAATTTCAAAATTAGTATCCATAATCTCGGTTGATTGTAAGGGGCCAATCCAGCGGCCGCCGATATTTGAGCGTTGCAGCAATTCTTGCAGTTCAGGATTTTGCAGTGTTCTTTCAAGTGCTGCACTAATGAAATTAAAGCGTTCAGGGTAAGTTGTTTTAAATTCAGTTGTGGTTGCAAAACCACGAATTGAGCCAGGCAATATTGGGGCTGATAAACCTAATTCCTGTAATGCATCATTGAGTGTTGGGGCATCCCATTCCTGGTTCGGAAGGTCGCTAACTATTGCTAGTGGTTCAATATATTCTCGAATGCTTTCACAGCCTTCTGCGCTGATCACTGTAAAGTCGACAACCCCGCCGGCTACTGCGGCACGTGCTTGGCCACCACTGTTATAAGCGACCAAATTAAGATTTTCTTGCGGAATGTCATTCACCTCAAGCAGTAGTTTTGCCATTAAGTGACCTGCCGAACCCCTCACTACAGAAGCACGCACTGTTTTAGGATTAGTCCGAATAGCTTTCAACAACTCTTGCAGGTTTTTGTATTTTGACGCTTTGCTTAATGCGATTAAATCTTCATCAAACCATTGGAAATTCATGTAAGAAAAGTCATCAATACTGTAGTCGGCATTTCCTTCCAGTATGGTGTTCGATAAATAGGGCGAAAAGGCTGAACCAAAAATTGTGTAACCATCGTGCGGCCTGCCTAAAACAAAATTTGCTGCGAGAAGTGTACCGGCGCCGTTTCGGTTTATCACTTGTACAGGTTGACCAAGCTCTTCAGCCAGGTAAGTTGATACAACTCTTGTCATTCTGTCGACACTTCCACCCACTCCAAAACCGACCACTAATGTGAAGGGTTGGTCAGGAAATTCTTGTGAATTAACAGACGGAATATAAATATTTAAGAACAGGCCTAAGCAAATAACTAAGCTTAAATTTTTAGCGCTAATCAGATAGCCATTGTTTAATAATTTCATCATAGGTTTGTGTTTTCTAAAACAACTGGTGATAAACCTGACTCTGAAATTGCTGGAGCTACTGCCTCAGATGATAAGTATTCGAGCAAGCGTAATGCATCTTCAGGGTTTGAAGCGGATTTCAAAACACCGGCAGAAAATGTAGTTATTCTTTGTAGCTCGCTTGGAATAGCTCCAGCAAAAATGATGCCTGGAATCGGTAAGATTTCGCTAATTTGCTGAAAGCCTATCTCTACATCGCCACGAGCCACAACTGATGCTACACGTTCACTTTGAATCCTGTTGCTTTTGGGCTCCAGAACTTCCCAAAGGCCCATATCAGGAAATAGTGTTGTGGAAAGATAGGTGCCACTGGCGCTAGCAGAATAGCCAATAGATTGAGCGTCCATTAAAACTTGAATGAATGTTTCTACATCGCTGATATCAGGAACAGTAGCGCCTGCCCTAACTGCCATACCAATCATTGAATGAACCAGGTCTATTCTTGTTTCGCTGGTAACGAAGCCGGCTTCAGTTAAGTTATCAAGTGATCCTCGAGATAAAATGATGACATCAAAATTTTCACCGTTTTCAAGTCGCATGGGAATTGAGTCAATAGCGCCGCCAGAAGAGGCCCCGTATTCAGTTTGTAAAACTATACCAAGCTCGGTTTCTATCTGAGGGATCAAATTATTGTAAGCAGCTGCAAAGCCCCCAGAGGTTACAACTTTTACTATAGGAGTTAATTCAAGCGTGTCTGAATTATCAAGACTCACATTTGGCGTACATGCAACTAAAAGCAGCGATAGCCAAATAAAAGATTTTTTTATTTTTATTGAATTCGTTTCTTTTATAGAAGAAATCATTATATTTATCTCAATAGCTACTGTTTTTTAAGACCTTACTTTAAAAAAACAATCTCAATGAACGGAATAATAAAAAATATGCCAATAGGCAAAATTGCCGTGGCATCGAATAAATTTAGCCTTTGGTAAGTGCATAAATAAAACTGTATTTATCAAAGACTAAGCATAAATTTACTCCGGGCTAATCCGAAGAACTGGTTTTACTACAGAACCATTTTCACTTGCTTCAATAGCTTCATTAATGTTGTCGAAATCGAAATACCCAATCAATTTTTCGAAAGGAAATTTGCCTTCTATATGATAGCCAATTAATTCACAGAGGAAATTGTTGATGTCACTATCACCACCGAGTATGCCCATGACTGTGCGACCGCCAGCCATAAGAGTGAGCTCGTTAAACTGTAACATATCTTCAGGCCCAGAAGCGCCGACAAGGCCTATTATTGATTTAAAGGTAGTCAGGCTAAAGGCATCTTCGATAACTTTATTAATACCCGTGGTATCGAATGCGTAACCTAAACCTTTAGGACAAAGGTCACGAATTTTTTCAATAGCATCATCTTTTGCATTAAAAGTGTGAGTGGCGCCAAGCTCTTTAGCAAGGGCGAGACGATCATCATTAACATCAACAGCAATAATAGGATTTGCACCCGCAAGTTTGGCAGCCATAACTGCCGCCATACCCACTGTACCTGAGCCGAAAATGGCAATAGACATACCGGCTCGTACTTTCATGCTACGTAAAACTGCACCCGCGCCCGTCATTAAGCCGCAACCAATTGGTGATAATTGCTCAAGTGGAATATGCGCAGCAGAATCAGGTACTCTAGCGATATTTCTATCGTTAGCGATGACATGTGTCGCAAAACTAGATTGACCAAAAAAGCTAGCATTCATGTGTTCGCCGTTGAGAGTCATGGTTGATGAACCATCAGGGCGTTTGCCATCCCAATTGTATTTAAAAAATTCATAGCAATAGGTTGGTGAGCTGTTGTCGCAACTAGGGCAACCGCCACAACTATTAAAGCTCATCACAACTCTATCCCCGGGTTTTACAATAGTGACGTCATTACCTACTTCTTCAACAATACCTGCACCCTCATGACCTAATACAATAGGGTGGGGGACTGGTAGCTGGGCATCACGTACTGCGAGGTCAGTATGACAAATACCTGACGCTACCATGCGAATTTTAAGTTCATTGGGCTGAAGATCATCTAATACGACATCTTCAATTGCGAAAGGGTGTTCATTTCCACGGCAGATTGCAGCGCGTGCATTAGTTGGCATAGTCATCTCTCCTAAAATATTTCTTTAAAGCAGGACTTCGGTACTTTATCCGGTTCTTTACCAAGGAGCCTAAGTGTTATTTGTTATTAATAGCTTTTTAAGTTTATGCTGATTTAAAGTCAAATTACTTTATAGTTTTTAATATAAGAAAATAAGAATATAGAACTATTCCTTGAGCTTTGTCAGTACCTTTTAATTATTATCAACCGTACAATTTTATAAGGCTCATACTTAATGGTTGTCCACCAAAGTCGCAATTTCTAAATATTCAATACTCGGTCTTACTCCGTAAAATTTAGTAACACCTGCAAGGATTTCTTCTGAGAAAAAATTTCTCGCTGCGGCTTCTCCTTCCCAAATGTAAAAATTTCTTGCTTGCTTTTTATCGACATCAATTGAAAAAGCTTTTGAGCGCAAGCCGGGCATGTTTTCAAATTTACTTCGCGCTATTAAGGCATTTTGCCGAACAGTTTCAGCATCAAAATCATTTCCTAAATCAAAAGTAACTAATGTGGCTATCATTATATTTCCTAAGTGTTAAATTGTTTACGTAACTTGCCTTTTTATATGTTAAAAGCCTAAGGTTCTAAACCTTGAGTTAATTCAATATAAGTTCCCCAAGGATCTGTCAGAAAAGCGATCGCCAAATTTGCTGCTGGGATTTCACGATAACCAGAGTCCATGCTTACACCGGCAGCTTCCAGCCTGGCAATTGTTGCCTGTAAATCAGTGACTTCAAAACCAATATGATCCAGAACGGTGCCCTGAGTATTGGCAAGTGGCATATCAGCTCCGCTAAAAGTGAGATTAACACCAGGAATGTCTCCAGCCTGGAAATCACCGCGCATACCTGGAACGGCTCCAAACATGTCGTCATACCAAGCCTGCATGGCTTCAATTTCGGGGATATTCCAGTGAATATGGTGCATCTGCACAGGAACATCGATTTCCGGGTTTTCCAAAATTTCGATGAGCAGGCCATCTGGGCCATGGACCCAGAGCTGGATAGGGAATGCGCCACGCTCAACATCGATGCCAGCGGCTGTCCATCTGTCAAAAGCGGCATTAACATCAGGCACATGAAAACCAACATGAACAATCATTGTTCCGTCTGAGCCACTGGAAGGTTGAACTTCACGCACCAGAATAAATACGCCAGGAACAGCATGCATACTAAGAGGTCCGTTCTGAACCGTGCTTGCACCAAAGGCTTCCCAAAATTCATTACTGGCTTCGAGATCTGCTGCCAGAAAATGTAGGTGCCCCATGCTGACGCCATCTCGGTTTGGGGAAGCTAATTGGGCGAAGGATATAAGTGGTATAGAAAATAGTAAGACCAGCATAGAATACATAAAGCTGCGTGACTTTATGATTGACTGTATTTTTAACATGCATATTCTCCAGAGAAAATTTATTCTTAATGTCTCAATTACGTATTTAGCGCAAAGTATAAAAGTGATTCAATGAATTCGCTAATCAATTCTAATCTACATGAGAAACCTTCGGAAAGCTGCTTCCGAATTCTTTCTCCTACGGCCATTTTAGGTTATGGGTTTCCTCTGGAGTCTTTCAAAAAAGGCTTGGAAGAAAAGGTTGACCTAATCGCCGTTGATGCTGGATCCATAGATGCAGGGCCCTATTATCTGGGCTCTAATAAGCATTATGTCGGACTGGCTTCGTTAAGGCGTGACCTTACGAGCATGCTTCGTGCCGCATTGGAACAGAATTGTCCCTGCATTATAGGCAGTGCTGGATTTTCCGGTGCTAATCCCCAGTGCGATGATGTAGTAGAGATCGTACGCGACATCATTGCAACTGAAAGTGATCGGCCGGTGAATTTGAGCGTAATCTATGCTGATATAAATTCTGAGAGTCTAATCCCCAAGCTTAATCAGTTGAAGCCATTGGGCAATATGCCGCCATTAAATGCTGCTCATATCAAACAAAGCAAGATAGTGGGTCAAATGGGTATTGAACCCATCATGACGGCATTAGCTTTAGGCGCTGAAGTAGTGGTTTGCGGGCGAGCTTATGATCCGGCAGTTTTTGCGGCCGCACCTATAGCTGCTGGTTTTGATCCAGGGCTTTGTTATCACGTTGGAAAAATTCTGGAGTGTGGAGCGATAGCAGCAGTGCCTGGCTCAGGCAGTGACTGTCTGATAGCTGAGATTTACACTGATAATCATGCCGAAATATTTGCACCCAACCCGAGCAGAGAATGCACACCTGTCTCTATTGCTGCCCATAGTCTTTACGAAAAATCCCGTCCGGATTTTTTCTATTTGCCTGGAGGGGTTCTAGATATAACTCAGACAGAATTTTATGCGCTTGGTAATAGACGAGTGGGCATTAAAGGGAGTCGTTTTATCTCACAAGCTGCCTCAATAAAACTAGAAGGAAGCCGGGCTCTTGGGAAGAGGACTATATCAGCACTTTCAGTCGATCTAACCCAGGCGCCCATGAGTGAGGCAAATATTAAAAGTATAAAAAGCACAGAAGATGAGTGGAGGGTATATGGTAAAAACGGTGTTGAAGCTAGCTGTGACGATCAGGAGCTAGGCCTCATAGTTTGCGTTAACAGCAAAAATAAAGATGCTTCACGAGATGTTCTGGCAGCCTTAAGATCAGGCTTATTGCATTATGGTTATTCAGGCAGGGTTTCCACGGCTGGGAATCTAGCTTTTCCATGTTCACCCAGCGATTTGATGCTTGAACAAAAAGATCAGACTACTTATTTTTTTATTGCAGGCACCCGTGATCCAATATTTCAGTCGCAGTGGTCGACTATACAATCCAGCTTGTTAGAACAAGTCAGCAGTCAGCTGCCTGAGCTGGTAAAACAGTGCACAATTGATTTTCACAGTACTACTGCCGGAATTGGGTTTGTTTTTATAGAGACATATGACGATGACACTAGTCACGATGTGTTGCTTGAGTCTCTTAATGCATGTCGTATTGAAAACGAGATCGCGCTGGAAAAAATCGATGCAGGTCTTGCCTATGAATGGACTTTGTATCATTTGCTTACGGACTCATCTCTTCTGAAGAATTGTTTTGAGGTGCAACAATGGTTTTGGGACGAAACCAATTGGCATAAAAAAGATACCTGCCCCTGTGATTGGGATAGAAGCCTGCACATCCCTGGACAAAAGCCCGATGAATTAATGGGACATGTTCCATTAATGGCAGTTAATGAAAAACCGCAGTATTGCCTTATAGATATTGCAGAGATAATCCGTAGTAAAAATGCAGGTATAAATGAAATTACTTATGATGTTTTTTTTAAAACAACTGAAAGTTTTAACTATGCACTTAATTCAGGTGCATTTATCCCAACAAAGATTGCTACTGTTCTTGAGTTTGCAGAGTCAGAGATCATAGGTTGTTTTTCCTTCCCAGCAGCCAGAGCTATTAAAATTACCGCACAAAGAAGATGCTTGGCAGGCAATCCCGGAGATAGAGATGTGTTCGGGGCGCAACAGCATAAGACACTTCTCGCCCTTAAGCTTTGACTGCTAAACTAGCCTAATTCTTTTTCATCCCAAAGATATTCATAAGTGTAAGGACCCCCCCAGACTTTTCCGTTCAAGAGTCGGCAATGCTGATCCAGGGATTGTATTTGCATCATCTCTTGATCACTAAGTTCGAGACCTGATGCAGCAAGATTTTCTTCCATGCGCTGAGCTTTTACTGTTTTGGGGATGACCGCGGTACCGCGCTGGATTCCCCATGCTAGCAATACTTGTGCTGGAGTAGCATCATGCGCAGCGGCAATTTCATGTATCACTGGCTGTTCTAGTGGATTCGGGCTACCTTCTTCCTGAAAAAAAGCAGGCCTATCGCCAGAGCCTAAAGGCGCGTAAGCAGTTAGATTAATACCTACACTATCGCAATATTTTTTCATTTCTGGCTGCTGAAGTAGAGGGTGTAATTCCACCTGATTGACCTCTGGATTAATTCGACTTTGTGCAAGCAACTTTTTAAGTTTCTTCACACTGAAATTTGAAACGCCTATGTGTCGGATTAAACCAGTCTCAAAACAGGCTTCCATGGCCTGCCAGGTTTCAATGATAGGCAGCTCTTCCAGACTTAGGTAATCATCGTCTGATTGCGGGAAGCCAACCTCTGGTTTGACGGCGACAGGCCAATGAATTAAATAAAGATCCAGATAGTCGAGTTGTAAACTATGCAGAGTCTTTTTAAGAGCGGGTAATACATCGTCTGCTTTATGTGCATTGTTCCAGAGCTTTGAAGTAACCCATAATTGCTCACGTGTTACTTCCTTAGCATCGAATGCTTCGGTAAGTGCTTCTCCAATACCAACTTCATTGCCATACACAGCTGCACAATCTATATGACGATAGCCAATACTGATGGCTTGTTTAATGACAGGCTTAATGGCTTGGTTATCGGTTTTCCAGGTACCCAAGCCTAGTATTGGCATCTGATCGCCATTGTCAAAGGAGAATGTTCGCATCAGGCTTTCCTATCTTAAGAGAATGCTTTAGCAGTTTAATTTATGAAGTTTACAAGAATCAGCATTTAACAAACAGGCTTTGTACAGTCTATGCGTAGTTATTTTTTTGGATGTAATTTTCTTAGATCTGCATTTGCGCTGCTTCACTTCTTGCAGTAAATCCGTGATACTAGAACTTAATTTCTAACATCTATTGGAGATATATTTATGAAAAAACTTGCTATAGTCACTATGCTCACATTTACATCAATCGGCCTTGCTGCATGCGGGTCTGAAGAAACATCTTCTCCATCGACGCCTGCTGCCAGTGCGCCGTCAACTCAATCTTCTGCAACTTCTGCAACATCTACAGCTAATGATGCGATAGAAACAGTTCAGGCTGAAGCGGACAATATGGTAGAGCAAGCTGAAGCAATGCTAGACGAAACAGTCGTAGCTGCAGAGTCTCGAATGGATGATGCAATGGAGGAAGCTGAAACGTCTGGTGAAGAATTAATGGAAGATGCGGAAGAAGATGTGATGGAAGCAGTAAATGACCAGCTAAATGGTCTTTTAAACTAAGAAAAATTTAAGAACAATTATAGAAAAAGAAGGAAAAGAGTATGACAACGTATGTATTAGTTCATGGGGCATGGCATGGGGCATGGTGCTGGAACGAAATAGTACCCGGTCTTGAAGCTGCCGGACATAAAGTAATTACACCCGAGTTGCCGGGTTCTGGTGCGGATTCTACTCCTGCAACAGAGGTAACTTTGGAGGCCTATGCCAATAAATTGGTAGAGGTGCTCGATCAGCAAGATGAAAAAGTCGTCATGCTGGGTCACTCCATGGGGGGGCTTGCTATTTCAGCCGCTGCGGAATTACGCCCCGACAAGATAGGCGGTTTGGTTTATCTTTCCGGATTTTTACCACAATCAGGCCAGTCCCTATTGTCGCTAGAAGAGTCAAATCCGAACTCATCAGTCCCGCCAGCATTATTAGTGGCCGAAGATGGCGTCACTGGGGCGATAAACCCTGATATGATCAAAGATCTTTTTTACCACGATTGCAGTGATGAAGATGCTGCCTTTGCCATTGCGCATCAACATGCTCAAGCTTTAGCGCCTTTGGCGACACCAGTAATCGTCACTGACGAAAATTTCGGTTCTGTTGCACGTTATTATATTGTTCTTACTGAAGATCGTGCGATACACCCAGATATGCAACGTCAAATGATTGCGGCATCACCTTGTAAGGAGGTTTTTGAAATTGCTTCCAGCCATTCTCCTTTTTACTCTAAAAAAGAAGAACTTATCGAGACCTTACAAAAGATAAATGCCTAAGTTTGAACTCAGTTCTGTGGAATTATCCGAGGGACTGTAATACTAAAAGGGACAAAAAAACTTTTAGCTAAGAATAAAAAAACCCAGAGTTGTGTTCGCAACTCTGGGTTTTTTGTAGTGTAGATTGTTAGACCAAAGTTACTTCGATTTCACCTAGCCCTTCTATACCAGCCCTAATTACATCACCTTTAAAAACTAGCCCGATGCCTTCAGGGGTGCCGGACATAATGATGTCACCGGCAGTCAGTTCATAATATTGAGAAAGAATAGCGATGCCTTGAGGTACAGACCAGCGTTGTAATTCCAGATCGGAATCTTGTTTTATTTCACCATTCACGCTTAACCATATACGTCCGGTAACAGCATGACCATGAGTGTCTACAGGATAAAGTGGCCCGCAGGGAGCAGAATTGTCGAAGGATTTACTAATTGCCCAGGGTCGTTCCAGTCTCTGAGCTTCATGCTGCAGGTCTTCTCGTGTCATATCAAGTCCTACACCGTAGGCATAAACATGATTTAAAGCATCTGCTTCACTGATATTTGCGCCGCCACTTTTTAAAGCAACAATCATTTCTCCTTCATAACGTAATTCCTGAGTCATAGGCGGATAGGGCAAAGGCTCACGACTGTCTACAACGGCGTCACGCGGCTTGATAAAGAAAAAAGGAGGATTAACATCAGGGTCGTCTCCGGACTCAAAGGCATGAGCGCGATAGTTTCGGCCCAGACAAAAAACACGCCGCACTGGAAAGCGTGCTGAGGAACCAAAAATTTCCATTGAGGTAGTCGCGGGAGGATCTATTACATACTCAGTTTCCTCAGCAAGAGCTGGCTGAATGCTTCCACCTAGAGCAACTGCTCCAGCAGCAGCTGCGCTACCTTTTAAAAATTGACGGCGGTTTTCTTGTTTATTGCTTTTCATTCTTCGGTCCTTTCTATTCAGATCTATTCAGAATTATCCTAATAATATTAACAATACTAATTTGTTATGCTTTCGCAGTGTTTATAAACCAGTAGCGATCAAATCAATGGCAAAAATTTCAACATCCCTAATCGATACCCCAAACAAGGTTTGTTTATCAGGCCCGCCAATTGAGACAGAAATCATACTACGAGGAGTGGAAATAAATCCAAGAATCTCCCCCCCGTCATTGATTACCCAAACTCCACCATTACCAGTGACATAGATACGCCCTTGGCTATCAACTACCATGCCATCACCACCAGCCCAGGCAAATTGGCGTTCATTGCTTAATGAGCCATTTGCTTGGACATCATAAGCGACAAGACCTCCGGAAGCTTCAGGAGCGCCAGCCGGTAGTGTTAAATTAGAAGGGGGATTAGCATTGGGTAAACGCCCAGTAACATATAGGGTGTTGCCATCAGGGCTCAGAGCCAAACCGTTACCGCCATTAACTCCAAAGCGGCCACTAACCACACCTTGTGGATTAGTGTAATAAACCCCACCCATCGTCATATACATTCCGCCATGAGCATCAGCAATTAAGTCATTCAAAACACCGGTAGTCAGGCATTCCAGGGGTTCTCCATTCATTGTGTTGGCAAAAAGCTGTCGAGGCTCCACTTGCCAGATGCCGCGATTAAGCGCGCGCTCCCCAACATAAAGAGTACCATCTGGCGTCATAGCCAAGGCACCTCCGGTGTAGGTGTCAGTAGCAATAAGCTCAACTACGCCATCAAGACGCACTTTTAGAATCTGACTTTTATCATTTTGCGCGACTAGCACACCATCTTCGACCCCAATCGGGCTGTCGGCATTGTTGCCAGTGTCAGTCCATAGAGTGCGCCAGCGAGCAGTAGCAGAAATTACCCCAGGAATTGCACTGATCAAATAATCGCTTGAACTTGGTGCAGCTCCGCCGCCACCTCGGCCACCACGACCACGCCCTCGACCTCTCGGTTCTGGCATCGCAGGGTCACTGCAATATTGATTGACCCAGGCAGTTCGCGCAGGGTCAGGGCCGGCCTGAACACCAGATGTGCGATCCGGGTCAGCAGCTTGTTGTTGAGCAAATAGGGGTAAAGAAGTGATAGCGAAAAGTGAGAGTAATATTTTTATTATTATTTTCATAATGACCTTTCTCAGTTTTTTGTTGAAGAATTATATATTTATTTCATTAAAAGCCAATTGCTGTGTCATCTCCAAAATCACTGGCGCCACCTGTCATCGTGCCATATTCCTGATTAAGCAGGATAGCGGTGATAGGGCCTGAAGTTTTTTCTCTGAATTCAAGTTCATAACCCATGCGAATTAAGGTTCTTAAGACAAGCGTATCCATATCACTGCGCATTACGATTCTGCCAGGTTGGCTATAGTGATCACCGAATGAGCTGTGCAGCTGATAACTTTCAAAATTAGCGGCTTCAGTTGCTTGCTGGACATCCATGCCGAATTCCACAATATTGAGGAAGAACTGCAACAGCCATTGATCCTGGCCATCGCCGCCTTGCACAGAAAAAGCCATATAGGGTTTGCCATCCTTTAAAGCGATACTGGGTGAAAGGGTTGCTCTGGGGCGTTTGCCGGGTTCGAGCGTGTTATAAGGGCTGCGTTTTTCCGAGAGTTCAAAGCTCTGCATACGTTGCGATAAGCTCATACCAGTAGAGCCAGCAACAAAAGCAGGCATCCAGGCACCACTTGGTGTAATAGAAACAACCCAGCCCTCTTCATCGGCTGCCTGGATTGATGTTGTCCCCGCATGAAAGCCTTCGTCATGACTCATGATGCTGACAACATTGCCATTGTCATCGCTTTGACTGATTACATTAGGTTTGGAAATTGGATTTATGTTGGCATTATTAACAAGGCTAGTCTCAGAACTATTTTCAGAACTATTTACGGCACCATTCCAGCGGGGCTCAATATTGGCTTCCCAGTTTTCAAGATACCTTAAAAAGGGGTTGGTCTCATCGCCCTGATATGGATAGGGGTTGCCGGGCCCAATATCAGTTTGATTGGCACGCGGATTAATTAATACAGCGCGATCGCGTGCATAATCTTTAGATAGCAATCCTGCGATAGGCTCTTCAGGCGGAAAGTAAGGGTCACCATAATAGAAATCACGATCAGCAAAAGCCAAGTTCATCACTTGATAAAGGGTATGAATATATTCGGCACTGTTGTAACCCATTGTTTGCAAATCCATGCCTTCAAGCATATTTAACATTTGCAGCATCACAGGACCCTGAACCCAACTGTCTAATTTAAAGACTTCGATACCTTTATAAGTAGTTGATACAGGTTCTTCTATATATACCTGCCAGTTATCCAGATCTTCCATGGTAAATAGCCCACCTGATGCCTGGCTGGCACGGACAATTTCTTCAGCAATATCTCCCCGATAAAAGCGATCATAGGCAGCCATAATAGCGTCTTTCCGATTCGCACCATTAGCCAATGCTGTTTGCTCTGCTTCGACTAATTTATTTAAGGTGTTATACAAATCATTTTGCACAAACAATTGGCCGGGATAGGGTGCTGACCAGTCTCTGGGATTATTAGGATCAAAATTTGGCAGCATTACTCGTGCAGTATCAGGCCAAATTCTTAAAAATTGTTTGTCATACTCAATTCGTTCTGCCTGGATTTGCTCAATGGGGTAGCCCTTAGCCATTTCTATTGAAGGCGCCAATATTTCAGCGAGGCTCATGCTACCATATTCTGCCAACATAACCATGAGGCCGCCCGGGGTACCAGGAGTGACTGCAGCTAGAGGGCCGTAATCGGGTGGCGTTTTGTAATTCAGGTTTTGGAAATATTCAGGAGTGGCGCCAGAAGGTGCTGCCCCAAGTGCATTGATGGCATGTACTTCACCAGTATTCGGGTTGTGAATTAAGGCTTGTGTTTCACCACCCCAACCCATGGTGTCCCAAATGGTAGCTGATGCGGCGAGCATGGCGCTAGCAGCATCTACAGCATTACCACCCTGATTGAACATCATACTGCCAACGGATGCAGATAATGGCTTGCCAGCTGCGGCCATCCAATGACTGCCATGCACAGGTGGTTTGTTTGAGTGCTGGGGTTCCTGGGCGAACAGGGAATTATATGAGGCTAGTAGCAGACTGCTAACTAAGCACAAATGAGTTAAGGCCTTTAGAAAAAAGTTTTTCTTACTCATGCGTAAGCATTTTTTTAATTGATGGATAGCCAACTTTACTCTTCAGCTGGACTCATTTCCACTGTAACTTTAAAAGCGCCAACTTCACCGAAGCGAGCCTGTTCAATTACCTGGGTGCCTTCTTCAAATTTGAATCTGACATTACGATAACTGTGTCCGCCGTGTTCACGCGAAGCCTCTACATGCAGTAAATAATCGCCAGGCGGGATAAGAGTACCCGAGTCATCGAGGCCGTCCCATACTAATTGATATTCGCCTGGGCCACGGGTAGGGCGTGTTACATTTATTCTCTCGACAGTTGAACGGCGACCAACAAAGCGCCACCAGCGTTGATTACTGCCAGCCCAACGTTGTTCTCCACCAAAAAGAATCAAGTTCTTTATCGCTTGGTTATCTATAGTGCTCACCCAAATAGCCACATAGGGTCTTTCATAACCACGATCACCCTCAGAAGGGATTGAATAGTCCAGAGTTAGTTTGAAATCAGCGTTAGAGAGTAACAACAACTCCTTGCTTAAATATTCATTCCAGCCTGATGAAGAGCGTTGTGCCCCTGATTCATCAACTAATAAAGCTTCAACTCCCGGCAAAGCTTCTATGGTTATGAGCGCATCTGCTATCGACAATGCTGAAAGGGTTGTAGCAATCGCATCAGCCGTGATGGCGTCATCAGCAATCACAACTGCATATAGTCCACTAAATACAGGCCACCCCGTTTGAGGAGTGAAAATATGACTGAATTCACGCATTAGAATCTGTCGCTTACGGCTGGTGTGGCCACTGGTTGCCACCGCCTTAGAGCCCAGCGAAATACTGGTAATAAAATCACCATTATCGGCTAAAGATTCTGGATTGGCGACCATCACTTCCCAGCCGTCTGAATCAGGAGGTAGTCCCCAATAGGATGCATCGCCGCCGATATCTACTTTAATACCTGTTGCATCTGGAATCTCATTTCTTAATACAGCCATAGCACGGTCAATAATATAGCCTTTGGCAAGGCCTGAAGGGTCAAGCTTTATGCCGTCGCCTAAGAGAATTTGGTTTTGCTCAAGGTTAATTGTCAGTTCGGCTCTATTGGCGTTACGAGCTATCGGACTAAGGTCCTGGCGACTGGGGACCTGTTGTGTTTCTTCTGCGGTGTCCCAGAAGTCAACAACTGCACCTAAGCGACAAGAGAAATTACCCTCAGTTTGAGTAAACCAGTCTTCACATGAACTGATTACCTCGATTAAGGCCATCGAAGCTGAGTCAGTGGTTCTTGCAGCATTTAATTGCATGAGTTCACTGGCGTCATCATAAGTCGTCAGCATTTGTTCTAGGCGAGCAATTTCTGCAAGCGCAGTTTCAATAGCATTTGCTGTATTAGTTTGATCAGGCGCATACACCGTAATATCAAGCGAAGTGCCTAATACACCATCATAATGTTCAATGACTTCCTGAGCCTGGCTAATGCTGGCAGCATTCATATTAAGAACAAATGATGCGATCAGTAGAAAAATACTGGATAATGCCCGACTTGTTGGAAGGTACATCTTGGATTTAGAAAGAGTACTAGCTTTTTTTACAAGTCTGTTCATATGCTTTTCATAGAATTAATTTTGTAATCATTTTAAATAGTGTAAGGCAATGATGTAAGTCAATTCATATTCTTTTCACAGTTGATTATTACTCTAACATTTTAGAAAAAGTAGGATTATGGCAATTAATCGTAATTTAGTGAATTGGTCTCGAACCATTCACGTCTATCTCTCAATCGCCTTGCTCATTGTATTGGTATTTTTTTCAATTACCGGTATTACTTTAAATCATGCTGAAACCATGACGGCAGAGCCTGAGACTGAGGTAATCACTCTGGACACTCTGCCAGATTTGCCCCTTGATGATAATGGCATGATCTTTAACTCACCCGAACTTGCCGCATATGTACGTGATCAATTTGGCATTAGATTAGAATTTGCTGACCTGATTATTGAAGAGCCTTATATCACTATTGAATATAATGGGCCTGGATTGCAGGCATTGGTTGAAATCGATCAGGGTTTAGGAGAAGTTTATGCCGAAAGTACCAGCTATGGCTTAATCGCTGTCTTAAACGATCTGCACAAAGGACGGTATACACATCTAGTTTGGAATGCGTTGATCGATATCAGCGCGATCATTCTGATCATTTTTTCCTTGGCGGGTTTCGTATTATTGCTGCCGAATAAATATCGTTTTAGAAAAGTCGCTAAATATTCTTTTTTTGGGATTGTGATTTCTATTGCCGCTTATTTTATCGCGACGCTTTAAGTTTCAAAAAGTTAATTTCTATAGCGCTACCCTACATACATTTCCAGTCGACAAACCGCTGGTTTCAGAATGGCCGATTAGTATCGGTTAATATCTAAACGTATATCTGAATCTCACACTAAGATCTGATAAAGCAGATTGAAAGGTGTTGTCCTTGTCTCTGTCCTGCATGTTGTAATTTAATACTATCAATGCTTCCTGTCCGGCTTCTGGAATCCACTGTACTCGAGTATTCAGCCCCATACTTTCAGAAATATTGTCGTATTGTAATAAGCTGATCCAATATAGGTTTTGGGTAAAAGCAACCTGGGTATTCAAAGAGGTGAGACGCGCAGTAAAGTCGCCTTGTGGTAAGCTAATATCGGTCCAGTCATAATCTAGGGACATGGCGAAATAGCGTGACTGATTCCAGTTAAATGATGTAAAGATACCGGTTTGATCACCATCATAAAAATCACCGAATTCAGATCTTAAGGTAGCCGAAAATTCACGCTGGTTACCCGTCCCTAAACTAAAGTCATAAGTATTGTAAGAGTAATTGCCGGCAGGGATCACCACTGAGCGGCTTTGTTCAGAGTAAATAGTGAATGGAGTCAGTACCACCTCTTTATAACGGGTATGGCCTAAGTCAAAAGAGTCTCTGGAATTAGTTTCCATTTCCAATAAGCGAAATTTCAAGACCTGGCTTTGCAAGCCTCCATCGATAACTTCACCTCTGAAAACATCAAGCCCGGTATACGATTGCTGAAAGAGGTCGCTATTATAGAAATGGGTATAGCCAAGTCTGCTGGTAAAATCTCTGACATTGGTGCGATTAACAAAGCCCAGTGCCGGATTAAAGTTTCGTTGGACTTCCTTTATACCAAGCTCACCACGCAAACCGCTGTTATTAGGAGATGAAACACTGGCACCCCAAGAGGCATCGTCGCCATCAAGGCCGGGGGTATCTGATTGTTGATACCAGAGATTGCCTTCAAGTTGGCGACCACTAGCGAGTTGAGTATTAAGGTATCTGAAATCTGCGCCATAAACAGTGTTATCTACATTGGATTGCGCGTCGCCGTCAGTCACAATAAATCCAAGCGTGGATTCATCCAGCACATTGGCAGAAAAACGACCAACAAAAAGATCCGATGCATCAACTGTAGATGAGGCATCCTGGCGCACGGCCAACGTTCCGATGTTCCAGCGGCCGACTCGGCCACTGACTCGGCCACCATATTTTATATCGACTTCTTCACCGTTAGACCCAATGCCTATATTCCGTGAGAAGTAAGGCCTGGCATTTTCCCTTGCGCCACGAGAACCTGCTTGATTACTAGAACCGATATTGCTGATATTGCCGAATTGAAACAAGTCGGCATCGTTCAGGAAAAAATCGCGGCGTTCAGGAAAAAATAAATTAAAGCGAGTCAGATTGACCTGGCGGTTATCAACATCTGCTGCAGAGAAATCTGTATTAACGGTCAGTGCAGCATTCAATGATGGCGTAAGTCGATAAAACATATCCAGGGATGGGTCGAAGTCACTTTCTTTATCACCAGGGTTAAAAGTGCGTCGTTCATTCATGGTGAATGTGGGCACAACATCAAGGCCAACACCCTGATTCATGCCTTCAAGCCCTGTGGCCAGACCAACAATACTAGGGTTATACGAGCGGTTATAACTGACCCAGGCCATTTCTTCGCCGCGGCGCCGAATGCCGCGACCGAAATTAAAACCCCAGGTGTCGATATTTGGATCGAAGGGCAGCGTCTTAAAAGGGATTTCGACTTCTGCTATCCAGCCTTGATCAAAGGTATCCGTAGCAACGTCCCAGATCGCCACCCAGTCCCCGGTGAATGAGGTGATGTTTTGGTAGAGGGCATCATGGCGTACACCATTCAGATTGGTTTCGAAGCGATAACCCACACGGCGGGTATTAAATGGATCGAGAATGATGACCAGACGGTCGTCACCGGGAAGCCCTTGGTTGTGTCGAATCACTGGAGCAGCTATCAATTCCGGATTTGAATCATACATGCGCGCCCCGATATAAAGCGCGTCCTCGGTATAGATCATATAAACTTCAGTACGTTCGGAAGGCTCAGTACCATCCCCCGGTCTGATTTGGTGAAAATCATCAATAAGCTCTGCCTGTTGCCATACAGCATCATCCAGTTTTCCATCCATAACTGGAGCAGTTTCTACTCGTGTGACTTTCACTTCCTTTAGCCCTTCAGGATTGTTGTCATCCTGAGCATTAGCCGCCATAACTAAAGACATGGTTAATGCAATGGCCAGGGTAAAAGGAGCTGTAAGACCTAGGAAGGCAGGGGTTTTCATGATTCTTCCATAAATTTGTAAAGTGCAGGAATACTACTGATACATTTTGCAAGAAGTGTGGATATTGCTATAGCAAACTTTTGCATTGTGAATGTTTGCTTAGTTTCTAACCATCTCAAGATAGCCTCGTCCGAGATGGTCGCCATTATCAGCACTTAAAATTTCGACAGTTCCTTCCCAGTAAGGCACGGATAAATTCATAAACTGGTCTTCTACCAAGGTGCGGATAAGCCATTGTTGATCTTCGTATTGCATAGCCCATTCAGTGGTATAGCTTATACCTGTGGGACTAAGCCAATGCTTGTTTTCAACAAGTAAAATATCTTCTGAATTGATCCGTGTTTGCATGGCATTAGCATCAGTCCAGTTGCCGTCACTACTAGGGTGGGCAAGGCCAGCATTGTCTCTTAATTGGTAGTACATTAATTCCTGACCATCATCGAATTGCAAAGAAAACCAATCCCAGCCACTTTGATTTTCAGCCAGTGCCGATGTGCTCCATTCTCGATCTAGCCAACTTAGACCAGTGACCGCATAGCTTTCGCCATTGAGCACAATCTCACCTTCACTGTCTATGCGAGTAAGGCTGTAATAGTAGGAAGCATTGCCGGCTTCGGGGCTTTTTTGGCTTAATCCATTGTCACCTTGTAAGACTGGTGCTTTTAGGGGCGTTAAAGACAATGAAAGTGCAAAGGCATTATCTTCAATAGCCAAAAGCCAGGGAAAGCCATTAGCGTCTGAAGAGCCATTAGCGTCTGAAGAGCCATTAGCCCCTGAAAAGCCATTAGCCTTTGAGCTCAGCGACCAGTTTTCCAGCCAGACCTTAAAGGGGTTTAATTGTGCGCCAGCCAGACCCGGGTTTTCTCTTGAAAAACGTTCTAGAGCCATATGCTCATTACCATCAACATCAGTAAGTGCCATGTGTGCCATCCAGATTCGGGGACTTTGCCAGCCTTCAATTATATTTTGTGAATTGAGAGAGTCGCCGTTAAAGCTAGTATTGAAAAATGTCGCTTGATAACCAAATTGCCGTCCTGTTTCTGTTTCAAGATTTCCAGTCAAATACCACCATTCGTTACGAAAGCCGGGATGCATACCATGATCAGCAGGGAATGAAAAAGTACGAGGACTGTCAGCACGCAAAAAGCTGTCAGTATTGTTACCGCCAAGCACAGCATTTAAATCAAGATCAAAAGTTGCATCTTCACTTTGTGAGGGCTGATCAGGTGAGCAGGCTGCTAATACAACAACCGCGAGTAGTGATAAAAAATGTAATGCTGGATGTTCATCTATGGGAGTTTTCATCTATTATTTTGCTGGTTTAGATTTAAAATTCTTTTTCCATATGTTGTTTGGCTTGGTAACTTTTTTTACATTTTCTTTAGGTTTTTGTGAGTGAGTTTTATCTACTTGGTTGCTGGTTTGTTTACTGTCAGAAGATAAAACCTTACGTTTTGCAGGCCTCTTATTAGCCGGTTTTTTATTTGTGTTTGTTCTCTGTCTTTGGCCCTGCCTCTGCCTCTGCTTTGGTTCCTCTTTCGTTTTTATAAGGCCTGGCTTGAATTCACTATCTATCACTTCTTCTTTGATAGTAAATTTTATCAAGCGTTCAATTGCACGCAATTGTTTTTTTTCATCAGCACTTACTAAGGAGATAGCAACGCCACTTGCACCAGCACGACCAGTACGCCCAATACGGTGGACATAATCTTCTGGGACATGTGGCAAATCGAAATTAATAACTTGTGCCAGCAGGTCGATATCAATGCCTCTAGCTGCGATGTCGGTTGCTACCAGGACTTGTACTTTATTCTGTTTAAAATTAGCTAAGGCTAAAGTGCGTTGGTTTTGGCTTTTATTGCCATGGATTGCTGCTGCGGTAATGCCAGCTTTGTTTAATTGTTTCGCTAATTTGTTAGCGCCATGTTTAGTCCGACTAAAAACTAATGTCTGTTCGTTGTTTTTGCCTAACAAGTGGCACAGTAATGCAGATTTATGTTCTTTTGCTACGTGGTAGAGTTTCTGTGAAATTGCTTCCACGGTTGAGTTACGCGGCGCCACATCAATTTCTACAGGGTTAACACAAATAGTTTTTGCTAGTTTACGAATGTCATCTGAAAAAGTTGCAGAGAACAATAGGTTTTGTCGCTTGTTTGGCAAAAGAGCAAGGATTTTTCTGATATCCCGAATAAAACCCATATCTAGCATACGGTCAGCTTCATCCAGAATTAAAACGTCTATGTCTGTAAATTTAACAGCATTTTGCTGGTATAGGTCGAGTAAGCGCCCTGGTGTTGCAACCAGAATATCGACACCACGTCTCAATGCTTTCATTTGTGGATTGACGTTTACGCCGCCAAACACGACAGCAGAACGTAAGTTTTCGTTCTTACCATAGGTGACAATGCTTTCTTGAATTTGTGCAGCAAGTTCTCTGGTGGGAGTGAGTACTAGTGCGTGGCAACGATTACTTTTTACAGAAGGCTTGCCGCCCAGAATCTGCAATAAGGGAAGAGTAAACCCTGCTGTTTTACCAGTGCCAGTTTGAGCGGCAGCCATTAAATCTTTACCAGTCAAAATTGCTGGGATGGATTTTACTTGGATTGGGGTCGGTTGCGTGTAACCGGTTTCTTGAACGGCAAGTAACAAGCTTTCGGACAAGCCGAGAGTATTAAAGGTCATGCTAACTTCTCTTAAAGTGCCTTTCGAAGTTATGTATAACTAATCTAATTCTCCTCAAGGCTGAAGGGGCGGCACTTTACCATAGGCTGCCAAAGATAAGTATCAATTTAATTTGATGTGGGTAAGAGGTATGCTGAAAATATTATCAAAGTTTTCACTATAAAATTTAGCAAGCTTATGTTTTATTTAAAACATAATGCTGATATGGATTCCACTATGAGTTATGACGATAAAAATAAACAAGCCGTGTCTTTATTGATTCATCATGAAGTTCAGTCTGACTCATTGAAGTTATATGAATCTTGGTTGAAAAAAGTGATCGATATTGCGTCAGGATTTTCTGGGCATGAAGGCGTTTTTGTTATTAAACCTGAGCGCAATAAAAAAAATATGAAATAGCTGTAAGGTTCGCGGATGAGCGTTTTGCCAAAGCATGGCTGAATTCATCAGAACGTCAGCAGCTTATTGCAGAAATTAAACCGGCTTTACTATCCAGTGATGATGTAGAAATACAATCAGGGATAGATTACTGGTTTTCAAGTATTGCGCCACCGCTGCAACAACCAGTCCGCTGGAAGCAATGGTTATTGCTGAGTGCAGCCACATGTATTTTAATGTTGATTTTTGAGCCAATATTTTCTGTCCTTTTTGAGAACGTCCCTTTGCTTGGTGCTTGGGGTGTCAGGCAGTTTGTTGTTGCTTTCTTTAATGTGGCTTTATTGGTTTTCTTTATTATGCCTCGCTTAGTAAAACTCACGAGTGCTTGGCTAATTAAATAGCAGTATAAAAGAAATATTTATTCTTCCCGTAAGGCCAGAGCCGGGCTGATTCTGGCACTTTTGATGGCCGGGTATATTCCGGCCAGCAAGGCAGCAAGCATTGCCAGAATTAGCGCGTCACTGAATACAGAAAGCGGAAGAAAGTGCTGCATGCTCCAGCCAAAAGATCGTTTGTTGATCACATCAATGAGAACATCTGACATTATTAAGCCAAGCGGGATAGCAAGCAGTCCAGCAAAAACTCCCATCAGAGCGGTTTGGCCCATGATAAGTTTAATGATCTGAGTTGGGGTCATACCAGTGGCTCGCAAAGTTGCAAATTCTTTACCGCGCTCCAACAGCAAGGCCATCAACGCGCTAAGTACTCCAATAAAGGCAATCACTATTGCGAGAATTCTCAGCACGCCTGTTATAGCGAAGGTGCGGTCAAAAATACTTAAGGTAATTTCCTGAATTTGTTGATTAGGAAATATCGCAAGTTGCTCATAATCTATCAGGCTATTTTCAATATCATCTAATAATGTTGGGTTAGTGCTGTCACTATAGATTGTTAACCTAGAAGGTATACGTTTATTCCATGATTCCTGGTAAAGGTTTTCATGCATGGCAATCATTCCCTGACTTGGGGTGTAGTCATAAAAAATACCTAATACTTGAAAGTCTTTTTTACCAACATCGGTATAAATGGAAATAGTTTCACCAATATTAATTTCATTCACCCAGGCTAAAGGCTCCGATAATAAAATGCCTTCACCATTATTAAAGCGTCTTAGATCTTCTTCATTAATCTGCTTTAAGTAATAAGCTTGATCAGCGTTCCTGTCGTTTACATTCAAACGTGCCTGGCCAATACTAGTTTCAACCCTTGTGTTAATTGTAGCGCTAAGCTTATCGACACCAGAGATATTGATTATTTGATTTTGTAGGTCGAGATTTAAATTTGCTCCAGTTATTTCTATATCTCCTGCAAAAGATTGGTCGAGCCAGATAATCACGGTATTGCGAAAACTATCAACCATAATGCCAACACCAATGGTGACAGAAATAGCTACTGTCAAAGCGGCCACAGCCATACCGGTTCGGTTAAGACCATTTTGTATATTGCGTAAGGCCATTCGGGAAGGCAGCTTCAATGAAGAGCTAAATATGCCCAGTAAAATTTTTAAAATGACTGACATGGTGACCGGCACCACAAAGCAAAAACCACTTATAATAAAAGTCAGAGCTATAAAACCACCGACTAGGTTGTTGAAGCTGCTTTGCAGTAAAACAAAGCCTATAAACAACATTGCTAGGCCAGAAAAACTCAAGATGGGCAGGTAGTGGCGCCATGCATAATTATGCTCAGCACGCTGTTGAAGCGTGATGGGTTGGGCTAAGGTTGCCCGCCAGGCGGGGATAAATGCTGAGGCTAAGGTTATGCCAAGCCCCAATAGAAAGCCGAGCAATAAAGATGCCGGTTCAACTAAAAAGCTGCTGACATTAAGTCGGTAATTTAAATCTGGAATGGCGGCGGTTACTAAATCCAGTAAAGCTATGCCAAGCCAATACCCGAGTATTACGCCTAAAGTACTTGCCAGTGTACCGTATAGAGCAGCTTCGCTTAGTATCAGTCGATAGATCTGTGAGCGAGAAACACCTTGCGCGCGAAAAATTCCTAAGGTTTTTTCTCGACGCAAAACAGATAAAGTAACAGTGTTATAGATCAAAAGCGCCGCTACCAATAAAGACAATAAGCTCATTGCCAATAAATTCACATGAAAAGCCGAAGTCATTTGATCAAGTGTGTCGTTGCGGGTTTCGACATCAACCAGACTTAAACCAAGTGGTAACCAATCTTGTACAGTTGTCACTTGGTTGCTATCCAGAATTAAATCGATACTGTCGATGTAGCTCGTTCTTTGCAGAATAATTTGCGCGACTGAGATATCTGTATACAGTATGCCTTCAGTAGCAATCGGATCTGAACTGGGGATGGTAGATAATAGCTCAATAGTTGTTGTACTTGGGCTTACGCCAATCTGGTTGGCACCAGTAACTGCTTGCAGCAAATTTCCCGCTTCAAAGTCTGCTTCTGCTGCAGCAGATTGACTAATCACAACGTAATTATTCTCTGTGTTACTTATTAAAACCGGATCAAATATTAGACCGCTTGATTCAAAGCCTGCTCGTTGTCTCTGCAGACTCAGTTCACTGATTAGGTCTTGTCCTATGAGAGTAAATTCTTCTCCGTCAATTCGAAGAGTGCCAGTGATAGTGGGGGCCGATTGTCTGAATCCAAGCTCAGTGCGGAGCTTGGTATAAATCGTTTCAGGAACACCTTCGTCGCCACCAAGAATCTGATGGGTAATAGAGCCATTAACTGACTCAACAGCAAGTGAGAAAGCACGATCAGCACTGCTGCTCGCCAGATCAATTGCCACCACCATCATTACTCCAAGCACAATGCCCATAAAGCTCAGCCAGCTTTGGCAAGGGTGTTGGCGAGCATACCGCCAAGCGCTTAGATTTAATAAACGCTTACCAGGCGAAGCCACTGTCTCTCTCCTGTAAGTAGCCATCTTCCAGAGTGATAATGCGATCAGCGCTATTAGCTACTTCAAGACTATGAGTGACCAGCAATAAAGTACTGTTATGTTCTTTGAGTAGTTTATGCAGGGTTTGTAATATTGAGTGTCCAGTGCGTGCATCCAGGTTGCCGGTGGGTTCGTCGGCCAACACAATTTTAGGTTGATGAATGAGTGCTCGGGCAATAGCAACACGCTGTTGCTCTCCACCAGATAATTGTGAGGGATAGCGCTCAGCTTTATCAGCAATATCCAGCTCTTCCATTAAAGCCTTTACCCTGGGGAAAATTTCATTTGCAGTAAAACCATTTAGTTCCAGCGTAAACTCAATGTTTTCCTGTGCTGTCAGACTTGGTACCAGATTAAAAAATTGATAAATAAATCCAATATGTTCGCGGCGAAACAAAGTCCGTTTATGTTCATTAAGAGCAGTTAAATCCAGATCATCAACTTTGACTTTTCCAGCATCAGGCATATCTATGCCGCTAATAAGATTCAATAAAGTAGATTTTCCTGAGCCGCTTCGACCAAGCAAGGCAACACTTTCACCTTGTGAGATATTAAGACTAACATCTTGTAATACCGCGTGTTTGGTTCCGGCATCGTCGTAATTGCGGTTTAGATGTTCGAGGCAAATAAAGTTCGTAGTAGTCATAGCAGCTTTTTTGAATTTGAAGGGCAAGCCTATCATAGACTTATCACATATCTATCACAGATCCATTATTCTAGAGTGCTGTTATGATACTGATCTCAAAGAGAGGAAAAAACATGAAAATTTGCTCTTATTGCCAGACCCAAAACCCAGACTCAGCAAACTATTGTATGACTTGTGGCAATGAACTTGATGCAATGGGGGCAGAATCAAAACCAGAAAAGAGCTTTGCTGGGCTTAATGTGTTTGTACTTTCTCTAGTTGGCAGTATTGTTCTATCGTTGGTTTTGATATTTGTGTTTAGGATACCAGTGTTTTTTCTAGCCGCATTTTTGCCTTTACTGTGGGCGGGCAGTAAAAAAAAGAAATGATAAAGCTACAATATTGTTGAGGTTTTGCACTTTTTTACACGATATTGAAATTTATAGACTTCAGAATATAGACTCAATATGATCGTAATCTAAAACAATTCACAAGGGTGTGAAAAATGATAAAAAGAAAAGTCATACTCATTACCGCAGTTATCTTCTCAAATACATTATTCGCGCAACCACCAGGTGGTCGTGGCAACATAAACATGACTCTGCCGGACGGTGATGGCAAAGAATTAATCGAAGCTATATGTTATTCCTGCCATACCGTTTTTAATATAGCGGGATCGGCTGGTTATGATAGCTCCGAACAATGGCAAAATGTTTTTGGCACTATGGTTAATTTGCCTGCTAGACAAGCAGGAACTATTGGTGATTATTTGGCTGAACATTTTCCGGCTGATCCATCACGAGCACCTACACTAGTCCCTGGTGATTTTGAAATAGACATTATTGAGTGGCAGGTTCCAACATTAGGGCAGCGTTCTCGTGATCCGATTGAGGCGCCTGATGGCTCAATATGGTGGACAGGAATGTATGCCAGTCTGATTGGAAGATTAGATCCGGAAACTGGAGATATGGAAGAATATCGTCTTCCACTTGCTGCAAGGCCGCACAGTATTATTCCAGATGCGGACGGCAATATTTGGTATAGCGGCAATAGTAATTCAACTATTGGCATGCTTGATCCAGAGACAGGACTGATCACTGAATACAGAACTCAAGCACGTGATCCTCATACCATGACCTGGCACCCAAATGGAAATTTATATTTCACTTCACAGAATGCAAGTATGTTAGGCAGGCTTGATCCCGAGACGGGGGAAATAGATGAAATTGAAACTGAGCAGCGGCCTTATGGTATTAAGGTTGCCCGAAATGGCACTGTATTTATTGCCTACAACGGGACTAATAAAATAGGCGCCATGGATCCTGAAACAATGGAAGTTCGTTACTATACAATCTCTGACCCACAAAGCCGTATTCGTCGCCTTGATTTGGCCAGTGATGACAGCATTTGGTATGTAAATTCCACCATGGGAAGGATCGGGCATCTTGATCCTAGCACCGGAGCATACCAAGAATGGGATTCACCCAGCGGACCAGAATCTCATCCTTATGCATTGTCAGTAATTGATGATGTGGTCTGGTATAACGAATCAGGCATGCGGCCAGATACACTAGTCCGATTCGAACCAGAGAGTGAGACATTTCAAAGTTGGGCAATTCCTTCAGGTGTTGGCATTGTTCGTAACAGTTGGGTGACTCGAGACGGGAATTTGTTAATTCATCAAAGCAGTACTAACAAGGTTGGCCTGGTTATAATTCCGCAAGATTAGAAATAGCCACAGCTTAGTAGAATTACATAGCTTGTTATGGTTTCTATGTTTAAGTGGAAAAATAGGCTAAGAATAATTCTCAAGAAACTTTTTTGTAAATAGTTTTTTCGATAAAGATAAAGCGTCAATGTCTAGTCTCGAGCCGTTATAAGGCTTAATAGAATTACCATTTTGAATTAAAAGGCTTGCAGCCAGAATTTTTAAAATTGAAGCAGTTCCCCTTTTAAAGGGCATAAGTTGATGGCAGTACCAAATAAGTTCAGCAGTAGATGTCAGCTTTTTTATTGAAGAATAATCCTGATTTAAACAATCTGAAAAAATAGCGTTTAATTTATTATTAAGTAAAGCGCTGATGAATTCTGGTTGAGGATGGTCAGCAATAAAAAAATAAGGAATAGTGTTGGCCGTGAAATAAAATGATGTAAGGAAATGTTCAGTATCCTTATAACTCATATCTATAAAAGAATACTTCTTAAATGTTGCAATATCGTAAAAAGAATCAGGTTTGACATTGAATTTTTTATTTTGCTTTAAATAGTCAAGTAATAATCCATTTTCACGATCATCCATATTGTTTATCCTTATAGAATCTGGATCTAAGACCATATTTAGTTCTAAGTTTTCTTTTATTTGTTCGAAATGAAAATGAGATTTAAAAAAAGAATTATAATAAAGAGTCACCTCTAAGGGGGCTTTGGGATGTTTTTTTTGTACTAAATTTTTTATTTCCTGAAAATTAAGTCCGGTATTCGCATCTCTCCATATTCCAAAAATATTGTTCCCTTTTTCAGTTTGATGTTGCTGGTTTGCTGCAAAATCAAATCTTAAATTGCCAATAAAAGACAAAGTATCCCTAATGTTTAATTCGTTAATATTATTTTTATAAAACTCAAGGGTTAAATTAGTGGCAAAGGTTGCGAAATTAACCCATATATTTTGGTCGTTATCTTTGAATTTATGTGCTGAATCATTAAAAAAATTGTTTTTAATTAGTGCGGTATTGTTAGAAGTAAGATTCGAAATTATTTTCTTCATATGAATATATTTAGTTTTAGAATGTTAAAGTCATTCATAAATATTTTCTAGTTATACTAAACTAAGTAAGCTGTACTTGTTCTGCTTTTACTGCTCATGTAGGCTCTTTATTCTATGCTCAAAAAAATTAGATTCATTTTACTTTTTTTATATTTATTTGTCCTTAGCTCATTTTCGCATGCGCAAGAGTTTTCTGGCAGTGAAGAATGTGCCGCTTGCCATCAGGAAGCCTATGATAACTGGCAACAAAGTCATCACCGCCATGCCATGGAAGTCGCTAGTTCTGAATCTGTTCTGGGTGACTTCGCAAACGCCAGTTTTGATTATCTCGGCAGAAGCAGCCGTTTCTATCAGCGTGATGAGGAGTTTTTTGTCGAAACTGATAACAGCGCTGGTGAATTAGAAGAATTTAAAATTTCATACACCTTCGGCTTTTATCCCTTACAGCAATATCTGGTGGAATTTCCAGATGGTCGGATGCAGGCATTGAGCATAAGCTGGGATAGTCGCCCTGCAGATGAGGGAGGTCAGCGTTGGTACCACCTTTATCCAGATGAAGAAATATCATCAGATGATCCTCTGCATTGGACGGGGGCTTTTCAGAATTGGAATTCAAGATGCGCTAGTTGCCACACTACTGATTTAAATAAAAATTATTCGATTGAAACTAATAGCTATAACACCCAATGGTCAGAAATAAATGTAGGGTGTGAAGCTTGTCATGGTGCCGGGTCACAACATATAGACTGGGCAGTTGGTAATACTGAGTTGGCGAACATGGGTCTGCTGACAAACATTAATAAAGTTTGGGAACCCATCGCGGGCCAATTACAAGTTCCAGAGGATGTAGATTTCACTTTGAGTGAGCAGGTTCAAACCTGTGGAGGCTGCCATGCTCGCCGTGCAGAACTGCAGCAACGCGATATTGCCTCTGATTTTTTAAATAACTATAGCCTAAGTCCTTTGTTAGAAGGCTTGTATCACGCGGATGGGCAGATTCAAGATGAAGTCTATGTACTGGGTTCTTTCCTGCAGAGTAAGATGCATGCCAATTTAGTGTCTTGCTCCAATTGTCATGAGCCCCATGCCAATGAGTTACGCATAGACGGCAATGGCTTATGTTTGCAATGTCATGAAGCGCAAACTTTTCAATCGCAAGATCATTTTTTTCACGAAGTAGGGTCTGCAGGAGCCCAATGTATCAATTGTCATATGCCTGAAACGATTTATATGGGGGTTGATCCTCGCCGAGATCATAGTTTCAGAATTCCAGACCCTATTGCCAGTCTTGAACTTGGCGTTCCAAATGCCTGTAGCTCTTGCCATAGTGATCAAGCTGATCAAGGAGTGCAGTGGTTGGTTGATTTTCTTATTTCTCGAAATAGCAACAGTGACATGCAATATGAACATGCCGCAATCATAGCCTCTGCTCGACAAGGTGATGCTTCTGTTGCTCCGGAAATATTAGCCTTAGCAAGTGACGATACAAATTCTGCCATGCTTCGCTCTATTGCCTTGATTGAGAGTGCGCGTTTCCCTTCATTAAGAAATCTCAGCGTTGCGTTAGCGGCTTTAGGTTCTTCAGATGCCTTGGTTAGAGCGAGTGCGGTATCGGCATTGAGCTTTCAAGATGTCTTTTCTAGCTTTCAATACTTACAAACTTTATTGGAAGATCCAATTAAGTCAGTGAGAATGTCCGTCGCTAGACACTTATCCAGTATTCCTTTGTCACAAGTGCCTACAAGATTTCAGGCTACATTCAGTAACTTGCTGACTGAGTATGAAGAAAGTCTTTTGTTTAATGCGGATATGCCAGAGTATATGAGTGACCTTGGTGCTTTTTATGTGGCAAGAGGAGATCTAAATTCAGCACAAGAAGCGCTGCTTCATGCTAGGGAACTTTCACCGGCTTATTTACCGGCGTTAATAAATCTTAGTGATGTGTATCGCGCGCAAGATCGTGATGACTTGGGAGAGCTAGTGCTCAATGATGCACTGACTTTGTATCCAGAATCAGGCGATGTTTCTTATGCGTTGGGTATTCTATATGTGCGCACCGGTCGTATACAGCAATCAATTAGTCTGTTCGATAGCGCCAGAATCTTAGCGGCAGATAATCCGCAATATGTTTATATCTATGCTGTCGCTTTAGCGGAAGTAGGCAGGGTAGAAGAAGCGATAGCTGCACTTGAATTGGCTCAGCTAGACTTCCCCAACAATGCCCAAATAAGAGAAGCCTTACAGGCTTATCAGGCTTTATAGGATATATTCGCAGCAATCACTCATTTAAAATTGAGATATTACATATGTAATTTGCTTTGCCTGGGACAAAAAGATTTGCTTACGACTACTCAGGCTCAATTAAGTCATCAAGAAACTCTGTTATTTGACGATTACTATCATCTTGGTCTTTATCGGATTGGTTAAAATTATCAAGTTTCAGTGCTAATACCGGCACTCCGGCTCGCTTCAACGCTCTCAACACAAAGGGGTCGGCATCAGATAAAGCAATGGCACCTCGAACCCCATGAGTCTCAGCCTCTCGCACATGCCATGCTCCCGCCCAAGTTGGCATACGTAATTCATCACCCATGGTGATAAAGCGGGCAGCAAGCGCTCGCATCGGATCACGCTTATTGTCAAAATTACGGATATAGCCGTCTGCCGCTAAGCCCAAGTACATGGACCATACAAATACCGCACCGTGACTTTCCTGCCAGCGTTGATAGAAACTCATGTCGCTCCACATACCACGTCCAACCCACATCAAACGCACAGACTCCTTTCGACATACGCCTTCACCAGCTTCAGCTTTGTTTTTAACTTCTTCGTAAAAATGTTTGGCGGCATCTCGAGCCCACTTTGTACCACGATGCCATTGCGGCACCATAGTTGCGGGCATGGTATCCACAATACTCACTGGTGCAGGATAGGTCTGAGCGATTAAGTCTCGCGTTAGGCGGTAGTAATTTTCCTGTTCATTGACCAGATGCATGATGTTAATAAAGGCATCCTTATCAAAAACGTGGCCTGTAATTTTTTCTATGCGTTTAATAGTCTCGTTCATTTCGTTAGCTAGCAAATCAATGCGACAAGCCTCCAGCTCTGTATCCCAGTTATCGGGCAGCCTGTCCCACCATTGGGCAGAAATATCTAATCTTGGATCAACAGTGCGCTCAAACTGAATAAGCTCAGCCTTGGCTTCTCGCGCCCAGTGATCATAAATCCGCGAGGTTGCATCACTCGAATTAACGGCTTCCACAAAATCAGGTTTTGGCAATCCTCCCCAAGGGGCTAAAGCTGTATCTTTATCAAACAACGCGGCTAAGCCCTGCGCACTATAAGGCTCAACATCAGCAGGGTAACCATGTTCTTTTAATAAGCCCAAGTAACGTTTTGACTGCTGTTTTGCAGCAGTAATGGATGCCCACCATTGGGTAACTACAAAGGGTATACCCATTGCCCTTAATGTTTCTTGCGGTGCGTTGGCGCCGACAACAGCAAAGGGGCTCCCACCGGCTGCTTGCTGCCTTACTTTTTGAAACCAATCTCGCTGGTAAGACCCAAAATCTGCCACAGAGCTGAGTGTTTTTTTACTCTGCTTAGGTCTCGGCGGAAGGTTTTTAGAAGGTTTTTTTTGTTCAATATAGGTGTTTGAATCGGCTTCAGTGCTAATAGCTCTAGGTTTAGCAAATAAGGTTTCTTCATCTGCAAGTTGCTCGTCGCTGTACCAGATGCCGCAGGCAATACCTTCAGAAAATAGCATTCTTTGTATTGTCTGAGCATCCCATTGCGAAGGTTCGTCACCTTTTGTTACCAAATACAACACGCCGTCGGCCTTAGTTTGCCTAGCTAATTTACTTAGCCGATGAGCTCGCTCAGAGGCGGGAATAAACAAAGAAGGTCTTCTCAGTGCCGGATTAGACAAATATGCAACCCAGTCATCCGTTGCATCTCCAGACTGCAAGAGGGGATCACCATAATCATGTATATCACCCACGATCTGATAACCGGCTTTTGATAACTCTTGATAAACGCTAGCAGTATATTGAGGCGCCCCCGCCGTAATAAGTCGCTTGGCAATCAAGGGGGGGCGAGTTTTGTATTCTTCAATAGCCAGTTTCAATAAGGGCACTAGATGTTCTGGTGGCAATATTTGTAGTGCCGCCGTCATGGCATAAAACTCTGCACCAGACACCATTGACGTTTGATCATCTCGCAAAGCTTTTGCTGTCTGCAACAATCTTAGGTTTGTTATATGGTCAGCGATAGCACTCTGCCAACTATTGTCGGTAAGTTTTTGTCCTGATAATGATTCAAGGGCTTGCACCAACTGCTTAAGACGAAACTTGTTATAAGCCCGAGAAGTCTCTTTAGGCAAGTGTAAAAAATCTAAAAAAAAGATAGGTCGACGCTCTATATCACCGGTACGCAATAACTCTCGAAGAGCTGAAAATATCTGGGGCTGCTCGTTGTCTGCATGGGTAATCAAAAGCGGAGTATTGGTTTGATCACTGAGTATTTGCTGTAGGAGTGAACGACCGCGTTGCCCCATGGTTTCTGTGCCAATTAACTCATCAGCAATAGGAGTTTGCATCTCTAGATCTGCAACCATACGGACAGGTGTTAAACCAAGCGCTCGAAGTAATTCATAAGGAGCATCCGACCCTAAAACACGAATAGTCTTATGCCCTTGCTGCCGCAATTGAGCAGCATTTAGTGAAGGATCTCGAGCAGCTTCAACAAGCTTCTGGGTTGCTGGGCCGGACATTAAATAACCCCTTTACCCCGGAGCTCGGCTATTTTTTCCACTGAATAACCCAATTTTTCCCGCAAAATATAATCGTTGTGCTCACCAACCATGATGGGAATTACGTCATCAAAGCCCGTTCTTGCATCGGAAAAGTTAATTGGAATACCTGCCGTATGCATATCCACCTTGGGTTCATAATTGGGATGTACAACTGGCGCGGTCTCATTGCGAGAAGTAACACGCGAGTCCCGCATAGCTTCCTCGGGATGACGCACTGGGGCAACGGGCACACCTTCCGCTTCTAACTTATTGACCACTGTTTGGGTCTTAATTGTTTTTGACCAGTCGGTAATTATGGTTTCCAATATGGCAGCATTGGCCACGCGCAAATCTCTAGTGGCAAAGCGTGGGTCGTCAATGAGCTCAGGTCGTTGCATCGCGTTAAACAGTCCTTTTGCGAGCTTTTCATGCACAGCAACCAGTGCCACATATCCATCCGAACATTCGAACACGCCAAATGGAGATAGACGTTGCACGGTTAACCCTGTGCGCGCTTCCATACCGGCAGCTTCCATAGCCGCCCAGTTTTCAATTGATACAAAAGAGGTTAAAGCCCCTAACATCGAAACGTCGACCTGCTGCCCATTACCGGTTCTATGGCGTTGTTCCAACGCGGATAAAATTCCGATAACAGCAAATACTGGAGCCAACATATCCGCGATCGGTATACCGATTCGAACTGGAGGTTCATTGGCAGCACCGCTGGTATACATTGCCCCAGACAGCGCTTGAATAATAATATCCATTGCTTTATCTCCCTTAGCAGAGGTCGCACCAAAACCACTTAAAGAGCAATAAATAATGCCTGGATTCTCTCGTTTTGATGCATCGTAGCCAACACCCAACCTGTCGGCAGTGCCAGATGTAAAATTCTCCACTACGATATCGGCAGTTTTTACAAGATCGAAAAATATCTGCTTAGCTTCTGGCTGCTTTAAATCCAGTGAGATGCCATGTTTACCTCGAGAGCGAGTCAGGTGAGAAACAGACACATCGTCTTCATATTTTTGTTCAACAACCACACCATCTCGGCCGATATAAGGGCTGTTTTCCCGCGCTAAATCGCCACCACGGGGATCTTCGATTTTAACCACTTCGGCGCCTAAACCGGCTAGCAGCAAGGTGGCGTATGGACCAGCTAAAGCACGAGTGAGATCAACAACCCGTAGACCTTCCAATGGGCGCTCGGGGTTTGCTACTTCTGTGTTCATTATTTTTCCCAAGTTAATTTTATGTATCGTTCGTGAAAAAATTTATAGGGAGCCTAGCGCGCAATCTATAGGAGATCCCGCCGCTAAGATTTGCTGTGCAGATCGAAAAACCGGCTCAGCATCAATTCCTATATCGGCAATAGATAAGGCTTGTTGTAATGCAGCTGTGTTGTATAACTGATCAAATTCCAGTTGATCCTGATAGGGGAAGTCGTGAAACTGCATGCCATTTTCTTGGCCAAACTCAAGTCCACGTGTCTTGGCTATTATAAGTAGCCTCGATAAAGCTTCTTCCCAGATTTCGCGATTTCCAATGATAATTTCCTGTAGCTCAGGCGGTAAGTTGTTCCATGTTATTTCAGACATAGCGCGCGCCGGATAACCACCACGACTAAATTGAATATTCGTGAAGTGATTGGCAACCTCTGAGAAACGCATGCTATAAATGGCATCGCCTGGAGCAACAACGCCATCAATTACCCCTTTGGCCAGAGCGGAATAAACTTCACCCATAGGCATAGTGACTGGATCGGCACCCAGCTGACGCAGAACTTCAACCGTTTCAGAAGGTGCTCGTAGTCGCATCCCTCTAAAGTCTTCGAGTGAGGTAATTGGTTTATCCCGTGTAATTATCGCAGGCAAGTTGCCACCCTGTACGGCTAATACAACAAGGCCTTCCAACTCCCGGTCAAACTGCGGGAAGGCTTCGGCTAAACAGTTATAAACAGAGACCTGGTCTTCAATAGATCTTACCCCGCCATAAAAGCCAGCTTGTGCGCGAATTAAGTGAGTTCCGCCTTTGACATAAATAGGCGAGATCAGCCCGATATCGGCAACACCATGGCGAATCTCTAGCATGCTCATATCTGAATTAAGAACAGGACCGCCCCAGTAAGGTTTAAATGCTATGCGACCTTGGCTTTGTGCAACAACCGCATTCATCCATTCCTGGTCCGCCAAACTAAAAGGATGGCTAGAAGGGTAAGGCGTTGCATAGGTCAAGAGGTATTCAGCATCAACAGAGTTATCATCTGATGAACAGCCCACTAGAATGCCAGCTAATAAAACAGTGAAGAAGAAAAGGTATATACGCATTTTTACACTCCCACTACACTAGGCAACCATAAAACCATGACCGGTAGCGCTATGATCAAACCCAGATGTAAAACATCGGCTATAAGAAAAGGCCCTATTCCCTTAAAAATAGCGCTTAGCTCAATGTCTTTTGCAATACCATGAATGATATATGCATTCAGTCCGAGCGGTGGCAAAATAAATCCCACTTCCATTGCGCGCACCAAGAAAATGCCAAACCATATGGGGCTGTATCCTAGCTCGACAGCAATAGGCAGGAATATGGGAGTTACCAGCAGCATGAGTGCTAGGCCGTCGAGAAATGAACCCAACACTAGGAATAGAATCGCCATAACAATAACGGCTGTGACGGGTCCCGCATCCAGGTCTAGAACCAGATTAGACATGAATTCAGCAATGCCTGTGATACTGATAAAAGTCGCAAATAGCATCGCCCCAATAATAATCAGGTAGATCATACCGCTAGTTCGCAGGGTTTCTACAAAGGCTTTGACTAAAACCGAAACATGTAAGGCGCCGCGAATTGCGCATAATACCAAGGCTAAAGCGACACCTACAGACGCCGCTTCCGTTGGGGTAAACCAACCGATCGTTAGACCTCCAATTACAAGCACAACTAAAAAGAATATATCAATTATTTTTACTAAACTCGCCAAGCGATCTCGCATACCGACACGCTTGCTTGACGGAGCAAGCGCAGGTCTAAAATAACAAAGCACAGAGATCGCAAACATGTAAAACATGGCTTGAGTAAGGCCGGGCACAATCGCTGCGGCAAATAATCTGCCTATCGATTGTTCAGCAATAATACCGAACACAATAAGCGCGCCAGACGGCGGGATAAGGGCACCCAATGTGCCGCCAGCCGCTAATGCCCCGCAGGCAAACCCCGGGTCATAACCTGCTTTGCGCATTTCGGGTAAGGCGGCAGAACCGACTGTCGCTACCGTAGCTAAACTTGAGCCACTAATAGCCCCAAACCCCGCGCAACCAGCAACTGATGCTAAGGCTAAACCGCCACGCCGGTGGCCTATAAAGCGTGCAGCGACATCAAAGAAATCTCGACTGGCTCCTGCAGCAAAACACAAATGGGCCATCAGTAAGAATAGTGGCAATACGCCCAGATCATATCTACTGACAACATCAAAACTTACCACTCCAATTTTTATCAGTGCAGCCTCGGGGCTAATGATGATCGCAATCCCTGCTAAGCCCACTAGGCCTAGAGCAATACCTATGGGAACGCCCATGGTGATTACTACCAGGAGCGTGATAAGACCCAAAACGCCAATTAGCTCTGGGCTCATTTTTTACTTACTCCAAAACGGCTGCACAAAAAATAAGCGCTAACTGAAACCAGCGCAACCAATAACAATAATCGTAACCAAGCCAGTGGAATATGAAGTATTTCCGAGCGCTCGTGTTCAGTCCAAACTTCCCAAATAACCCAAGCACAGCCAACCGCCATTAAGAGAGAGTAGATAGTGCTGATAAGAGCAGTGAAATAATTTAGTCTGGCAGAAAGTGCTGGGTTCAGCCTATCGGTTAAAATTCGGACTCTTGCATGATTGCCGTGTTTTGTAGCGGCAACAATGGCCCCTGATGCCAGCAGAACAATAGAAGCCTGAACAATTTCGATAGAACCCAATAAGGCAATATTCAAATGTCGACCTATTACAGCTATTGTGTCTGTTAACACGGCAAACGCTAGGCCGAAAGAGCCAATAAAAAGAAATATGAGCTCTGTGGTAGAAAATAATTTGGCCGGCTCTAGCCGTTTTTCGGAAATATCATCTTGCGATTTCATTGCCACCCCATCTACAGGCTTTTGGTTAGGAATAATTAGAACTCAGCCAGAGCGCATTCCGTGAGTATAATTGGAAGCTCTAAACATATTCTTATATTTTTAGATCATTATTTGGCTAATGTGTGATTAGGTCAAGCTATTGTCCGATTTGGATAGATAGCAGACTTGAAAGAAAAGTTTGCTATATTCTACTATTAAGGTCTGGGTGTGAATATGAAACTTAAACGAATACTACATAACTTCTTTATATTATGGATTGGCTGCCTGCTCGTAACGCTAAGTTATGCTCAACCGGAAATTCAGGTAAATACCTCTGTTATAACTACAAATACTGGTGCGCTTACAGACGGGACTGCTTATCGTATTGATTATCCGGATAATTTTAATGGAACATTGCTCATCGGTCTTGATTATGCCGCACGTCAATACCAATCTCAGGAATCACAGGCCTTGCTTTCCCTGGGTTATGCAATGGCAGGGGTTACACGAATTGTTACAGGCTGGGATGTAGAAGCATCAGCCAGTAATCATCTATCGACATTGGACATATACAATCAATTACACGGCAGCCCTAGACAGACTCTTCTATATGGACGCTCTCTTGGAGCGCATTCAGGCGCGGCAATCGTTCATAAATATGCTGATCGTTTTGATGGTGCCTTGCTGGCTTGTGGTGGTTTAGGGGGAGCTGTAGCTATCTGGAATGGCAAGTTTGATGCGCTTTTTATAGCCAAGACTTTACTTGCCGAAACTAACTCTGAGCTGAAGGTGTTAGATATTCCTGATGATTTCGCAACCACGACTCGGCCCGCCTGGCTGGAGATGCTTGCTGCGGCACAGACAAGGCCTGAAGGCAGAGCAAGAATTGCACTCGCGGCTGTCATCGCACAGTTACCAACCTGGTCAGATGCGTCTAAACAACAACCAGCCTCCTCCGATCTTACAGCCTTGCAGGATGGCTTGTACGATAGCTTGGCAGGTTCACCATTGCCTACCGTTGGGCAGGCGATGAGCAGTAGGAATGAAATAAATCGACGCAGCGGGGGGAGAATCTCGTTTAATGCTGGGGTTAATTATCGTGAAATCCTGCGAGGCTTGCGAAATTCCGATATTGTTTATGAATTATATCGGCAGGCGGGTCTCGACATTAATATCGATTTAGACAAGCTTGAACAAGCGCCTAGAGTTTCAGCAGATCTGCAGGCCTTAACCTGGATTGCTCCACAAGTATGGGATGGAGGGCTAACTATTCCAGTTCTAACTCTGAACAATATAGGCGATAACATTTCTACGGTTTCTTCACTGCATGCTTTTCAGGAAACGGTAAATCAGGCAGGAAGTGCAGCCCTTTTACGTCAGGTTTACGTAAATTCTGCGGGTCACTGTGCTTTTTCTCCTGCAGAATCGATTGCAGCAATTAATACACTTGTACAACGGGTTAACACAGGTGAATGGGGTATGAGCACTAACCCGTTCACGCTTAATAGTCAGGCTGAAGCTTTAGATATTGGTCCAGCAAGATTTATAACTTATCAACCGGAACCCTTTGCTCGAGCTTTCGATGCATGTGATCTGCTTAAGTTGGATGTAGAAGTGGAGTCTTCAGAAATCAACAGGCAATGCTCAGCAGACTAGCAGCACTTTCATCTGTAATTTTTAAGGTGGAGTTAATAGATTTTGCAATCGATGTAGTGTTGATTTTCTAATCGAAAATTATTTGAACCGTCGTTCAACTAGATTTTCAATGTCGGCTTTCGGCCAGAAGCGGACATGCTGACCGGTCTCTTTTCGACCAGGATAGGAGCATTAAGTAGATAAAATACATTATTACTACCCTCTCATCCGTTTTATCCAATTGAACTTAGTTAGTGCCCTGTAAAGAGAAAATAAGTATATTTGCGCAAAAATAATCAGAACAATCAATAATGAGTTCTTTTATCTAAGCAACACCCTGAGCTGTTAGTGTATTGATTTATTGATCACTATATGATTTTTTTTGATCTGATTTTACACCCACGAATTGAGATGGATCATCACTAATTCTAAGAAATTCACGAACAGACAGAAAAAGTCCAATCAACATTAGCATGAAAACGGCTATTGCAATATAAGCCAAAGTCATAGTATTCATTGCTTGCCTCCCATGAGTGCCATAAGTTTGAAATAAATTCCAAAACATAATATTGAAGGCACCCACAATGCGGTAAAGAGGCCTTCTTCTTGTTGCCCTGTGAACCAGAGAAAGGCCGATACCGCGAAAGAAATAGCTACTGCCAAAAGAATGAAAAAATCAGACTGCTTAAACATAGTAATACTCCCGTTATATATCGTTGTATCCAATTGCAGCGAGTATGCAGCCTAAAACTGCAATTGCCGCAATACTACGAAGTCCAGAGTGACCTAAGACTTCAAAATGATTTAAATCGAATAATCCAGTTAGGACAAATAAAGATATCAACACAGAGAGTACTAAAAGGAATATACCCAAAATTACAAATCCTTTTTTAACATTACTCAATTGGGAAACACTTAGAAAATTCATCATAAATTTGGAATTATTAGGTTTTAGATCATTTTTATAATTTACGAACCGTTTTTATATACGGATCAGCGTTTGCTCTATTTTTCTATATAAGCCTGGTTTGACATGAAAAGAAGAAGCTCTCAAGGTTGTGGAAAAATTCATTTATCTATGGGGAAAAGTTACTGACCTATCATACTATATAAAAAAATAGCTTTTTGTTTTATAGGGTAAAAATGGCGCCCGGAGAGATTTGAACTTCCGACCAACTGGTTCGAAGTTTTAAAAGTAAAATTAAATATTTATATTAATCAATAATATGCGATTTTGGTCGATCTTTAAAATACCTAATATTTAGCCTTTTTTAATGTCAGTTATGACATTTTTAACTACATTTTTAACTACAGTGCTAAGGTCTGCTTTGGATAGGAAGCGGACTTTAAAATAATATTACTAAAATTGCTGTTTTGAGGCGATTTAAGTCGAAGAACTGGTTCTATGTTAGATATTCGAAAAATCACACAATGATAAATGTAGAACTTATAGTTTTAATTCAATTCTTAACATCATCGCCCGTATAAAAATCAGGCTCATGTTCTTTGACAACAATTGAATCAGTAGACCATGCATGACAGGTATTTAAAACAAAGGGCCTTTCTGAGTTCGTTTTATGATGCGTTGAAATTTTATTTTTTTTCTCTTTGCCTTTAAAAGGCCCTATTGTTTGAATAGCAACAGTCGCCAATGGGAATAACAACTCTGTTATATGTGTGCAGCCTGCAACCCCACCAACTTTTTGTCTTATACTTTGACGCCAGCCCGCTCCCATCACAATCCCGATTAAGGACTTATAGTTCGGTGTGATATTTGGACACATTTCAAAGGGGCTGTTTTCAGTCTTAGCTTCAATATCTTTTATTAAAAAATTGTCATCGATAGTGACTCTTATCAACATTTCATGGAGGGGCTCCCCAATCGCAATTTTATCGCGCCATGTGTTATTTATAGTGTAGGTTTTAGTATCGATTAAATGTCCTTCTATATCCCATAAGCCATCTTGTCGCTTATAACCTTGATAAGTTATTGAACGGGTGTGAAGGGGTTCTCTTGGTTCTGGTGTTGAAAGGGGCATTTTATGTATTCCTGCATCCTGAAATAGGGAACCAACTTTATGGTTTGATAAAGTATATTGGTCGTTCTTAACTAAATAGCCGTCGCATTAAAGAAACGTTGCAAGGCTTCTAGGTTGGCAATTACGCCTGGCATAGTTGGGTTTACTTGCAGTGCACTACGTAAGGCATTGCGGGCATCGTAATATTGTTCCATCTCAACATATACCTGGCCTAAGCCGCTAAGAGCACCGAAATGATTGGGCTCTAATTCCAGCGTACTCATAATATCGGCCTCGGATTCAGGATAATTACCTAACAGAAAATGGGTGGTTGCTCGCATATTCCAGGCTTCAGAAAAATCTGGGGAACGTTCAATGATTTCAGTGAATGATTGCAATGCTAAACTGTACTGATTGCCACTGAGCTCGTCCATAGCAAAGAACATCATGTCAGTTATCTCTGGATCTGGATGCTCGCTCCAGATATCCCAGATTCGAATCTCGATCATGCCTGCTTGCATGGCATTTTCAGCTGCCTTTAACTCTTCAAACAGTTCAGGTAGGCGCGGATCATTTTGGTCTGCTAATACCGAGGGTGATGACAATAATAAAATTATTGCTAGGATATTTTTCATTCACTTTCCCAGAAGATGAGCTTGAAGGTAACTATACCAATACACTTGCTTGTATTACAAAGAACAGAATCACAAAGAAGCGTAAGAAAAAAGTGAGAGCATCCAGATTTCGGATATCAGGATGCTAAAATTGGAGTGACGAAATGGCTGACAGTGTAGAGTCAACCTCGTTATTTTCCAAGCCAATCAGGCAAAAGGGTGCTTCAGTATTATGGTTTCTTCCCGGTCAGGGCCGGTTGAAATAATATCTACTGGAGCTTCAATTTTTTCTTCGATGTAGCGTATATAAGCACGCGCATTTTCAGGTAATTCATCTAAAGATTTTGCACCAAAAGTAGATTCGGACCAGCCGGGTAACTCTTCATACACAGGCTCTAAATGATCGTATTGGTCAAAACTGGTGAGACAGGCCATTGATGAACCATTAACGCCTTTGTATCCCGTACAAACTTTTACAGTCTCCAAACCATCAAGCACATCAAGCTTGGTGAGACAAATACCAGAGACTGAATTGATTCGAATAGCCATTTTGAGAGCCGCCGCATCAAACCAACCGCAGCGACGGTTGCGGCCAGTAGTCGCGCCTTTTTCTTTACCTACGGTAAACAACTGCTCACCGACTTCATCAAATAATTCAGTTGGGAAAGGGCCGGCACCAACGCGAGTGGTATAAGCTTTGGTGATACCAAGGACATAATCTAAATAAAGCGGACCAAAACCACTGCCTGTTGCAGTGGCGCCAGCAGTAGTATTTGAAGAGGTTACGAAAGGATAAGTGCCATGATCGATATCCAGCAAGGAGCCTTGGGCACCTTCAAACAAAATGTTTTCACCGTCTTTGCGAGCGTTATGTAGGACGTCGATAGTATCGCTGACCATGGGTCTAATTTTTTCTGCCATAGCAAGGCTGTCATCAAGAGTTTGCTGATAGGCAATTGGTTCTACACCATAATAGGATTGCAGCATAAAATTATGGTATTCCAAAACCTCTTCAAGTCTGCGCGCAAAATGTTCAGCATTTAATAATTCACCTAAACGGATGCCTCGGCGTGCGACTTTGTCTTCATAAGCTGGTCCAATGCCTCGACCAGTAGTGCCGATTTTTTTATTACCTTTTTTAAGTTCTCGCGCCTGATCCAGTGCAATATGGTAGGGCAGTATCAGAGGGCAGGCTGAACTGATATTAAGTTTATCGCTAACGGAAATGCCTCTTTTCTCCAGCTCATCTATTTCATTGAGCAAGGCTTCAGGTGATAGCACGACACCGTTACCGATGATGCAACGTACATTATCCCTTAAAATTCCTGAGGGGAGCAGGTGCAAGACAGTTTTTTCACCATCAATGACGAGGGTATGTCCGGCATTATGGCCACCCTGAAACCGCACAACTGTTGAGGCTTTTTCCGTTAGTAAATCTACGATTTTACCTTTGCCTTCATCACCCCATTGTGTCCCAAGAATGACTACACTTTTACCCATGGCTATGCCTTTCTGTTAAAACTGAAATTAAAATTTAAGTATATTGTTTAGTTGTTACTTATAGGGGATTGAGTACCCACTTCCCATTTTGCTGGACGATTTCCTCAGTGCAGCCTAGGTCTTGTGCTGTCACGCTGTCACCAGACAATTCTGTTAATACTTGCTTACCTTGATCACGCAAACTAGATATGAATGCTTGTAGTTCGCTATCATCATTTGCTGGTGCTAATACTTTTTCTGCTGTGACAAATTTACGCTTGCTCAAGGCTAGTAAACTTTTTAAATCACTGTCAAAACCGGTTGCAGCTCTTGCCCGACCAAAATGCTGGCCTATATCATCATAACGGCCGCCTTTAGCAATTGATGAGCCAAAGTCATTAGTGTACGCAGCAAAAACAACACCAGTATGGTATTCGTAACCGCGCAGTTCACTGAGGTCAAAGTATAGTGACTGCTTGGGGTAACGAGATTTTAATGTTTGGCAGAGTGAACGTAGTTGCGCAATATCGTCTAGCACTGTGCCTGGCGCCTTACTTAATATTTGCTCCGCAGTATCCAGTACAGATTCATCACCACAGAGTTTGGGCAGAGCTTTAAGCATTTCTAACAAATCGTTGTTGGTTTTTAGGTTAACTAGTAAGTCATCAATATCTTTTTCAGATTTGCTTTGCAAAGCGGTAAACAGTTTCCGTTCCTGTTCAGTATCTAGTTCAGCATGGGCAATTAAAGAGCGGTAGATGCCGACATGTCCCAGTGCGAGTTGCACATCTCCAATTTCAGCTAATTGCAGAGTTTCCAGCATTAAGCTGATGATTTCGAGATCACTATCAATGCCATTATGGCCATAGAGCTCTGCGCCAATTCGGTAAGGGCTCCGCGAACCCAACATAATAGAAGGCTTGGTTCGTAACACACTGTCGGCATAGCAAAGCCTATTAGGTGCATTGGTCTGCATGACGTGGGCATCGATACGCGCAACTTGAGATGTAATATCTGCACGGATACCCATTGTGCGTCCGCTTAATTGGTCAACTACTTTGAAGGTTTCGAGTTGCAGATCTTCCCCCGGAACGATACTCAGTGAATCTAAAAACTCTATTAGAGGGGTGATGACAAGTTCGTAACCCCAGCTACGGTAGAAATCCAGAATATCGCGACGCAATGATTCCAGATTATTAGCCTCTGGCGGCAGGATTTCATCCACGCCATCCGGCAATAACCAGCGATTGGCTTTTGTC